>Ga0209643_1002636_pt1 | contig 11014 bp, 7 predicted proteins | sample AutmiccBRH37_all_FD_187383 | JGI IMG/M metagenome (GOLD analysis project Ga0209643, IMG submission 187383) | Deep subsurface microbial communities from Mt. Terri, Switzerland - Autotrophic microbial communities BRH/37_all (SPAdes) (version 2) | ecosystem: Environmental > Aquatic > Deep subsurface... | reverse complement strand
CTACCGATTGCCATAATCGGCGAAGCTGATGAAAATATCGAGCAGATTCTCAAACAAGCGATGGCTCAGCTTGGTATGGAACAAATGCCAGATTCAGCACAAGCAGAAACCAGTGATGCCAGTAATATCGCAGTACAAGCTCCGATTGAAGAAACGCAAGTTCCCACATCAGTAATTACAGAATTAAAGCTAACTCCAAAAGCTAGAAAAGTTATTGCGGAAAATAACCTGGATATAGCTAATCTAGGGATTCAAGGAACAGGATTCCAAGGTGGAATTACTGCAAAAGACATTGAGAAGTATCTTGAAAATAATCATTACAAGATTACGCCATTGGCAGATAAGATTGCTCAGGAGAACAAGGTCAATGTTGCTAATCTTCAAGGAACAGGTATTGGTGGCAAAATTACCAAAGATGATGTGTTAAACATCCTCAATAAGGACATAGACAGTAAAAAGGTAGAGACTCAAGTCCAAACAGACCCCTCCGATGAGAGAGCCGTACGTCAGAAAGTAAGTTACTCGGGAATGAGAAAAATCATTGGGGATCGACTTTCTCAAAGTAAATTTACGGCTCCTCATCTTTACTTCACGACATCTGTAGATGTTTCCAATCTTATGGATCTTCGTGCTCAAGTTAACTCTGCCCAGGAAACTAAAGTCTCCATTAACGATTTTATTATTGGAGCACTGATTAAGGCTTTGCAAGAGTACCCAGAGTTGAATTCATCTTTACAAGGGAATGAAATCATTCAATATGAAGACGTTAATATCGGGGTGGCAATCGGGTTAGAATCGGGGCTGATTGTGCCGGTTATAAGGAAAGCACAGAATAAGAAACTTACTCAAATTGCCCAGGAAAGTCAGAGTCTAGCTGGTAAAGCCCGCAACGGTAAGTTATTACCTCATGAATATCAAGGCGGAACATTCACGATTTCTAATCTTGGGATGTTTGGTATTGAGAATTTCACAGCAATTATTAACCCGCCCGAAGCCGGAATCCTCAGTATCAGTGCTGCCAAGAAAACTCCGGTAGTGGTTGAAGAAAACGGAGAAGATAAAGTTGTGATCAAACCCATTTTGAAAATGACGTTGTCTGTAGATCATCGGATTATCGACGGCATGACAGCTACACGCTTTATTAATAAGGTAAAAGACTTAATAGAAAAGCCGTTTAGCATAATCGTCTGATAGGAGAGAGGAAAATGGAAAAGTTCGATGTCGCTGTTATCGGCGGCGGCCCAGGAGGATATGTAGCTGCGATTAAAGCGGCCCAAAGTGGAAAAAAAGTATGCCTAATTGAAAAAGAAAGCCTGGGTGGAGTCTGTTTGAATCAAGGATGTATTCCCACCAAAACTATGATAAAAAGCGTGGAAATCTTGAATTCAGTAAAGAAATGCAACGACTTTGGAGTCATAGGTGTAGAAACCGCTGGAGCAGGTATCGATATGATTAAACTTCAACAGCGAAAAACCAAGGTGGTTAAACAGCTTACCGGTGGAGTAGGTGCTCTGCTTAAGGCAAATGGAGTAAAAGTCTTCAAAGGAAATGCTTCCTTTATTGATAAGAAAAATCTAAAAGTAGATGAAGAGCAAGTTGAGGCTGAAAATATTATTATTGCTACGGGTTCGATCCCTGCTAAACTGCCGGTATCCATTAGTGGTGGAGAGTATTGTCCTTGTCATGCGCCCTGTACCACCCGGGATGTTTGCACCACGATTATTACTAGTGAAGAAGCTTTAGAAATCACTGAGATTCCTAAAAGCATGGTAGTTATAGGCGGCGGGGTTATCGGGATAGAATTCGCCTATATCTATGCGAACCTTGGTACTAAGGTAACCGTAGTAGAAATGATGGATCGTATTCTACCAATGGTAGATGAAGAAATCACCTCCCAAGTCACCAAGATGCTGCAGAAGCACGGAATAGATATTTTCACAGAGGCTAAGGTAACCAATATAGCAGGGACCGAAGTTTACTTTGAACATGCCGGTTCCAAGAAAAAAGTAGATGGTAACAAGGTTTTGGTATCCATTGGAAGGGTTCCGAATACCGAAGGGCTTAATTTAGAGACATTGGGTCTGAATATGAACCGCAAGGCTATCGAAACAGACTCAGGTTTACGCACCAATATCCCGGGTATCTATGCAATCGGTGATGTCAATGGTGTTTCCATGCTGGCTCATACAGCTTCGATGGAAGGGATTATCGCAGTGGAAAACATTCTAGGAAATAACCATGTCATTGATTATTCCAAGATACCATCTTGTATTTATGTTCATCCGGAAATTGCTTCAGTTGGCTTAACTGAACAACAGGCTAAAGAAAAATACGGAGAAATTAAAGTTGGAAAATTCCCTCTGGCAGCAAACGGCAAAGCTACTGTTGAGGGTACAGCAGAAGGACTCATTAAAGTAATTGTTGAGGCCAAGTATGAAGAAATTGTAGGAGTTCATATTTATGGCATTCATGCCACCGATATGATTTCAGAATCCGTTCTGGCTATGAGCCTGGAAGCCACTGCTGAAGAGATTCCCTGGGCCGTTCATCCCCATCCAACGGTAGCGGAGATTATCCCAGAAGCGTTTCACGCCGCTTTAGGCAAGGCGATTCATTCAGTCTAAATCATAAATTTTGAGTGAATGAAGTCGAAAAGCACAATTGTAGAGAGAGCACGTTAAGCGAAATTGCGTATCAATGTAGCGTGTGCGAACGGACAATGTAGCGTGTGCGAACGGACAATAGTGCTTGAGACATATCTAGACGAGACTAAATTAGATGGAGGTAAAAGAAATGGAAAACAATGATTTGATTAAATCGCTTATCGACAAATCAAGAATTGCTCAGAAAGAATTTGAGAAGTTCAATCAACAGCAAGTGGATGTTGTTGTGAAGGCAATTGCCAGAGTGGTATATGATCATGCCGAAGAATTAGCTCGGATGGCTGCGGATGAAAGCCGGATGGGAGTATATGAAGATAAAATTAAGAAAAACAGGGGTAAATCCAGTATTATTTGGAATCATCTTAAAACCAAGAAAACGGTTGGAATTATCAAATATGATGAGGAAACAGGGGTAGTGGAGGTTGCCAGGCCCATGGGAGTTGTTGGAGTAATCACTCCATGTACCAATCCCATTGTAACTCCAATGGCGAATTCGATGGCCGCTTTAAAAGGAAGAAACTCGATTATTATCGCTCCGCACCCGCGTGCTAAAAATTGTGCCAGATATTTGGTCAATCTGTTCAACGAAGCGATAGCCAAATATAATGCCCCAGAAAACCTTATTCAGGTTATAGATGAACCTAGCATTGAATTAACGAGTGAATTGATGAGTGCAGTAGATGTTGTCGTAGCCACCGGTGGTATGGGTATGGTTAAGTCAGCTTATAGCAGCGGGAAACCGGCCTATGGGGTAGGAGCGGGGAATGTCCAATGCATCATTGATAAAGGCGTTGATTTGAAAGACTCTATCCCCAAGATTGTTGCCGGAAGAATTTTTGATAACGGTATTATCTGCTCTGGCGAACAAACGATTATCGTTCATGAAGAAGATTATGCACAGGCTATTGATGAGATAAAGGCTAACGGTGCTTATTTTATTGATAATCCACAGGAAAGAGAAAAGTTAACCAAGGCTCTGTTCATTAATGGGGTTATGAATAAAGATCTGGTAGGACAGTCGATTGCTAAAGTGGCTGAAACCGCAGGAATTAAGATTCCCGATGGAACTAAGTTGATTGTAGTAGAAGCTGAAGGGATTGGCAGTGAAGATCTGCTTAGTAAAGAAAAAATGTGTGCAGTAATTTCCTCTTACAAATATAAGACTTTTAAGGAAGCTGTAGATATTGCAATTTCCAATTTAGAAGTAGAAGGTAAAGGTCACTCCATTGCTATCCATTCAGATAACAGAGAGAACATAGAATATGCAGCTAATGTGGTTCCGGTCAGTCGGGTCCTGATTAATCAGATCTGCTCAACTATGAATGGAGGCAGTTTCTATAATGGGTTTGCGCCTACTACTACATTAGGCTGTGGATCATGGGGCAATAACAGCATTTCAGAGAATTTCGACTATAAGCATCTAATAAATATTACTCGTATCGGTTATTACATGAAAGATGCTAAAGTACCGACGCAAGAAGAGCTTTGGGGGTAAATGACAGATGGATTTAATGGAGTACAAAGCCAAGGAACTTTATGATCAATATACTATTCCAACCATGAGAGGAATAGTTATTGATAATCTGGATGATTTGGAATCCAAGGCTTCTGGTTTGACCTTTCCGGTAGTTGCCAAAGCTCAGGTCCAGGTTGGTGGCAGAGGAAAAGCAGGAGGAGTCAAGTTCGCAGATAATCTAGAGGAACTAAAAGAAGTAAGCAGTAGTATCTTGGGGATGGACATCAAAGGCCATATCGTGAAGAAGCTGCTCATTGTAGAAAAGTTGGAAGTCAAACAGGAATGGTATTTGAGCATTATACTGGATCGGCTGACAAAAGGGCCAATGGTCATCTTCAGTTCCATAGGGGGTATGGATATTGAAGAAACAGCTAAAACTTCACCTGAAAAAGTCTTGAAGGCAGGGATTGATCCTTTACTAGGGATTAAGGAGTATCTGCCGAGATATCTGTTAAGCAAAAGTGGCTGTGACATGGTTTACTTTGATCAGCTCTATGACCTCTTATATAAAATCTACAAGATGTTTTGTGAATATGATTGTACGCTTGTGGAGATTAACCCTTTAGTTATAAGTTCGGATAACAAGCTGGTGGCACTTGATGGGAAAGTCACAGTAGATGATAGTGCATTAACACGGCAACCCGATATCCTCGAGTTTAGAGAATCACTGCCTGATGATGAACTTATCTTAGAGGCCAGAAGATTCCGTTTCCTCTATATCCCTTGTGAACCTGACGGAGATGTAGCGGTAATGAGTAATGGTTCAGGCATGATAATGTCCTGTATTGACCTTATTTCCCAGAAAGGAATGAAAGTAGGAGCTGCACTCGACCTGGGTGGAGGTGCCACTGCAGATAGAATCAAGGAAGCAATTCGAATCATATTGTCTAACACCAAGATTCAAATGCTTTTCATCAATATTTTTGGGGGAATCACAAGGTGTGATGAAGTAGCATCAGGGGTCAAACTAGCTGTAGAAGAATTAGCGGAAAATAAACTTATCCTTGTTCGATTTGAAGGAACCAATAAAGACAAAGGGATGGAAATCTTAGAATCAATTCAAGGTAACGTTGTTGCAGTAGATGGCCTCAGAGAAGGTGTCCAGGAACTAGATGCAAGGAAGGGACAGCTATGAGTATTTTAATTGATGAAAATACGAGATTAATTGTACAAGGGATAACCGGTAGAGAAGGTACTTTTCATACGGAGCAGATGCTCGAATATGGGACAAAGGTTGTTGCCGGAGTAACCCCAGGCAAGGGGGGACAGGAAGTCCTAGGAGTACCGGTTTTCAATACTGTCAAGGAAGCGGTCGAAGCAACAGATGCTAACACATCGGTGATATTTGTACCTGCTAAATTTACCGCTCCTGGAGTCTACGAAGCTATGGATGCAGGTCTAAAATTAGTACTTACTATTGCTGAACATGTACCTGTCCATGACATGATGAATGTTTATCATAGGGCCAAGAAGATGGATGTCCGTGTGATCGGGCCCAACTCTTTCGGAGTTATCTCCCCTGGCAAGGCTAAAGCAGGGTTTATGGCTCATAGAATTTTCTCGCCAGGTAATGTAGGGATTATGTCCCGTAGTGCTACCAACTGTTATGAGACGGTATTTATGATGACGAATCGAGGCATTGGACAGTCAACCTGTGTCGGGAATGGCGGAGATATGATTCCCGGTTCGACATTTGTGGATACCCTGCCTCTCTTTGAAGCCGACCCAGAGACCAAAGTCATTGTTATGATTGGGGAAATCGGGGGAAGTGAAGAGGAACTGGCAGCAGAGTATATCAAGAAATATGTAACAAAGCCTGTGATAGCCTTAATTGCCGGTAAAAATGCACCAAAAGGAAGAAGCATGGGACATGCAGGTGCCATCGTAGGAGCGGATGGAACCGGAAGCGCAGAAAACAAAGAAAAGAAATTAAAAGAAGCCGGGGTCCTGATTGCTGATAGTACCCAAAACATCATTGAAATATTAGAAACTATCCCAGGGACTAAATAGATATCTAGACTTCAAAAGACCTTAATTCTTGTTAGAATAGTAGTTTTTTTAATATCTAGATTCAGAAAATTATAAATCGTTTATTTATTCAAAGTAGTTTGATGAAAGGAGGAGGGCTGAGAATATGGACTGCGTAAAATATGGAGTAACTACTCTGCCCATACCCGAAAAACTCCTCGCTAAGGCTCACTGGTTAGTACCTAAGGATGAACCAAGTGAGTTGCGAAATCTTTCATCTTCAATTAAAGAAGCGTTAAACTCTCCTATCGGAAGTAGAAGTTTAAAAGAACAGGTAATGATTGGTGATAAGGTTTCCATCGTCGTAAGTGATATTACTAGACCAGTTCCGACGGCTCAAATTCTACCCGCACTTTTAGAAGAACTTCATACATGTGGGATAGTTGCTGATGACATTTGTATAGTCTTTGCTCTGGGAATTCACCGGGGGATGACGGATGAGGAAAAAGCTAAAGTGCTTGGCTCAGAAATATTCTCTCAATATAAGAACATTGAACCCGAGCAGATCACCTATCTTGGGGAGACCTCACGAGGGACTCCAATCGAGGTGTGTAAGGAAGTTGCAGATTCAGACTTTATTATCCTAACAGGAAATATCGAATTTCATTATTTTGCCGGTTATAGCGGTGGTTATAAGGCCTTGATGCCGGGGGTATCCACTAAAGCAGCCATTCAGAATAATCATAAGATGATGCTGGATCCTAAAGCGAAGATTGGAGTGGCTGACGGAAACCCGGTTAGAGAAGATTTAGAAGAATTCGGACAAAAATTTCCTAGGACATTTCTGTTAAACGTGGTTCTTAATTCCAAAAAAGAAATAACTAAAGTTGTAGCCGGAGATCCTATTCTTGCGCATAGAGAAGGATGCAGAGTATTTGATGAGTACTACAAAGTATATGTAAATAAACCTGCGGACTTGGTGATCGTTAGTGCAGGAGGATATCCTAAAGATATCAATATGTATCAAGCACAGAAAGCGTTGGATAATGCGGCTAAGGTTGTGAAAAAAGGCGGAAAAATGGTCTTGGTAGCAGAAATGAAAGAATACTTTGGGGAAGAAACTTTTGAAGAATGGCTGTTGGATAGTCAGACAATCGGAAGTATTATCAGCAAAATCAAAGAAAATTTTGTCTTAGGCGGGCACAAAGCAGCAGCAATTGCGAATTTGTTAAAAGATGTACATATTTATGTATTGTCCTCTATGGATGAAGTGACCGTTAAAAAAGCATTTTTCACCCCACTAAAGGAATTATCTGATTTGGAAAACGAAGACTTTAAAACTGTATATGTTATACCCTATGGAGGTTTGACACTGCCAGAAGTGAGAACCGAAAAAGGGAGAGAAATTACCCTAGAAGGCTTTGTTTCGAATCCAATTACAAGTAATTTAAACTTCTGAAAAAGTATGCAAAACAACTTTCCAAAAATAAAAGTTATCAAAAAATAAATTTCACAAATCAATTTATATGCAAAGGATATAAGATATTTCTAACGAATATTGAAAGAAAAATATGAATTATTTGAAAAATCAATATATCCTTGATTTTACTAAAGCTTTTGAATACGAGGTGATATTTAAGAACAAAAATCTGCTAAAACTAGGGCCTGCCAGGAGAAAAACTTGAATACACTAAAGGGGGAATTACGTAATGATTATTGATGCTCATCATCATTATATGCCTAAAAAAGTATTTGAAAAATTTGTTGACCCAAGTAAAGGTGCTGTCCGCGTATTAAATGAAAAGCAAGACTTTATTTTCAATCCCTGGTTGGTAGATACGGACAAGCATTTGCGTGATATGGATGAAGCTGGAATCGATATGGCTGCACTCACGCTTGCTCAACGTAATGACTCAGGTAAAGAAATTTGCAGGTGGACAAATGAAGAAACCGCTGAAGTTGTTCTAAGTCACCCTGATCGATTTATTGCAGTAGCATGTTTGCCACAAGATGATCCGGAAGCCGCTGAAGCAGAAGTAGAATATGCGATTAAACATTTAAAGATGCCGGCTATCAGTATTAGTACTTCTATGTATCCGGATATCAGACTGAATACCAAAGAATATATGTGGCCGATTTATAAAAAGGCTGCTGAGTTAGATGTACCTATATTTATTCATCCTAATCTTAGACCAGTGGGCTCAGCGACAGAATGCACCATTAACAGAACTATTTCCAGAGGGGTAGATGTCGCTGAAGGAATTCTGCGTTTAATGTATGATGTACTTCCGGAATTTCCGACGCTGAAGTTTGTAATTCCTCATATGGGCGGAGCCTTTTTGGGACTCAAAGGGAGAACTCAAGCCTTCTTTGAGTCAACAAAACCCTTACAAGGGATTCCTATGCCTGAGGAACTAAAACTAATTGGTAAGACGCCAAACGAACAAAAAGAGTTCGGCATGCTCGAACCTTATAATGAACTATTCAATCGCCTCTACATTGATGGTGCCGGCTCAGGTGGATGGATGCCAATCGTACATCTGGCAATGATGACGGTTAAACATGACAAATTGGTATGGGGTACTGATTATCCTTACGAAATTCACGATGGTCGTGATTTGAAAAGTTACATTGATAACGTTAAAGCTATGGATATTCCTGAAGAATCTAAGAAAGGGTTCCTTGGGGATAACTTAGCGAGATTACTGAAGCTTATCTAATTATGGACGTTAAATGTTATCTTAAATAAAAAAAACGAAGGAGGAACACAGGATGAAAAAGAGTCTAACCCTAGTCTTAATCGTATTGTTGGCCATTTCTTTGTTGGCTGTAGGATGCAGTCAACAAACACCGCCGGCTGAGCCAGCTCAGCCAGCTGACGCTCCAGAGGTAAGAGAAAATTTTGAAATCAAGTTAGGAAGCGGACCAGCAGGGGCGATTACAGATGCTTTGTATGGAGCAGTTTTCGAGGACTTCAAGAAAATCCCATACTTGACTGGTGGACCAACAACAGGAGCACCAGCAGCTAATGTGGCTGGTGTAGCACAAGGCAAATATAATATCGCCCATTCCTTAAGCGATATTACTGGTGCAGCGTTAGATGGAACAGGATTTTTTAAAGAGACCGGTGCTATTAGCGGAGTGAAAAATCTTGTTACTTGGTGGCCAATGGTTTCAACTTTAGTGGTTTGGGCTGATTCTCCCTATCAAAAGCTTGAAGACTTAAAAGGGAAGAAAGTAACCCCAGGACCAAGAATGGGATCTAATGACTTAGAATTACAGCGTATCCTTGAGGCGATGGGCATGAGCTATGATGACTTTGATGTGCAGTTTTTAGGCTTTGATGATGCTCAACAACAAATGCTGGATGGACAAATTGAAGCATTACTCTATGCACATACATCCTATCCACATGGTGCTCTCCTTAGTGTTATTGCACAAAAACAAGTGCGTTTCCTACCTATTCCAGAGGAAGCAGTAGATGCAGTTGTTGCCAAGTATAAAGGTGTAGAAAAGGCTGTTTTACCAGCAGGTATCTATACACTTAAAGATGGTTCCAAGAACGAGGAAATGATTGGAGTCGGTGGTAGTATTCACTGGCTGGTTAAAGATGATTTCCCAGAAGATGTAGCCTATGACATGGTTAAGAGCATCACTGAAAATTTTGAAAGATATCAAGCTAACTTCAATAATCTAAAATGGATGAAAGTTGAAGACCTCGCGAAAGAAGTTCCTGGAGTTGAACTTCATCCTGGATCGAAGAAGTACTTCCAAGAGAGAGGTTTCATTAAGTAGCAGCAAGGACTTTGAATGCAAAATTTGGGTCTGCTCTTGCAGACCCAAATTTTCCACAAAACAGGAGGTTAAGCCATGTTTTGGGCTGACGCAAAAACATATTTTTCTGAAAGAAAAGGGATTCAAGGGATTATTGCCCTCCTTAGTATAGGGTTTGTTATTTTTCATCTTTATACCGGTTTTTTTGGAAGTTTAGAAACCTTTTACCAACGGGGAATTCACTTAACTATTGGTCTGCTTCTAATTTACTTGTTTGGACTACAAAAATCAAAAACAACATGGGATAAAATAGTGAATGTGATTGGAGCATTAGGAGTAATCACCTCCATTGGCTATCTCTTCTTGCGTTTTGATTATATTACTGTGGGAAGATTTCCGATGGTAACCCCTCTTACAATGGTAGAAAAATTTCTGGGTCTTTTACTTGTTCTTCTTGTTATTGAGGCAGTTCGCCGCCAAGTGGGAAGTGCTCTTGTTTATGTATCTTCAGCGTTTATTGTTTACCCTTTTGTAGGACCTTACCTTCCAGGAATATTTCAGACTAGGACAATCGCTTGGACAGATATTCTTGATCAGCTTTATATGACAACAGAAGGTATTTTCGGAATAACGATTGGGGTTTCAAGTACGATTTTAGCCCTTTTTATTATTTTTGGCGCATTTATAGCCTCAACAGGTGCAGGCAATCTTCTGTTTGAACTATCTGCAGCTGCTGTAGGAAAAAGTAAGGGAGGACCTGCCAAGATAGCCGTCGTAGCAAGCGGATTAATGGGAAGTATTAATGGTGCTCCGACAGCGAATGTTGCTACGATTGGTGCCTTGACCATCCCTATGATGACCAAGTTAGGTTATAGGCCATCTTTTGCAGGGGGGGTTGAAGCTTGTGCTTCGACAGGCGGTCAGTTTTTACCCCCAGTTATGGGAGCGATTGCCTTTGTTATGGTTGCTTTTACGGGTGTACCTTATACCGAAATCATGCTGTACGCGCTTATACCAGCTTTGCTTTATTACTTGAGTATCTATGTAACTGTTCACTTAGAAGCTTTACGTTTAAACCTTCCGCCTTTGGAAA
>Ga0209643_1002635_pt1 | contig 11017 bp, 8 predicted proteins | sample AutmiccBRH37_all_FD_187383 | JGI IMG/M metagenome (GOLD analysis project Ga0209643, IMG submission 187383) | Deep subsurface microbial communities from Mt. Terri, Switzerland - Autotrophic microbial communities BRH/37_all (SPAdes) (version 2) | ecosystem: Environmental > Aquatic > Deep subsurface... | reverse complement strand
TTTACTCCTAGTCATAAAGGTCAAAAGAACTTGGAAGAATTAGTTACCTTAAAGCTTCTAGCAATTCTTCCTTGTAGTTTATAAACTCTTTTGTTGTAACTATCTTTCTATCTCTAGGGCGTTGTATAAAAAGAGCTGAATTACCTATTTCACGGTAATCCAGCTTTTTTATCAGCAAATTGTTAATTGGACTTTTTCTATAGCCCAAGCTTCTCTTACTTTTTGCTTAGCAACTTTTAACTTAGGCAGTATAGACCATTATCGAAAGAGCCGGATTTTGTATAAGGATTCTAAATATATGTCTAAAGTTTATAATCTTATAAATAATTAGCGCACATCATCTTTTAATCCATAATACCCATTTGCCTCTTCAATAATATCACGTATTTTAGATTTCACACCTTCTGATAATGCCTCAGGCTTATGGTTCTCAAGAATGTACCTAGCCTTTTCATAGGCTCTTTCAGTAAAGTCTTTTCCACCATTAGCCAGCCATGTACTACGCATATTTCGATCAATTAATTTACTTTGAGATTGTTCTGCCTTATAATGACGGAAAGTATGAGCATGACTCATGAATTCACCAGCGGGCCCTACCTGACTGATGACATCCACTGCCAATGTTTCTTGATTAACCTCAATTCCGCCTATTACTTTTCTTATCATTTTAATCATTTCACAATCCATGACTATTTGAGCATAATCATATGTCAGTCCACCTTCAAGCATTCCAACTCCTAGAACTAGGTTAACCCCGCCCATTGCGGATAGAACGGAACTAACGGCTTTTTCATGGGCTGCTTGGGCATCAGGAACTTTGCTGTCTGACTATCCACCTGCGCCAAAACTGGGTATTAGATAATATTTAGCAAGTTCTGCCATTGCCACACTAAGCATTCCTAGTTCAGGAGCACCTACTGGTGCTGTAGCAATCCGCAAATCCATAATGGTACTGACAGCTCCGAATGTAACAGGGGCACCTTTATGTGTTAATTGATTTAATACAATACCACCTAGAACCTCTGCCCCTTGAGTAACAAGAGTTCCTGCTAAGGTTACAGGTGCACTAGCACCAGCCATGGCCATAGACACGATATTTACCGGTAAAACTGCTCTGGCTGCTTCAACAACAACATCAGACATTTCCGGTGTTAATTGTAAAGGGCTGGTAGGACAAACGGTAGCACTATAAATAGGTCTTTCTCTTAGCTTATCCATTCCTCCTTGAATAGCAGAAGCCATCTCTACAATTTTCTTGTAATTATATCCACTATTAGGTCCAATAAAACAATGCTTTGTAGTGTTATTAAAAATTGCTTCTGCGTTATGCAATGATTGCATTTGTCCTGGATATTCATCAGAACCAACTGCTCTGTTACAAATATCCATTTCTTCTATAGCATCACAAACTAGAGCAGCATTACCAACATCTTTTTTAGTAGTCTTTCGATACTCCATGGTAAATGGGTCATATATATTAAGAGCTTCACCGAAGTTAAAAAATGCTGAACCTTTATCACCTACAACATAATCATTTTTTGGGTCTCTTCCGGCTAAGAAAAAGGTGCTGGGTGCGGAACGTATTGCATCTTCTACAACATGAGGTGGAATCTTTACAATATTTTTTTGGCGATCAACATAACATCCATTACTATAAAAAATATCTTGGGCTTCTTTACTTTCTACCTTAAGTCCAGTATAATGCAAAATTTCCAGGATAGCACAATGAATTGCATAGAGTTCATCTTCACTAAATAGATTCAGCCCGAAACCAGCAATCCTATTAAAACCTACTTGACAATTTCTTCTCAATACTATTCCTCCTGTCAAAAACCATCTTAACTCATTATTTCTTAAAAGTTTTATTAATATATGTTTTTAGATCTTTATCTAATTCATCATCAATTAATGTTTCTGGAGCGTTCTTTAATATTTCTCTATATTTTCTATTTGCGATTATTTCAATGTCCTCTGAACCATTTTTCTTCCAACCTTCATAAGATTCCCAATCACTCATAGTAGGCAGCCATCTGTCTCTGAAATGGTCAAAAGTGTCTTTATGTGTTAAATAAGATCCATTATGACCTACTTCTTGAATTAATTCTAAGGAAAGTGCCTGCTCAGAAGTATCTATCCCTTTAGAAATACATATAACCCTTCTAATTAACTCTTCATCAATAATAAACTTTTCATAGGATGTTGTCATAAGGGTATCCAGAACCCCCAAGCATTGAACAACCATATGGGCACCCCCTAGCATAGCCATTATTAAACTTTGTAGGGTTTCATACCCTGCTTGGCAGTTTATTGTTTTTGCGTCAGTAATACCACACATAGTACGAACGGGTAATTGATAAAACTCCAAGCCCATTTGTAAATTGGCAATATTCATCAACATCGTTTCTGGTGATCCTCCACAAAAACTGGCCCTTTTCATATTAGCCACATTGGAAGCAGTTGAATATACTACCGGATTACCTGGATTAATAAGCTGGGTTAATACTATTCCAGCAAGAATCTCAACATTTGTTAAAACGGCTGTTCCAAAAAGATTTATTGGACCTGATACCCCTGCCATAGCTGCAGGTGCGATAATAATTATCTGATTTCGCTTGGCATATTGTATTATGGTTTCTATTGCATCATCAGAATAAGCTAAGGGGCTTAGAGAATTAACGATTACACCTATGCAATAATTCTCTTTCAAAAAATCATTTTTCCCCATTGCAATTTCTGTCATATCAAGCATTTCTTGTGCCTGTTTGCTGTAGACGGTATGTCCAATAAGAGGTTTATCTGTATTTTTTATTGTTTCATAAAGCATATACAAATGTTTTTCGTTTGTATTAACGTCACTAGGATTTATGGGAATAGAACCAACCAAATCTATAACATCACTCGCCTGACAAAGCTTTTGAATATTACTATAATCCTGCAAAACTGCTAATCTACGACCAGCATCCAAATCCTGTATATATACGGGACCTGCATTTGGCTGTGTTAAAAACCCTTCTCCTACTATTACGGACCGGTTATTATTTCTAGCTTTCCATTTAAATGTACTAGGGCATGTCTTCAACGCATTTTCGACCATCCTTCTGGAAAGATAAACAGTTTTGTCATTAGTCTTAGCACCATGTTTTTTGAATATTTCCAATACTTCTTTATGATGAAATACTATACCCGTTTCTTGAAGAATTTTTATGGATGCGTCATGAATTCTGGTAAAGTCCTCTTTTGAAATAACTTCTAGCTTCGTTTTTAATGTCATCAAACATCCTCCCTCATATGTTGTTAAGCTAAGGTTAACATTGCGAATATTATTCGTTATTCTCTACTTCTTTGGTAGCTGCAGTATATGCCTGTGAACCTTCAATTTGAGGAGATATAACTTCTGTAACCTTTCCATCAGTTAATAGATACATACCACTACTAATAGTTTCTGCACTCATATGCCCAAAATCGCTTTTGACAGACCTCATAAAAGCCATAGCCATGATGATGAAAACAAAGACTAATGGAAGAGCTGATGTTACACACATACTTTGTAAGGGACCGAGCCCAACCAAGTAGACTAATGCCACAGTTATTAAACCACACTGGATTGCCCAATATGTTCTATGCCATCTGGCTGGTTCCAGGTTTGTTCCTCTTAAGTCTTTTGAACTAACCATAGCGCAAGTATAAGCCACAGAATCCAAAGTAGTTGCCATGAAAATCAAACCTGTAATTGTGAATACAGCAAGAACAATATTTCCAAAAGGTAATGAGGTGATTGTTTCTACAACTGCAATTTGTCCTGCATATGTCGCTCCACTTGCAATGATTTCTCTAACAGGTACTATGCCATTGACATCTTGAAAAAGTGCAAAACCACCTAAAATACCATGAATCATAAAGGTACCTGTACTACCGAATATTACTTCACCTAAAACCACCTGTCTAAGTGTTCTTCCCTTTGAAATCCTGGTAACCCATATGCCCATGAAAGGACCTATTGCCAACCACCATGCCCAGTAGAATACAGTCCACCACTGCGGGAACATGCTGTCTGTAAATGGTGCGGTCCAGGTACTCATTCTTATATAGTTTTGAAACATATTACCTACTCCATTTAGAGTTGTATCTATAATAAATAGTGTTGGGCCTACCACCAAAATAAAGGCCATAACTCCTATAACTAAATAGGCATTTAGACTGCTAAGTTTTGAAAGTCCCTTTGCTAGTCCTAAATAAACACTCACAGTAAAGATCATAGCCCAAAATACTGCTATGCCTATGTTTAACCCTAGAGTGACAGGCACACCAGTCAAATGATGAAGGGCTTCTGCTACTAGTGGGGTCCCTATACCTAAAGCTGCAACAGTACCAGCTATTGCACCAAATAAAACTAAGATATCAATTATTGAACCAAGAGGACCATCAGTATATTTACCTAAGATAGGTCTACATGCTTCACTCATTCTAACTACAGGCTTTTTACGAATATAGTAAGCATATGCAATTGGAATAGTTGGAATAGTATAAAGAGCCCAAGCCGTTGGCCCCCAATGGAACATGTTATATGAGGTGGCCCACGTAAAAGCTTCTGGGGTGCCTGGCTCAACGCCCATCGGAGGGTTAATGGCAAAATTTGCCCATTCATTAATTCCCCAGTATAGAATACCTACACCTAAACCAGCAGTAAAAAGCATTGCTCCCCAACTGAATGTCCCAAATTCAGGTTTATCATTTGGTTCTCCCAATTTAATATTTCCATATTTAGTAAATGCAACATAGCCTAAAAATAAAAAACTGGATGCCCCGACTACTAAGAAGAGCCAACCGAAATTAACTACAACAAAATTAAATGCTGCACTTGTTATGGTAGTTGCTCCTTGAGGATCCAAAAACATATAAAGACTAATCGTTAAAATAACTATTGTTAAAGGCCAAAATACTTTACCATCAATCTCTTTCATCACGACTTATGCACCTCCAAATTAATTTGATGAACCCCTAAATTCTGCATAATCTTTTCAGGATAGATACTATCAAAAAACATCACCCCCTAGCCAGAAAATATTTTTTTAATTCTTTGAAAAAATTATACAATTTCCAATTGTTTTTTACCAATTCTAAAATGTCATTAGTTTACTTGAACTAATAACTATCTGTTATAACCTATACTTATAACTTTTATAAGTACACTACATTTATCCGATGACTATCACCGCTAAGACCCCCATCTTCTAGCCTTGCACTAGTATTTCTACGCATTGCTAAAACACAATGCTAGAACTACGGTCGGCTCTGCACTAGTATTTCTACGCATTGCTAAAACACAATGCTAGAACTACGGTCGGCTCTGCACTAGTATTTCTACGCATTGCTAAAACACAATGCTAGAACTACGGTCGTAAGTGGGAGATAAGCGGTGCTAAGTCCCTGGATAACGGTTTCCCCTAAAGGATTAGCTCAAACATTTAATCTGCTGATTAAATGAAGTTTCGCTCTATAACCTTCAGATGGAGTAATTCAGTGAAACTTAGTTCAGATGCTTTTTCCTGAACTGTAGTTGAACTAATCCTGTGGGAAACTCCACCTAAAGTCAAGAACCCTGTTTATAAAAATTGAAATTGATCATTTTAACTGACTTAACTTGGCGTAATTCTCCCGTATTCTAGCTTTGAACTAGTATAAGTAAAATTTTACTTACTGGCGTAGGTGGAATTTAAGGCCAACTAAGTCTTTAATTCAATAGCTCTAACTTTGTATTAGTGGTTCTAAGCTTAGTAAATAGAAACCTTTTACTAAGTTAAGACCTTGAAGTGAAATTCATCGGGAGTATACTTGCATTAAACAATCCACCGGCAATAAAATGCCTTTGGTTTGCTTCAATCCCCCCTGAATTAAGACCTTACTTCAAATACATCTGGAAGAACTTCCAGCCATGAGATTTTAATACACGCCAGAAAGTAAGATATAATCTTTTGTTATTACTTTGGATACAATAATAATTTTTTTGAATTAGCCAAAAGTGATTATTGGACTTATAATCTTTGTAAATCATAGATTAAAAACACACATGCAACAAAAAACAACTTAATAAAGTTTAATACTATTTACGGGGAGTGAAAGATATGGTGCGAAAAGCATTAAGCGACAAAATTATTGTACTTGGTGTAGACGGTATGGATCCAAGCCTTACTAAGAGGTTCATGGATGAAGGGAAACTTCCAAACATTAAAAAAATTGTTGAAAACGGTGCTCAAAGGCAAGATCTAGTAATGCTGGGTGCTCACCCGACAGTTACGCCTCCATTATGGGCAACTCTTGCAACTGGTGCTTATCCTAGAACACATGGATTAACATGTTTTTGGAACCAGTCAAAAGAGGATTTGGATACAATGGTATATGCAATGGATTCCAGAAGATGTAAAGCAGAACCACTTTGGAATGTTTTTGCATCTGGAGGTAAAAAGACACTTGTTTGGCACTGGCCAGGTGGTGCTTGGCCACCAACATTAGATAGTCCAAATCTACATGTGGTAGATGGTACTCAGCCATGTGCCATTAATTTAGGCCATGCAGGCATTGATTGGGAAAAACTAATAGTAGCTTCAAATGAATTTGAAACTGTAAAATATCAGCCTTATGCAGTTACTGATACTGGTGCAGGGTGTGTTATAACAGATGTAGAAGGTCATGGTGGAAGTGGAGCTGCTGATAATCTGGATACTCTAAATAGTACTAAAGAAGTTATAAATATCATGTTATCTCATGATGATGGTGATTTAGCTTTAGAAAAAATACCATTTGATTTAGTAAATTCTCCAATAAAAGATCCAGTAGGCTGGAAAAATGCACCTGAAGGTGCAAAAGAATTTACAATAATTACATCAGGTGGGTTTGTAAGAAGACCCGCACTAATTTTAAAAAACAGAAATAATGAGTTTGACAGGGTAGCAATCTATAAGTCTAAAAGTGAAGTAAAACCATTTATTACACTTAAAAGTGATGAGCTTTCTCCGCTTATTTCTGATGAAATACAAGTTGAAGAAGAAACTTTTATAGGTGCAAGATTTTATAAGGTACTGGAGATTGCTTGTGATGGTTCTGAAGTAAGATTATGGATGAGTAATGCATTTGATGTTAATAATGATGAAGTTTGGCATCCAAAGTCTATTTACAAAGATGTGGTTGAAAATATTGGCTATGTCCCGCCAATTAGTATGTCTGGTGGGAATGATGTAGAATTAACAGAAAAAACTTTAATTCCAACATGGGAAAAACATACAAAGTGGCAAGCCGATGCAATGAATTATATGATTGAAAAAGAGAATTACGAAATAGTTTTTTCACATATACACAATGTAGATAGCCAAGGGCACTTATTCTGGCAGTTAGCTAAGACTAGAGATTATTTAGAAAATGATGAAAAAGCATATCAAAAATTCATAGAAGATGTTTATATAGATACTGATAGGTATCTAGGTGAATTTATGCACCTATTAGATAAAGGATGGAGTATTATAGTAACTTCTGATCATGGATTATTGGTTTCAGATGAACATCCACCTTTAATAGGCGACCCTTTTGGAGTAAATGTTCGTGTTATGGAAGAATTAGGATACACCGCGGTCAAGAAAGACGAAAATGGTAACGACATAAAAGAAATTGATTGGGAAAAAACAAAAGCTATCGCTACACGTTCAAATCATATTTGGATAAATCTAAAAGGAAGAAATAAAACCGGCATTGTAAAACCTGAAGAGTATAATGATTTAGTAGTAAAAATTATTGATGATTTATATAATTACAGAGATTCTTCTACTGGCAAACGAGTAATTTCGGTAGCATTAAGGAATAAAGATGCCGAAGTGATTGGTTTGGGTGGGCCTGAATGTGGTGACATTATCATATTTTTGGAAGAAGGTTTTAATAGGTGCCACGGTGATTCTTTATCTACTGTAAATGGCTATTTTGATACAACAGTATCACCTTTATTTATAGCTGCTGGTCAAGGTTTTAAAAAAGGCTTTTATACAGAACGTGTTATTAGACAAGTAGATATTGCGCCAACAATTGCTATACTTGGAGGTGTAAGAATGCCTGCACAATGTGAAGGTGCACCGGTTTATCAAATTTTTGAGGAAGAGTTTTAAAAAAAGCATAGCTAATAGCTATGCTTTTTTTTAAAAGATTCAAAAATATAATTGTGGTGGAAATAGTATTTTTCCAAAACTAAGAATTAAGAATGGAGTGTTTTATATGCAACTTAAAAAATTAGATGCAGTATCTTTTGAGGAAGTGATTTATGATAATTGCGAGGCTTGCCTAGTAGTTTTCTCAAGGAAAAGTTGTCATGTATGTCAAGAAATAATTTCAATAATAGAGGATTTATTAGAAAAATATGAGGGCAAGTTGGGATTTTATTATATTGATGTAGAACAAAATAAAGATTTATATAAAAGATTCTCTTTAAGAGGGGTCCCACAAATTTTATTTTTTTATGGTGGTGAATACAAAGGCAAATTAGTCGGCCAAGTTGAAGAAGAAGACGTAGAAGCGAAGATAGTAGAAATACTATAATGTTCAAGATTGAGGTGCATATGATGAGTAGCAACTATGATTTAATAATAATTGGTGGTGGACCTGCCGGATTAACTTCAGCAATATATGGAGGAAGAGCTAAAATCAAAACTCTAGTTATTAACAAAGGTTCTTTTGGTGGGTTAATATATAGTACTAGAGAAATAGTAAACTATCCTGGACATGAGAAGGATAGTGGGCCAGCGTTAATGAGTACTTTCAAAAAACATGCAGAAAATGTAGGAACAGAATTAATAAAAGATGAAGTTGTTGAAGTAGATTTTTCCCGGAGGGAAAAAATAATTACAACTAAAAATGGAAGGGAATTTACTGCAAAAGCAGTCATTTTAGCCTGCGGTACTCAACCGAGGGTTCTTAATATCCCTGGTGAAAAACGATTGAGAGGTAATGGAGTGGCATACTGTGCCACTTGTGATGCTGAGTTCTTTGAGGATGAACATGTAGTTGTAGTTGGTAGTGGAGACCAGGCAATTGAAGAAGGTATGTATATTACAAAATTTGCAAGTAAGGTTACTGTTATTGTTTTACATGATGAAGGAATTCTTGATTGTAATAAGATAAGTGCAGAGAAAGCATTTAGTAACGAAAAGATGAACTTTGTATGGAATTCGACTATTGAAGAAGTCTTAGGTGAATTTAATGTTGATGGTGTTCAAATTAAGAACTTAAAAACAGGCGTATCTTCACAACTTGCGTGTCAAGGGGTATTCTTTTTTGTAGGAACGGTTCCATCTACCGGATTCTTAAAAGATAGTGGTTTACAATATAATCAAAATGGATATATACCTGTTAATGACTTGATGGAAACAAATATTGAAGGTGTTTATGCGGCGGGTGACAATAGAGTTAAATATTTGAGACAAGTTGTTTCAGCTGCAGGTGATGGTGCTACTGCAGCCGTGGCAGCTGAAAGATATATTGAGGAATTAAATTATTTCCAAAAAATCATTCTTGGAAGTAATATCCCCGTTTTACTTTTATTCTTTAAGCCACTAGTTGCTGAAAGCCTGCAATTTGGTACACTTCTTGAGGAAGTGGCAAGTGAGATTGGAGAAAGATACAAGATTATTAAAGTGGATATGTCTACTAAAAAGTCCATTGCAGAGAAATATGGCATCAAAGAAGTACCTGCCGTTGTTCTATTAAATAAAGGTGAAGTTATAAAACTACTAGATTGTTCAATTGATAAAGAGAGTTTAAATCTGCAACTATAAGACAAAAACTTTAAAAATAACATCGAGATTTTAGTATCTTTACAAATTCCTGTGCAGCTATTGAAAATGGATATTTTTTTGAACGTACCCATCCATAGCCTATTTTGATATTGTCACTAATAGGTATCCTAATAATTTCCTGGGAATCAAATTCTTGTTTTAAAGCTGAAGTTGCCATAAATTCAGTTATGATTCCTGCTGCCAATCCTTCCATAACAGTTTTTTTAAAGATGCTAAAATTGTTTGAATTAAGTGTTACCTTAGCATTGGCAGTTTCTTTTAAAAAATGCTTTATAAACGAATCAGAATAATAGAGTATTATTGGGTATTTAACCAATTCCTTTAATGAAATAGATTTTCTTTTTGAAAGTGATGATGATTTCCTGGTGCAAACAACTAACTTATCATGAAACAACTTTTCCATATAAAACTCATTTTCATCAATTTCAAACAGGCCGTCGACTATTCTAATAATACCCAAATCTGCTTTGCCAACTTTTACATCCTCCAATATATTAGGGACTTCTAGATCTTTTTCGGTTACATTGACATTTGGAAAGGCTTTACAAAAATCAGTCAATATATCAAGCAGTATACCATTACTTATGGCGGGTACTGCATAAACGGATAAATTTTCTGGTAGCATCGAAGATTTATCCGAGTAGATTTTTAATTTTGATTTATAATCATCAATATTTTTAATAATTTCATTAGCCATTTCAACAGCTATCTCACCAGCCTCTGTTAAATATACACCTTGATGAGAACGGGAAAACAACTTTACTCCCAATTCATCTTCAAGTTTGTTTAAAGATTTACTGATAGCTGGCTGGGAAACGTGAATACGTTCTGCAGTACGGTTTATGGATTTTGTTTTTGACAAATCAACTAAATAGTATAATTCTTCCATACGCACGACTACGCCCCCTTATTAGTCTAATACATTTCCATTTTTTCTTCTATTTAATATATGTAATATATTTCACCATAATCAACTAAACTCCTGCAATGTAATGGCAAAATAATCCCCACCTTTACATAAGGTGGGTAAATATTATAGGAATCCTTATTAAATACTCAGAAAACATTATATTTTGCATCTACTCGGGGGCTAAGCAATGAGTTCATTAACAATATGGCAACTATCACCATTGAAAAGGGTTTACTCCTAGTCATAAAGGTCAAAAGAACTTGGAAGAATTAGTTAC
>Ga0209643_1002633_pt1 | contig 11030 bp, 12 predicted proteins | sample AutmiccBRH37_all_FD_187383 | JGI IMG/M metagenome (GOLD analysis project Ga0209643, IMG submission 187383) | Deep subsurface microbial communities from Mt. Terri, Switzerland - Autotrophic microbial communities BRH/37_all (SPAdes) (version 2) | ecosystem: Environmental > Aquatic > Deep... | reverse complement strand
GGAGAAAGGAGATTTGAAGATCTTCAGGAATTAATTCTAAACGATAGAAGAAAGAGATTTAAAGATGAAAGCGACAGAGGTATTATGCCGTTTTCTTCACCAAAGCCAGAAGAGGAGCTAAGTGTGTGGCCTTACCCGGAAATAGAGAAGGTCTTTATGGATCACAAAAGAAAAGTCGCTCCTTTGCATGAGCATTGGAACACAATAGAGTCTTATGAACTGTTACAGACTTACACAGTGTTTCCTTATGTGCCGAGAATTGTAAATACTCCCACAATGATGGTAGCGGCTGAAGGGGATAATATCACACTTTGGGATCTTGAAATTGAAGCCTTCCGTCAAATCAAATCTCAGCGAAAGAAACTGTTTGTCATTCCAAAGACATCTCATATGACCCTTTATCAAGACATGACAAAGCTCGAGGTAGTAGCAAGTGAGCAAACAGCATTTCTAAGTGAGTGGTTAATGAAACATTAATAAAATTCATAGTGTATGGCCGATTCATGAGGAATAAAATGACAAGGTTTTGCCAAAGATCTTGAGATAAAATGGGTCACTTTTGTGGAAAACAGGAATGCGCATAGGTGAGGCCCTTGCGTTATGGCTTGAAGATTTTGAAATTGACGCTAGAAGGGTCAATTCTATATATCTGTGCTTGCCCTTATCGGACATGATTCTTCAATATAGGGGTATTGTCATTGACACACCAGGTATGAGGGAGTTAGGTGTCGACTGTGCAGATTTATCAAGGGCATTTGCAGATATTGATCAACTGGTCGAACAGTGTAAGTTTCGTGACTGTACTCACCAATGAAAGCCTGGGTGTGCGGTCCAAATGGCCATCCAAAACCATATAGAAAAAATCAATACCATGTTTTCTGGCATGGGCGGTCTGAAAATATGTGACGAATTCCGGGCCTGAGTGGGAGAGTAATCGCCCACTTCTACTCGGCGAATGGATAGTTTGGTATAAGCCCGGTCTATTTCTATATGGTTCTCCGAAATCATCTCTTTCTTGATTGTTATCTTTATTTTCTATTGCCCTATAAAATCTACCCGTGTTCTGCCACGAGCAAATATTTCAACCAATAATTGACTCAATTGAGGAGGACTACACAACATGTGACAAAGGGGACACCGGTATTTAGCTTTTGTTAATTCCCATTCGGATTTATCCGAGATTTGTTTACAGTTTGCACAACGATAAAACTGTTTTTGATGCTTATAAATATATGCTAATGCCACAGCGCACCCTCCTTTTTTATCTTGTCGATATAATCTATTCAGAAAAAGTATAATTCACCACAGAATAGTAAGAATAATCTGTATAGTATAAATTGAATATACGGATCGGATTAAGTTGTTGGAGGGTTTAATTAGATAATGCATGTTCTGAGTATAAAGAAAGAGTAACAGCTATTCGCTGTCGCTCTTTCTTTATACTTTCTTGACCATCTAAATATTCCTGCGGGCTCCTAATTGCATCTTCCATAATGGTTGAATAATTATTTCTTCCGCAGGAGATTTGCTAAGTTTAGGTGGAACTTCTAGATGCTACATTATGTTGGATAGATATCAAATAATTACTAATAAATGCATATTTTACTGATATTTATTCCAAATAGAAGACAATAATTAGAGAAGTTATTGTAAAAAATATTAAATGAAAAGAATTCATATTCAGTAATAAAAGGAAGTGAAAGAATGAAGAAATATCGGTTTAAGTACTACGAAACCTTAATATTAACATTGTGGTTAATTATGACACTTTTAATTGGTTGTGCAGTTGTCCCTGATCCAAAAGTTAACACTACCTCTGTTCCGGTTATTCAACAAGGAACCAAGGTTGAAGATTTAGACTTAAGCGGTGCTAACTTTGCTGATTCAGAATTATTAGTTGAAAAATGGCAGCAAGATAAATTGGCACAAGATTTAACGTTAATTTGCAATAAGACGGAGATCCAAGTTTCTTTACAAGATCTCGGGGTGACAATAAATAAAACAAAGATTTTATACGATATAAAGAATAAACCTGGTAAGACAATTAAAGCGGCGGCTCATTTGGATAGTAGCTATGCCATTCAAGTTTTGAAAGTTAAATTAGCACAATTTATACAGCCTGCTAAAGTTGCAACATACAAAATAGAAAACAATAAATTTATAATAACTGACGAAGTTCCCGCAAAGATCCCTTATGTTGATGAGATTATTAGTCAAATAGATGGTCAATCTTTAAATCAGATCCCCAAACGAATCGAAGTAAATCTCATAAATGCTCCTCCATCCTCAGGCACTGAGAATGTTAAAGCCTTGGCCTTTGATGGAATAGTCGGAGAATTTAGTACAAGATTCTCTACTATGGAAAAAAACAGAACCATAAATTTAGCTATTGCTGCAAATGCACTTGATCAAAAAATAATCTATCCAGGGGATATCTTTTCTTTTAATAATTCTGTTGGTAAGCGTACCTTGGAGAATGGATACAAAAATGCAAAAATAATTAAAAAGAACCAATACGTTAAAGAAACTGGTGGAGGGGTCTGTCAGGTTTCGTCGACATTATATAATGCAGTATTATTGGCGAACTTACAAATTGAAGAAAGAGCACCTCACCAAGTGCCCGTGACGTATGTGCCCCTGGGGCAAGATGCAACCGTATATTATCCAAATGTGGATTTTAAGTTTAAAAATAATACTGAGAGTCTTATCTATATACGTACGATTGTTCAGTCTGGCTTATTAACTGTGCAACTTTATGGTAAGAAAACGGACAAGACAGTACAAATAGGACACCAAATTGAAAGAGTAATAAAAAATCAAGCTGGTAGAAAAGGATACATAGTTAAAACGTGGAAGATTATAAAAGATTCACAAGGAAACGAGACACAGACTATTCTAAGTCGGGATAGTTATGCACCTTTGGAACAGAAGTAACTTTCAAGACCAATTTACTGAATACACAGAATAATTACTAAACACTTTGGAGGTATCGGTGAGGCCTTTTGGTTATATGTGGAAAGGGAAAAAGCATCCATCTAGCGGGTAAGAGCACCTATTTGATCGATTGTCCTATTGTTGGGACCTCTGGCCCATAAAGGCATTTTCGTCTTTTGACGATAGTTCTAATAGGATAATGATTCGGGAGGTCGGTATATGAAAAGGGCCTTAATAGCAGCTATCATAGTAGTCATTGCTGCTACAACCGCACTCGCACAAGTGTTAGGAAATATTAACTCAATTCGAATACCAATAGCCAGTAATAAGGCTAAACCGATTGTAAAACAATCGAAAGAAATAACCCCTGAGTTAAAACCAGTTATTAACTGTATGGTTATAGTAGACCTATCGAAGGAACTTGCAATAAAGCCGGTAATTATTAACGAAATAAAATTGATTTCAGATCCGCCGAAAGTACTGCAGAAAGGCGAAGCCGCTCAAGAAGCTTATTAAAAATGAATTTGATTTATGAAAGGTTGACAGAATTACTATCGGAGTATTCTTCATAAATTCTTAATAAATTCTTCATTGTTTTACCAAAAAATATTTTTTATAATATTTGTAATTAGACATCAACAGAGAATTGGGAGGTAAAAAGAATGAGTAATTACTGCATACGTAAGGTTAAACTTAGGATTTCACGTGACCCTAAAACTGTTCTCGGTCGAAGTCATTCTCGTATGATAACGATACTTGCGACAGGTTTAGTCGGCGCACTTTTAGGTGGTTTTATTTCGGCCGGTGTTGTTATTTCGGCGTACACCAATAAGAGTCAGACGAAACCGGCACTTCCGATTGCTCTGGGGCAACAATTACCCAACCCAATCCAAGTCAGCTTTAATAACTCTTCTTATCCGGTAGTGGATATAGCTAAAAATGTTGGACCTGCAGTAGTAACGATTTCTAATTTTCAATCTGAAAGTAGTCAAGGATTTGTCTTTGGATATGGTGGCTTTAGCAATAATAACAGTAATAACTTGATAGAAATAGGTAGCGGTTCAGGGTTTATCATTGATGCCAATAATGGTTATATTGTAACCAATAACCATGTAATTGAAGGAGCCCAAAGACTTTCGGTTGGCTTAACCAATGGGAAAAATCTTGATGCTAAAGTGGTAGGTGCTGATTCACGTACAGATTTAGCTGTAATCAAGATAAGCGATACCAGCGACCTAACTGCAGTCGTACTTGGAGATTCTTCCAAACTACTGGTAGGAGAACCGGTTATAGCAATTGGTAATCCAGGTGGAGAAGAGTTTGCAGGTTCTGTAACTGCTGGAGTGGTTTCGGCTACTAATCGGATTCTAAATTTACAAGGTGAGTCTAGTTTTAATTTAATTCAAACAGATGCCGCAATTAATCCTGGTAATAGTGGTGGGCCTTTGGTAGACTATCTTGGACAAGTGGTCGGTATTAATTCTGCCAAATTTCAACAAACAGGCTTTGAAGGAATGGGATTTGCAATACCTATAACGGATGCAATACCCACAATTCAGCAATTAATCCAAAATGGTTATGCAAGCCATGCCGGATTAAATGTCCAGATTGCTGGTCAATATACAAAAGAGTATGCAGCACAGAAAGGCTTACCAGCGGGAGCATATATAGCCAAGGTTATTGCAGGTGGACCGGCAGATCAAGCTGGTTTAAAACAGGGAGATATAATTACAAAAGTAAATGATAAAGTTATTACTGATTCGGCAAGATTCACTCATGAACTATTTAAATATAATCCTAAAGATAAAGTAAATATTACTTATTATCGTAATGGATCTTCACAAGATGTTATCGTAACACTAGTGGAAATAAAAAGTAATTAGATTTATCTTGGGGATTAGTCAATGACGGTTAGATTCCCAAAAATCTGGCATTACACTCATAGTATAGTATAGTATAGTTTAGTTTAGTTTAGTTCACTGGAGCTTGGCTCAATGATGCTAGATTAATCTAAAACTAAGTAATATAGTTTATAGGGTTAGGAAGAGCGGGGGTAATCCCCGCTCTTTCCGATCAGCGTACTTTTCTGAAAGGCATACGAGGTGCGAACTGAACACGGTTTGCTAGATCTGCAGAAGAGTTGATTCCCCTTTTAGTCAAGAAACGTTGCATCCCCATTGGCATGTTTTTAGCTTGGTTAAGAAATTCGGTGTTTTCTCCTACTCCCTCGCCACCCTCTTCAGGCGCTCCGCCTTGATTTTTGAAGCGATTTTTGCCTAAGAACATAGTTTTGCCACCCCCTTTATTATACCAATATATGCCAGTAAACTAGGTGTTGTTTTTCATTATTAAATAATTTCACAATTTAGCTTAGATTGGACTTATATAGAGTCGCTGTCACGTTACGCTTAAAGTTTCATACCTATATAATAGTCCTTTAAGAAACGGAGACATATAGTATGTTTGAAATACCCGCAAGACATTTTGTCCGTTACTACGAGATCCTTTCTATACTCATGCGTCATGGATTGGGTTATCTGCTTATCTCGGGAAATTTAATGCCAGTGCAGGAGGAAAATTTAGCGGTCGTTGGAGTACATCTGAGAAATGCATTCGCCGAACTTGGACCAGCTTTTATAAAAATAGGACAACTAGCTAGTACCCGATCAGATCTTCTTCCACAGCCCATTGTTCAAGAATTAGCGAAACTCCAGGACCGGGTTCGCCCGCTTTCGTTTAGGGAGATACGCGGAGTGGTCGAAGCATCTTTGCAGTCCCGCCTTGAGTCAGCTTATCAAGAATTTGATCCTGTACCACTTGCGGCAGCCTCGATTGGGCAAGTGCATTACGCAGTTCTGCATAATGGCGAAAGGGTGGCAGTGAAAGTTCAACGTCCAATGCTTCGGGAGACTGTTAAAACGGATTTAGAAATTTTTCAAACCCTTGTCAACCAAATTGAACAGAGAACGGAGTGGGGAAAACGCTATCCTCTGCGCATGCTGCTTAAGGAGTTTTCCGATACGATCAAGGGAGAACTGGATTTTCTTAATGAGGGGCAAAACGCGGAAAAACTTGCAAAATTGAATAAAAAGAATTCCAATATTCTGATTCCAAAAATTTACTGGGAATTCATGCATCCCTCAGTTTTAACGATGGAGTATATTTCGGGGATTCCGTTACATCAAATTATAGGCTCCCAGGAGACATCTAATAATGTTCATCGGATCGCAGAACGGTTAAGTAAAGCGCTTCTCCAACAAATCCTTTTAGGGGGATGTTTTCACGGTGATCCTCATCCAGGTAATATTCTTATTTTACCCGGGGACAAAATTGCCTTGATTGATTTTGGGATAACCGGACATCTAACTCAAACAATGAGAGGCCAGATCTTGTCACTAATCTCTGGACTTGTCAGAGGAAATAATGCTTTGATTTTGAAGACACTCTCGCAGATGGGGATAGTACCTGAGTATGTTGACAAATTTGCCTTTCAAGCAGATATTTCTACCTTACGTCACAAACATTTGAAAGTTTCCTTAAGGAAATTTGCCATGGGTGAATCTATTCAGGATTTTTTTGATATTATATTTCGTCATGGAATTCAGATTCCCTCTGAATTTATTCTTGTAGGTAAAGCTTTGTTGACCCTTGAGGGAACTCTAAACGGGTTAGATCCTACAATTAGCCTAGTTGAACAAGCCAAGCCCTTTAGCCGAAGGTTTATTTGGGGGAAGTCTGGTCTGATGGAATTCTGGAATAAAATTCGGGGCACTAGGGAGACAGACACAACAGGTTTGCCAATTAATATACAATAAGATGTATTAAGTCAACTCCAACAAAGGATTAAACTTGTATTGGTTAATCTTTAAAGAGAGCACCAGTACAGACTCGAACAAAGGTATTACAGAATACTATAAACCAGCAAACTGCCAGTAACCAGTAACAAAGGAAACCAAAGAGCCTAACGGCCTCGGACTGAAAAATAATAGAAATCAAATAGGTGGCACCAGTATAAGCACCGAGGGGAAAGGTGAAAGCCCACCACGATAAAGTGTAAGGTAGTTTCTTTTTAAGTATGTAGATAATAGTAATTATACTAGCGGCAATCAGCCACCAAAAACCAAAGCTCCAGTAAAACAATCCGAAAAGATTTAGAATTGGCGTGACCTCATTGCCCAGATAGGGTGAACTAACGGACCCCAGGTTCAGGAGGGAAATGGTTCCTGCTCCGATAGGACCCAAGTAAATCCAGATGGTAGGGATTATGGAACCAGGCAGAGGAGGAGCCACAAAAAAACGGTAAAAGCAAATTACAGCAAGCAACATAAAGAGGAAAAAACCGGCACTCCAAGACACATAATTCATTATTAGTAGGGTTTTTTGAAAGGATTGTGGCCAGTACGGAATTAGTTTGGCCCCGGCAATGGGAACTACAATTAAACTGACCGGGGGCATAAACCAGGCGGGATTAATATCTTCAATGGTTATTTTGTTAAAATAATTTAATAGTGGGATAATAAAAGCCGTAGCCAGAGATAGAACTAGCCCAGTAATCCATAGACCTTGAGCAATTTTTACTGCTAAAGCAGCTCCAATATAACCAGTTCCAAGCAAAAGAAAGTTTACCGCTAAAACCAAGCAGGCGATGGGTAATGTAGCATAAAATTGCCCTGTAATTGGGTGCTTGAGATCACTGAGTGCGTTGTCGTAACATATTAGCCAGCGCAATGTCCAGGGGACTATCAGGACGAGAAAGAGTATTATATTAATGATCCATAGAAATTCAGCAACGTTGTTCAGCCATGAACAATAACAGGCGTAGTATTTACTAGTAACTGCGAAAATTCCCGTGCCCATAACGGAAGCAAACCAGGCAGGGGAAAGATTCTTAATTATCTCTAGAAATTTATTCGTTGCGAGTGGCGTATTCATCGTCATAACACCTTCCCTGGGGCTTTCTCCGATTTATAAAAATTGTTCTTATGCCCCCTTTACAGTATTTTAACTGGTTTTATCATTACTTTCTCTGCACATTTTTTAGATTATTCTGGATTAATTTTTGCATATTTATTAAAAAATAATACCATCTTTAACGGACCAATATTTTACGTAGTTTGCCGTGATTGATTTTCCAATAAGCTTTTTCGATAGAGGCCGGGAGGGATACCAATTATTTTTTTAAAAGCCCTGGAAAAATAGTTGGCGTCTTTATATCCAATTTGCTGGGAAATTTGAGATATTGATACGGGAGGATTTTGTTTTAAAAGTTCCTTGGCTTTTTCTAACCGGGTTGTGATTAAAAAATTCGAAAAGGTTTGTTTCAGTTCTCGACTAAAGAGGCAAGAAAAATAAGCGGGGCTCAAATGAACTTGCCTGGCTACTTCTTCGAGAGTAAGCTGTTGAACATAATTTTGCATAATAAATACTACCGCTTGTTGAACCAACTGACTAGACTGGGATAACGGATAATCCCTATATGAGGACGTAGTTCTGGAGGAGGTGCTTTCTCTTGAATGATTCTCCGTAATCAGGGTATTTCCGTGTGCGATCCCTAATTTAAGGAAATTATTACTGATGGCATAGAGGGCCTTACCAAGAATCATCATTCCTTCATGTTTTCTGATGGGCATCTGTTCGTAAAACTGTAACAGTTTCGTTTCATTCAAATCCAAGTCCTGAACTCTCTTTAAGATGTTACAGCTCTCATTCAGCACGTTATTCATCCTGATTTCTCCCGTAGCGAGTGCTCCAAGGAATTCCCGCTCACCATGAAGGGGAACTACAAGTATGGACAAGCCTGCGTGGCAAGAATAAAGATGGGCTTGGTACGGGTCGAGATGCATGCATTGACGCACAGAAGCCCTACATCTTTGCAGGCCTTCCGGGTGAGCGCGGATCAGGCGGCAGAAATTGTTCTGGGGTTTTGTTTTAGGCGTAAGGATATAGTCACCAGTGCTGCTGACATATTTTAACCAGAGCTGATGTAGGGTGCTGAAGTTGTCCAACACCGGTTGGATGGTGTCAAAGTTTTGGCGTAGGAGAACTGTTTGACTTGACTCCATGTTCTTCATCTCCGTCCTACTTCTCATTTGAAATTATTATTCAATCACCAGTATCCTATTGAATCACTTTTTCGCAACCTAATTCTATCAAAGAAAAAGGTGTTTTACCCATATTTATAAAATAAAAAACAAAACTCCCGAAGCTTGAAAGCCACGGGAGATTACGTTAGCCTCGATCAGTCATTGAAGTCAGTTAGGTAATGGCTCAGGCCTAAAACTAGTTGACAATTTACAGGGTATGATCAATGGTATAGCTATCCCAACAAGTTTGCCATTTTCAAAACTAAACGTTTGGCTATAAATCTCCGTTGTTTTATATCGAGGGTTTGAATTACCTCCAAACACAAAATTACCAAGACTATAAACGATGCTTTTTCCCTGATACTCTTCAATCGGTTGAATAACATGGGGATGATGACCAAGAACCAAAGCTGCCCCTTGATCAATTGCTAACCGTCCAAGCTCACGTTGCTCTGATGTTGGCGTGCTTTTATTTTCCGTACCCCAATGGAAACTCACTATTATTAAGGATGTCTGATCATTTAATAAATGTATTTTATTCACTAAATCAAACTTAAGGCTTATTAAGTTAACTCCTTCTTCCAACTTTCCTAAAGTGTTAACGCCTATCAATCCAATCTTTATCCCATCTTTTTCGTAAATGGCAACTTTATCATAACCGAAACTTATTATTTCCGTATTGTCTAATGCTGTTACAGTTTCCTTAAATCCTTTTTCCAGGTAATCCATACAGTGGTTATTGGCTAAGTCTACCGCTTCGATGCAACCATCTTTTAGTATAGCAGAGTATGATGGGCTTCCTTTAAAGAAAAATGCTTGATCACCTTGGGAACTTTTATCTGCTTTCTCAGTTGCATTAGTCAAAGTTCCTTCTAAATTGGCAATGGTTAAATCATCCTCACTCAGTATTTTTTTTACACCTGAAAAGAAATACCCTGCTCCAGATAGCTTGTAATACTGATTAAAACTACCATTATATTGGAATCTATCATCCTGACCAAGTGTAACATCGCCAATGGCGCTAACTTTAATCTCTTTCTTTCCGTTTCCCTGAAGTACTGGTGGGGGTGTGACTGTAGCAGTATCAGCCGGTTCATAGATATCAGTATCGTCGAAATGCCACCACTCGGTTGCTAAGGGTTTAAATCCGTACTTTACCATGATTGTTTCCAAATATTTTGCGTTAGCGTTCTCATTGGCCCTTGCTGCGGCAGCCGTAAAGTTGTCAAAGCCAGTGGGCATCTCAATTTCATTTCCTTCAAGATCAACCAGAGATAAGTCAACCGCAGATCCTCGCGAATGGTTGGAATAACCCTTATAAGGATTGGCAACATAGCGAGAATCAGGTACAAGATCCCACATCTGAAACTGCGCTTTAGAATCACGATATGCATCCCAAATTTTAAGACGGAATCCTTTTTTTTCGACTTCGTCAGCAACTTTTTTAAGTTTGATAGCTGTTCCATTGCGCAGAAGCGCTTTAGAACTAGCATAAAGCTTTTTATGAGTAAAGTTATCGGTTGTTGCATATTTCATGTCCAACTTTACTGAAGGAATGATTTGCTGGATATCTACAAAATCAGTACTCTTGTTTATTGATGTATCCGCTCGTGCTTGGTTAGTCGGTCCAAAAATGAAGGTTAGGGTGATCAGGATAACCAGGAATCGGTTGAACACAAAAGACCACCTCCATTAAATGCGTGGCTTTTGAGACGACTGGTACCTGTTAGACTAAATACCTATTTGACACGACATCAAATACTATCTTTCAAAGTATCTAAATTTAAAATTCCCTAAAAGGTGATTTATTATCTTAATATTACACAGGTAAAATATTGGGCAAATTCTTATTTTGAACATTTTTAGCATGTTTTGCTTGAACATATAGGTCAGAACGTTTGAAGAAATATATAATGCGTTGGTTGAGAAGACATTCAAATCCTGGCTCTTATCCTGAGTACAAAGCTAATTGTTTGGCATGCAACATTATTATAGGTGTATTTTTAGGTTATA
>Ga0209643_1002628_pt1 | contig 11054 bp, 8 predicted proteins | sample AutmiccBRH37_all_FD_187383 | JGI IMG/M metagenome (GOLD analysis project Ga0209643, IMG submission 187383) | Deep subsurface microbial communities from Mt. Terri, Switzerland - Autotrophic microbial communities BRH/37_all (SPAdes) (version 2) | ecosystem: Environmental > Aquatic > Deep subsurface... | reverse complement strand
AATTTCAATCTCGATAATTGATGCATCTAATATTGGGAAAAGATATCCTTCGGAAAAGAAGAGCTGGATCGATTCAGAATCCGGTTATGAAATAACTCAATGGACAAATAATAGTAAAAACTGGCATCTGTATTTTAATGTTGAATCGTTTATTGATAATAACCATGCAATAATTTTTTCGGAAAGAAGTGGCAGTAAAAACCTTTTTATCTTGGATTTAGAATCGGGAGAGATGATACAAATTACAGATGAAGAGAATATTGATGGACATGTTTGGCATGTGCCTTCATATAATACTATTTATTATACCTTATTAGATAATACATTAAAATCGCTTAACACAAAAACTTTTGAAGCGAAAGAGATCAACAAATTTGATGTTCCTATTGAGTCATTTACGATATCTTGTGATAATAATTGGTTTATATTTTCTTCGGGGGGAAAGAAGATAGACGGCGCTAAAACAATAGGACCATTCGCAATATATAAATATGGAATTAATTCGAAAGAGTATATTCAAGTTACACCCGGTTATGGCTTTATTATTAGTCATTTACAAGCAAACCCAATTAATCCGAATATTGTCAGTTTTTGCTGGCAGCATATGATTGACCGAGAAGAAGGGACACAGGGAATGACCCCTCAAAGAATATGGCAAGTGAATATCGATGAAAGTGAAGTTAAACCGATTGCACTTCAGGAAACGGGTCTTCATAGAACTCATGAATTTTGGTTTTATGATGGGAGCAAAATTGGCTATTCAGCTCGCTACACATGGGGAAAAAATAAAGGGAAACAGTTTATCGGATTTTGTAATCCGGATGGTTCTGAAAATATAATGTTGCCTGCTCCGGTAGGCCCGGCACATTCGCAAATGTATATGGATAATATTCATTGGGTTTCTGATTTATATGATGGGAGCTATCTCGTTCTTTTTACAATTAAAGATAATAGTATGGTAAAAGAAGAACGGCTGTTTAAACACGATTCAAGTTGGAAAGGACAACCTTCACATCCACATCCTCATTTCAGTCCTGATGGAAAATATATTTTGTTCGGGACTGATAAAAGTGGAAATCCACAAGTTTATTCAGTCAGGATAAATTTAAAATAAGAGTGAACATTATGAAAAAATTATTTTTGTTTTTACTGATTCCTTTTTTCTTTATAAAGGCACAGTCATTTCAGAGAAACTATAATATTATGGAATTTGGAGCTAAAGGTGATGGGGTTACTCTAAATACAGAAGCTATCCAAAAAGCTATTGATAAATGCAGCATGGATGGTGGAACAGTGATAGTTCCTAAAGGTAATTTTTTAACCGGCTCCTTGCTATTAAAAGATAATGTTGATATCTATTTAACGAATGGTGCACTTATTCTCGGAAGCACTAATATCAAAGATTACAAAGAATATCTCCCAGAATTAAAATCATATAACGATTCGTTTTTGAGGTATAGCGTTTTTTATGCAGAAAGAATATCTAATATATCTATTCGTGGCGAAGGAACAATTGATGGGCAAGGTAGCTCTTTTAAAGTTACTACAAAAGAAAAACCGGAACGATACAAAAACCGCCCATATATATTTAGATTTGTAGAGTGCAATAAGATAAAAATTGAAGGGATAAGACTTCAAAATTCAGCAATGTGGATGCAGCAATATCTTGGATGTAATGATGTTTTAATTAAAGGTATCTCTGTTTTTAATCATGCAAATCAAAATAACGATATGATCGATATCGATGGATGTAAGAATTTTATTATGTCTGATTGTTTTGGAGATAGCGATGATGATGCAATAACAATTAAAAGCACTTCTTCATATATTTCAGAAAATATAACTATTACAAATTGTGTTGTTAGTTCTCATTGCAATGCATTTAAGTTTGGGACAGAATCCACAGGGGGATTTAGAAATATAACTGTTTCTAATATTATTATTAAACCATCTTTCGTAAAAACTACAATTTATGGTGCACCCGGAGGTATTAGCGGAATTACGTTAGGAGCAGTGGATGGAGGTCCATTAGAAAATATTATTATTTCAAATATCGTTATCGAAGGAGTTCAAGTTCCGTTTTATTTGCGACTTGGAAACCGCGGGAGAAAACATACTCCTGAAGCAGTGCAACCGGGTATATCATCTTTTAAAAATGTTTTTCTAAGTAATATTATTGCAACAAAATTAGCCTCTAATATTGGTGCATCAATAACGGGAATACCAGATAACTATATAGAAAATGTTACTTTAAGTAACATATTCGTTGAATACCCGGGAGGCGGAAATAATGAAGATGCTTCAAAAAAATTAGAGGAGCTAATTGATCACTACCCCGAAAGTACCAAATGGGGAACGCTCCCTGCTTATGGGGTTTTTATTAGACATGCAAAAAACATTACAATGAATAATGTTCGATTTAATGTCATTTACAAAGATTTACGACCTGCAATTGTAATAGATGATGTTGAGGGGATTATGATAAATGATTTTGAAACAAATAATTTAGGCGAAAAAATAAAGATAGAAAACAGTAGTTCATTGAAAGGAAATTTTTTTAATAATAAATCAGAAAAATAATGTTCACAATTGCACTGCTTTTACTTTTAGTAATTTTTATACTTATCGCGGTATCAAAATTTAATCTACATCCATTTCTCGCCTTGATAATAGCGGGAATTATAATGGGTCTATTAAGCGGATTGGATTCATCTTTAGTAATAAAGGGACTAACCGAAGGATTCGGCGGAATACTTACAGGTATTGGAATCGTTATTGCGTTTGGAACTATTATAGGTGCGTTCTTAGAAAAAAGCGGTGGTGCAAGGTCTATCGCAAATTATGTTCTTTCAAAAATTGGAGATAATAATTCTCCATTGGCAATGAGCATAACCGGATTTATTGTTTCCATCCCTGTATTCTGTGATTCGGGATTTGTAATTCTTGCTTCCTTAAATAAGGCTATTGCTAAGAAAACAGGAATATCATTAGTTACTCTCGCAGTTGCTTTATCAACGGGACTATATGCCACGCATGTTTTCGTACCACCAACGCCAGGTCCATTAGCCGCTGCAGCTACATTGAATGCAGATATAGGGCTTGTAATACTACTTGGATTGCTTGTAGCAATCCCTGCTGCATTGGTAGGACTCTTTTGGGCAAAATATTATTGCAAAGACCTAATTGTTGATTTTGAATCAATTCCTGAAATTAAGCAAAATCTTCCATCACCCTTGCTTTCATTTATTCCATTGTTGATTCCATTGATACTAATTTCTTTAAAATCGATTAGTGAACTTCCATCTCTTCCATTTGGAGGGGGTGCAGCAAAAAGTTTTATTGTTTTTGCCGGAAACCCGGTTACTGCATTACTGATTGGTGTTTTTCTTGCATTCGGGTTAGTTAAAGGAGTTGACAGTAAAACAAGCTTGAAATGGGTTTCTGATTCTTTAAAAGATGCCGGTACTATAATTTTAATCACTGGTGCAGGCGGCGCTTTTGGAAATATACTTAGAGTAATAAATATCGGTGATACTATTAATGGGCTTTTTGCAGGTGCTCAATTCGGTATCTTTTTACCATTCATTATTGCTGCAGTATTGAAATCTGCTCAAGGCTCTTCTACTGTTGCCATAATTACAACCGCTGCAATTGTTGCTCCATTAATAGATGGAATGGGTTTCTCGTCTGAAATTGGAAAAGCTCTTTTAGTTTTATCAATCTCTGCAGGCGCAATGACTGTATCGCATCTTAATGATAGTTTCTTTTGGGTCATTACTCAGTTCTCGAATATGGATACAAAAACCGGATTAAAATCGCATACTGTTGCGACATTCTTACAAGGAGTTACAAGTATTACGTTTTTATATATATTAAGTTCAATATTGTTGTAAATAAAAAAAATGTTGATTTATATTGAATTAAAGTAAGAAATTTACGATTTTTATTTATCGATTAAGTAATCGTTTATATAATCATAATAAAGCTGATTTTGAAGCAAAAATTAACTTTTTGAAAATAATGAGGTTTCTATGCCCGAAGCAAAACAGAAGGTAGGCCGTTATAGGTGGACGATTGTTGCAATGATTTTTCTTGCTACAACAATTAATTATATCGATAGACAAGTGATTGGAATTCTAGCTCCGTTACTTGAAAAAGAAATTGGTTGGAATGAAATTGAGTATGGCTATATAGTAACTGCGTTTCAAGCAGCATATGCTATCGGTTTGGTTGTAATCGGAAGAGTGATTGACAAGATTGGCACAAAAATGGGGTATGCAATTGCTATTTTTGGTTGGAGCTTTGCCGCAATGGGTCATGCATTTGCAAAATCAATAATGGGATTTGCAACAGCTCGTTTTTCATTAGGTTTATTTGAAGCAGGTAATTTTCCCGCAGCAATCAAAACTGTAGCTGAATGGTTCCCTAAAAAAGAGAGAGCTCTTGCAACAGGAATTTTTAATGCCGGTTCAAATGTTGGTGCAGTAGTAGCCCCTTTAGTGGTTCCTTGGATAGCTCTTACGTGGGGTTGGCAGGAAGCATTTGTATTCACAGGAGCAATAGGGTTCCTTTGGTTAATAGCATGGTGGTTTATTTATGAAAGACCGGAAGCACATAAAAAATTATCTAAAGCGGAATTAGCATTTATTCAATCCGATCCACCTGATCCTCCCGGTAAAGTGCCTTGGTTACAATTAATGAAGTACCGTCAAACATGGGCTTTTGCAATCGGTAAATTTATGACTGATCCTATTTGGTGGTTCTATCTCTATTGGGTTCCCAAATTTTTATTCAAGGAATATGGATTAACTCTTGATAAAATTGGTCTCCCTTTAATTATAATTTATATTATGGCAGATGTAGGTAGCATAGGCGGTGGATGGCTTTCGTCTTACTTTATTAAAAAAGGTTGGACTGTTAATAAAGGTAGAAAGATGGCAATGTTTATTTGCGCCCTTTTTATTGTCCCTATTATTTTTGCCGCTCACGCATCCGAATTATGGATGGCTGTTGCTCTGTTAAGTATGGCAACTGCGGGTCATCAAGGTTGGTCTGCTAATATATTTACAACGGCATCAGATATGTTCCCACGTAAAGCAGTTGGATCTGTAGTGGGTTTTGGTGGTATGGCTGGAGCAATTGGCGGTATGTTAATAGCCACTGCAGCCGGATTTATTTTGCAATTTACCGGAAGCTATACTTATCTATTTATTTTCTCGGGTTCTTCTTATCTAGTCGCTCTTGTGATATTTAATTTCTTGGCTCCAAATTTAGAACAAGTTGATATAAAGGTTAGCTAATATGAAAACCAAGTTGCTTTTATTTGTATTTTTTATTGCATCAATGATTTCTGCACAAGTAAAGGTGGAATTAATAAATAAAACTAATATTTCTCGATTCGATGAATGTGTGTGCCTCCCATTATCGAAAATAGCCGAAAGAGAAAAGTCATTTTCTCTTTCGGCATTCCAATTGTTTGATGGTGATAAAGAACTTGCTTATCAGATAATTGCCGAGAATATAATTTTTGTTATTGATGTGCCTGCAAAATCAAGAAAAGAAATAATTATTAAGTCCTATAAAGGGACAGAACCAATTCAATATAATAATAGAACTTACGCTGAAATATCTCCGAAAAAAGGAGGAGTATATTTTGACGGAAAATTCCGAGGTCCACAATTTGAAAGTGTTAAACGTTATAAAGTACCTGCAATCCATAAGGATCACGATGCACTTTTCAAATATGAAGGTCCGGGTTGGGAATCTGAATTAGTCGGATATCGTTTTTATCTTGATTGGCGAAATGCCACTGATGTCTTCGGGAAGAAGATTTATAAATTACTTCTTAAGGATGTCGGCGTTCATGATACTGTAGCTAATGATGATTCTTATCATAAAATGCAAGATTGGGGCATGGATATTTTTAAAGTCGGTAGTTCACTCGGAATTGGTTCTATCGGAATGTGGGCTGACGGAAAAGTAAATATGGTTTCTAAAACCGATAGTGTAATTTCTCAAATAAATGAAAATGGACCTATTCGTTCAACTATAGAAACAAATTATTATGGTTGGTTAGTTGATGGGAAAAAATATGATCTCAATGCCAAGCTTTCAATTAATGCCGGAAGTCGCCTTACGAAATGTGATCTATTAATTGAAGACGCAGAAAACATCGCTACCGGTTTAGCAAAATATGAAGGCACGAGTTTTGTTAAAAGTAATAACAAAGGCGATTGGCAATATATCTCACTATTCGGAAAACAATCGTTAAATAATGATAATATGGGAATTGCTCTTTTCTATAATAAGTATGCTTTAATTGAATTAACGGAAGATAACTTAAGTTACATAGTAAAGTTGAAACCGAATAATGGAAAAGTAACATATTTTTTCGCCGCTGCATGGGAACTTGAACCAAAACCAATCACTACTGAAAAAGAATTTATTAATTATTTAGATGATCAGGTTAATAGTTTGAATAATCCGATTACTGTTGAAATAAAAGATTAAGGATAATTATGGAAAACTTTCAATTGAATGAATATCGTTTTTTTGATCCGGAGCCGAATGTAAGGAAAATTGCTTATGAATTATATTGGCACATAAAAGAGATGCCAATCGTTAGTCCTCATGGTCATGTTGATCCTCAAATATTTGTTGATAATAAACCATTTCCTAATCCGACTCAATTATTTTTGATTCCTGATCACTATATCTTCAGAATGCTTTATTCACAAGGAATATCATTAGAATCATTAGGCATTCCGGTAGTTGACGGTTCAATAGTGGAAACTGATTCAAAAAAAATTTGGCAGCTTTTTGCAGAAAATTATTCTTTATTCAGAGGTACTCCATCAGGCGTTTGGCTCGATTATGAGTTTAATATTGTTTTCGGCATTAAAGAAAAATTAAATAAAGAAAACGGATTAAAGATATATGATGAACTAAACGAGAAAATTAATTCACCTGAATTTTTACCGAGAACCTTATTCGATAATTTTAAGATAGAAGTGCTCTCAACAACCGATGCCGCAAGCGATTCACTGATTCAGCATCAAGAAATTAAAAATTCAGGTTGGAATGGAAGAATTATTCCTTGCTTTAGACCCGATGCTGTTACTGATTTATCTAATCCGAATTGGAAAAATAATTTATCCTCTTTAGAGAATTCCGTTAATTATGAAATTACTTCTTATGATCTCTTAATTAAAGCATTGGAAGAACGCAGAGAATATTTTAAGATAAATGGAGCTGTATCAACTGATCATGGTGTTCTTTCTCCTTATACGCATAAATTAAGTAGCAAAGAAGCCGAAGATGTTTTTACTCGTGCATTAACCAATAATCTAAATACAACGGATTCTCATTTATTTACTGCGAATATGTTGATGGAAATGGCGAGAATGAGTATTGATGATGGAATGGTAATGCAGATTCATGCGGGCTCACATCGTAATCATAATAAAGTAATTTATGATCGATTCGGATTGGATAAAGGTTGCGATATTCCATTACAAACCGAATACACAAATAATCTGAAAGAATTATTAAATAAATATGGTAATGACAAAAGATTAACAGTAATAGTATTCACTTTGGATGAAACAAATTACGCTCGTGAATTAGCTCCATTGGCAGGTCACTATCCGGCAATGAAATTAGGTCCGGCATGGTGGTTCAATGATAGTATCGAAGGAATGAGTCGATATCGTCATCAAGTAACAGAAACTGCCGGATTTTATAATACAGTTGGATTCAATGATGATACCCGTGCATTTGTATCTATTCCGGCACGACATGATACTGCTCGCCGTGTTGACGCTAATTTCCTCGCCGGTCTTGTAGCTAAACATATTATCTCGTTAGACGAAGCAAAAATTATTGCCGAAGACTTAACATATAACTTAGTTAAAAAAGCATATAAACTTTAGAGTAAACAAAATGAACTTAGATGCATTTATAAAAACTCTTGAAAGTAGTAAAGAACACAAATCCGAATTTATCGAATATATTTTAAGTAATGATGAAGTTATTAAAATCTATCCGAATTCAATTACTACGCATACAGATTCATTATTTTTTATAGCGATAAAAGGGATCGAAAAAAATCTTTTTATTGTTACAAATTATCCGGATTCCAATTACTTTAAAAAGTTTGAAGGATCGGAAAATAAAATTGATGATTTAGTAATAAAAGAATGTTCATTAAATACGGCAAATAGAAAACTTATTCAAGAATTATTCCCATACACTAATCCGATTCTAACGGGATTAAAAAATTCTTTTGGCTTTGGAGATCGAATTGGATTTTCAAATGCGGGACATTTGAGAGCATTAAAAGGTCATGAATTTGTTCCGATATTAGCTCAACAATCAATAAGAGAATTAACCAGAACAAAACGAAAACCGGAAGAAGTAATGGATGCCGCTGTTTGGGCTGTTTTTCAAGAAGGATATAAAGATGGTTTTGGAGCTGATGCAGATCACTTAAAAAATAGTGATAATATTGAACTGATGCTTAATGCCGGTTACACTATGTTTACTTTTGATCCCGGCGATCATGTAGATAATAATGCTGATGACTATGAATTGGAACAATTAAAAAATTCTGTATCATTGCTTGACTGGAATCAATTAAATGATAATCTCAATTCTGCCAAGAAAAGATATTTAACGAATAAAATAATCTTAAATAACGAACTCGAATTAAAAGTTAATGAAGAATTAGTTTTACGTGCTTATGCCAAATATGGTAAAGCGATTCTTCATATCAATAAAATGTTCCACTATCTAAAAGGCATAGCGTGGAATAGGCATTATGAAGTGGAAATATCAGTAGATGAAACAGAATCAGTTACATCAATTTTCGAGCATTTCTTTTTTGTAAATGAACTTACTCGTTTAGGTGTAAAGTTCGTAAGTCTTGCTCCAAGGTTTATTGGGGATTTTGAAAAAGGCATTGATTATAAAGGAGATTTAGCAATATTCAAAGAAGAATATCTAAAGCATCACCAGGTAGTAAAACATTTTGGAAATTATAAATTAAGTCTTCATTCCGGAAGCGATAAGTTTTCTGTTTATGCTGTAATTGGATCGATACCAAATACAATTACTCATGTAAAGACAGCAGGGACGAGCTATTTAGAAGCACTTCGCGTAACTGCAATTAAAGAACCGAAACTCTTCCGTGAGATATTGGAATTCTCAAGAGGACTATATGAGAATGAGAAAAAGACTTATCATGTATCAGCGGATTTGAATAGTGTTTCGCCGGCTGATAAATATAGCGACGAGCAACTAATTGATTTATTTAGCCAAGATGATGCTCGCCAAGTTCTTCACGTTACTTTTGGAAGTGTACTCACTTCAGTTGATGAAGCCGGGAAATATCTTTTCAAGGAAAGAATCATTAACTGCTTAAAAGAAAATGAAGATGTACATTATGATGTATTAATAAAACATTTTAATAAACATTTAGAACCATTTAAAAAATGAATAGACAAGAATTAACCGATGAGGTTATTAAAAGGAAGGCAGTTGCCGTCCTAAGAATAAAAGATGAAAACAAATTAAAAAATGTAATTCAAGCAATTTATGATGGCGGAATTACTTGTATCGAAATTACTATGACAGTTCCGAATGCTATTTTGCTTATTGAAAAGATGTCAGAAGAATTTAAGGAGAAAGTAATTATCGGAGTCGGAACAATACTCGAGGCAACAACTGCTGAATCTGCGATTAAAGCCGGTGCTAAATATGTTGTAAGTCCGATTTACAAAAAAGAGATAATTGATATTGCGCATAAGTTTGATGTCCCGGCAATGACAGGATGTTTTTCTCCTACTGAAATACAAACCGCTTATGAAGCAGGAGCGGATATAATAAAGGTATTCCCGGCTGATGTATTGGGTATGAATTTTTTCAAAGGAATTCTTGCCCCAATGCCGCATCTTAAATTGATGCCCACAGGTGGAGTAACTTTAACTAATGCAGGTGAATGGATTAAAGCAGGTGCTGTTGCTGTCGGTGTTGGATCAGCTTTAACCGATAAAAAATCTATCGAATCGAACGACTATAAAAAAATTACAGAGAATGCCATTTCAATAATGGATTCAATTAAAAATATTTTTTAAAAAGGTGATAAAATGAAAATTGATTTTTCAGATATTAATGGAAAAGTATGTGTACTTACCGGAGGATGCGGAGTGTTCGGAAGAGTATTCGGTCAAGCAATGGTGGAAGCCGGAGCGAAATTAGTAATTATGGATTATAAACAGGGGAGATGCGATGAATGCTGTATGGATATTTTCAAGAAAAAAGGCGATTCTGTTATGTGCGTTATCGGCAATGTTCTTGAAAAAGATTCTTTAGTAGAAGCTAAAAAAGAGATAAATGAAAAATTCGGGAAAATTGATATTCTCATTAATGCTGCAGGCGGTAATGCCCCTACTGCAACAACTAAAGATGAGTTTATTAATTTTGAGAACCTTAATAATTTAGAAAAAACATTTTTCGGATTAGACATACAAGGATTCCGAAGTGTATTTGATCTCAATTTCCTGGGTACTGTTTTACCAACAATGGTATTTGCAGAGGATATGATTAATCGTGGCGGCTCAATAATCAATATCTCTTCTATGAATTCATTTAGACCGCTTACTAAGATTCCGGCATATTCAGCTGCAAAAGCATCTATTAATAATCTTACTCAATGGCTTGCTGTTCACTTTGCAAAAACCAATATCAGAGTTAATGCAATTGCACCGGGATTCTTTTTAACTAAGCAAAATGAATTTTTATTAATAGATGAAAATACCAAAGAACTAACCCCAAGGGGGAATAAAATTATTGCTCAAACTCCAATGGGGAAATTTGGCAAACCGGAAGACTTGATAGGGTTGCTTCTATATCTTAGCTCCGATATTTCTAAATTTGTTACAGGTGTTATTATCCCTGTCGATGGCGGATTTAGTTCGTATAGCGGTGTTTAATAATTTTTTGAAAATTATATTTACTTCATAAAATTGAATTTAATAATCAGGATAATATAAATG
>Ga0209643_1002626_pt1 | contig 11058 bp, 6 predicted proteins | sample AutmiccBRH37_all_FD_187383 | JGI IMG/M metagenome (GOLD analysis project Ga0209643, IMG submission 187383) | Deep subsurface microbial communities from Mt. Terri, Switzerland - Autotrophic microbial communities BRH/37_all (SPAdes) (version 2) | ecosystem: Environmental > Aquatic > Deep subsurface... | reverse complement strand
CAGCAACCCCGCGCCAAGGCGATGACCGACAGCAGCGGTTGAGCTCATCGCAGCCTGGTGCGCATCTGTCTTTGCAGTAACCTGTGTACCGCAGCTACGCTTATCGGATAGAGGCACGACGCCTCTACAGCACGGGCATAATGGCCCGCATTCGTTCCCTAAGAGCAGTGGGAAACACATGCCAAATCAAACCGCCAGCAGCCCCCTGTGTTTGCCCAGAGGCGCTCGTACGATGAGCTCCATCCTCCGCGGCATCACCTTAGCCATCTTCGCCCTGCCCTTGACCCTGCCAGCCCAGGCCGCCGGGGTGAACCAGACACTGCCACCGCGCGTCGAACAGGCACTGAAAGCCAACAAGATCAGCAGCGACGCACTGTCCGTAGTCATGCTGCCACTGACCGGTGACGGGTGAACCAGACACTGCCACCGCGCGTCGAACAGGCACTGAAAGCCAACAAGATCAGCAGCGACGCACTGTCCGTAGTCATGCTGCCACTCACCGGTGACGCCGCGCCGACGTTCGTCAACGCCGACGTATCGGTCAACCCCGCCTCGACCATGAAGCTGGTTACCACCTACGCCGCCCTCGAACTGCTCGGCCCCAACCACCAGTGGAAGACCGAGTTCTATGCCGACGGCCCGCTGGTGGACGGCACCCTCAACGGCAATCTCTACCTCAAGGGCGGCGGCGACCCGAAACTGAACATGGAGAAGCTCTGGCTGCTGCTGCGAGATTTGCGTGCCAACGGAGTCACCAAGGTCACTGGCGACCTGGTGCTCGATCGCAGCCATTTCGTCCAGCCCGACCTGCCCGTCTTCGATGACGACGGCAATGACAAGAACAAGCCCTTTCTAGTTGGTCCCGACTCACTACTGGTCAACCTCAAGGCGCTGCGCTTCATCGTCCGCAACGATGGCGGAAAGGTGAATATCGCAGTCGAGCCGCCGATCGCCAGCATTCGAATAGACAACCGGGTCAAAGCGCTGCCCGCAGGCAAATGCCCAGGCTGGCCGGACGTGCTCTACAACCCGGTTGCGGATGGGGATGGCGTGACCGTCGTGGTCACCGGCAAACTCGCCGACGGCTGCAGCGCACAGACCTACCTTTCACTGCTCGATCACCAGCGCTATGCCGCCGGCGCGGTGCGTGCTATCTGGGCCGAGCTCGGCGGCAGCATTCTCGGCATCGACCGTGTGGCCCAAGTGCCTGACAAAGCAAGACTGCTGGCGAGGGCCTATTCGCCGGATCTCACCGAGATCATTCGAGACATCAACAAGTACAGCAACAACACCATGGCCAAGCAGCTGTTTCTGAGCCTCGGCGCCGAATTCCGTAACGAAGCGGATGCCGATGACGCCAAAGCGGCACAGCGGGTCATCCGCCAGTGGCTGGCCAAGAAGGGGCTCATCTCGCCGCATCTGGTGATCGAGAACGGCTCCGGGCTTTCCCGCGCCGAACGCGTCAGCGCACGCGAGCTGGGGAGCTTGCTGCAGGCCGCCTGGCGCAGCCCTTACTCGGCCGAGTTCATTTCGTCGATGCCATTGGCCGCCGTGGACGGCACCATGCGCAAGCGCCTGCGCAATACACCTGTCGCCGGCAAGGCGCACCTCAAGACGGGAACCCTGAACACCGTGCGCGCCATCGCAGGTTACAGCCGTGACGGCGACGGCAATGTCTGGGCAGTCGTGGCGATCCTGAACCATCCCCGCCCATGGGGCGCAGCCTCGATTCTCGATCAGGTGCTGGTCAGCCTCTACGGTCAGCGCAACCAGAACACCGCACAACGCTGATGGTGACTCAGGCAGGCCGAACGGCCCGCCTATATCACCGGATGATCACCGCGCCTGGAATTTCCAGGCGCGGTGGATCCGGGGGTTACGACGGAAATCCTCGTCCAGCGTTGCGCTGCTGATTTCCTCTACGGCATAGCGGTCGCTCAGGCTGGCATCCAGCACGAATTTGCGGAAGTTGTTGGAGAAATACAGCGCTCCGCCCGTCGCCAATCGAGCCATCGCCAGATCGAGCAGCGCCTGGTGGTCCCGCTGTACGTCGAACACACCTTCCATGCGCTTGGAATTGGAGAACGTCGGCGGGTCGATGAAGATCAGGTCGTACTCACCACGGTCCTCTTCCAGCCAGGCCATCACGTCGCCCTGTTCCAGGCGCTGGCGATCCGAAAGGCCATTCAACGAGAGATTGCGACGCGCCCAGTCCAGATAGGTTTTCGACAGGTCGACGCTGGTGGTGCTGCGCGCACCGCCCTTGGCTGCATGAACCGTGGCGGTTGCGGTATAGCAGAACAGGTTGAGGAAACGCTTGCCGGCCGCTTCACGCTGAATGCGCAGGCGCAATGGGCGATGATCGAGGAACAGGCCGGTATCCAGATAATCGGTGAGATTCACCAGCAGCTTGACGCCGCCCTCGGTCACTTCGAGAAACTCGCCCTGACTGGCCTGACGCTCATACTGGCGCGTTCCCATCTGGCGCTCGCGGCGCTTTACCACCACCTTCTCGCGTGGAATGCCCAGTGCTTGCGGTATGGCAGCCAATGCATCGAGCAGGCGCACCTGGGCCTTCTCCGGATCGATGGAGCGCGGCGGCGCATACTCCTGCACGTGCACCCAGTCACCGTACAGATCGATCGCCAGGGCGTACTCAGGCATATCCGCGTCGTATAGCCGGTAGCATTCGATACCCTCACGACGCGCCCATTTGCCGAGCTGACGCAGATTCTTCTGTAGGCGATTGGCGAACATCTGCCCGCCTTCGCTGAGGCGTGCCTGCTCGACCGGCGCCTGCTGCTGTAAATGTTCCTCATGGCCGGCGCCGCGCTGACCTGTCACGAACTGATCCAGCTCGACCTTGATCAGCAGCAGCTTGCACGGCAGCGCACCGTTCCAGAACGCGTACTGCTTGTGACTGCGGATGCCCATGCGCTTGCCGAGATCCGGCGCGGCGGTGAATACCGCGGCTTCCCAGCCCAGGCAGGCCTGGCGCAGGCGTTCGCCGAGGTTCTGGTAGAGATAGAGAAGGCTCGCCTCGTCGCCGAGGCGCTCACCATAGGGCGGATTGCAGATCACCAAGCCCTTCTGATTCTGGTCCGGACGCGGCTCGAAGTCGCCGACATCACCCTGGTAGACCTTGATCCAGCCGGCCAGCCCAGCGCGTTCGATGTTGTTGCGTCCCGGCTGGATCAGCCGCGGATCGGCCTCATAGCCGCGAATCCATAAGGGCGGCTTGGCCAAGCCAACCTCTGCCCGTGCCTGAGCTTCGGCATGCAGTCGCGACCACAGCGCGGGTACGTGCCCCAGCCAGGCACTGAAACCCCAACGCTCGCGCTTGAGATTCGGCGCGATGTCCGCCGCCATCATCGCCCCTTCGACAAGAAAGGTGCCGACGCCGCACATGGGATCTGTCAACGCGCCACCAGCAGCGGCAATTCGTGGCCAGCCGGCACGCATCAGGATCGCGGCAGCAAGGTTTTCCTTGAGCGGCGCTGCACCCTGCTGCAGTCGATAGCCACGCTGGTGCAGGCTGTGCCCGGAGAGGTCGAGCGAAAGCACCGCTTGCCCCTTGTCGAGGCGCAGATGCACGCGCAGATCAGGATCGAACTTGTCGATGCTGGGTCTCTCGCCAGATGCGGTTCGCAGCCGATCCACGATGGCGTCCTTGACCTTGAGCGCACCGAAATGGGTGTTATCGATGCCCGAGCCACGACCACTGAACTCCACTGCCAGGCTGCCGGCAGGCTGCAGATGGTCAGCCCAGTCGACGGCGTGAACCCCTTGGTAAAGCGTCTCGGCGTCTACAGTGGGAAAACGGCTGATCACCAGCAGCACGCGATTGGCCAGGCGCGACCATAGGCAGAGCCGGTAGGCCACCTCCAGCGTACCGAAGCCGCGAATCGCGGATGTCTGCTCGCGACTCTCCTCCAGTCCAAGCGCGGTGGCTTCCTCGAGCAGCAGGCCTTCGAGTCCCTTGGGACAGGTCAGGATCAGTTCATGGCGGTCGGTCATGGAGTTTCCACAAAAGGTGCTTCGGACCGTCGCGACCCTTTCGTCGGAACAGGCCCAGCAAAAAATTAGAAAGAAGTTACAAACATCATGGTTGCAATCATGCAGAAGTGGCCAAGCAGTGCACTTCGCATCCCTTGCCCTTTCAGGCTTATGGGTAGAACCATAGATTCGTTACCTACTTATGACAAAACGATCATTCCAGCGTCTTCAGCATTGCGTTAGAACTCACCTCAGGCCGACATCGCAATGGTGCCGGCGAAGCGTGCCACGCCGGCAGCGCGCTTCATTGGCAGTCTATCTGCCCGGTCTCGCCATGAGGCCACAGGAACACCAGTCAACCACTGAGGGCAATACCCAATGAGAAGACTCAAGCGTGATCCGATGGAACGAGCATTTCTACGCGGTTATCAGCACGGCATACATGGCAAATCTCGCGATCTCTGTCCTTTTTCCCATCCCAATGTTCGCCAAGCCTGGATTAACGGCTGGCGGGAGGGTCGCGGCGACAACTGGGATGGTCTGACCGGCACGGCCGGTCTGCATAGACTCAACGAACTTCACGCGGTCGGCTAATTCACCGATCCACCCGACTTGATAGCGCGCCCCACCCGGGCGGCGGGCGAGAAGCCCAGGGGCTCCCAACAGGAGCCCCTTCCGGGCAATCATCAATGCGCTTTTGAACGCAGCGCCGCGATGGCATCCACCGCCTCGCGGATCAATGCCGGTCCCTTGTAGATGAAACCTGAATACAACTGAACCAGGCTGGCACCCGCCTCGATCTTCTCTGCCGCGTGCCTGCCCTCGGTGATGCCGCCCACAGCAATGATCGGCAGCCGTCCGCCTAACGTCTGTGCCAGCACCCTGACCGTGTGCGTGCTCTTCTCCCGAACGGGCGCACCAGACAGGCCACCAGCTTCGTCAGCATGAGCCAAGCCGGCAACGCCTTCTCGGCCAAGGGTAGTGTTGGTGGCGATGATCGCGTCCATCCCGGCCTGGAATACCGCCTCGCCCACCAGAGCGGTTTCTTCGTCGGTCATGTCCGGAGCGATCTTGATCGCAAGCGGCACGCGCTTGCCATGCATGATCTCCAGATCCTCACGGCGCAGTCGCAACGCATCGAGCAAATGCTTGAGCGAGTCGCCGAACTGCAGGCTGCGCAAGCCAGGCGTGTTCGGCGAACTGACATTGACGGTGACGTAGCTTGCGTGGTGATAGACCTTGTCCAGGCAGAGCAGGTAGTCCTCCTCGGCGCGCTCGACAGGCGTATCGAAATTCTTGCCGATGTTTATACCGAGGACGCCCTTGAACCTGGCCGCCTCTACCCGAGCCAGCAGCGCATCTACACCATGGTTATTGAAACCCATGCGATTGATGATCGCCTCGGCCTCGGGCAGGCGAAATATCCGTGGCTTGGGGTTGCCTGGCTGCGGGCGCGGCGTCACGGTTCCCACTTCGATGAAACCGAAGCCCAGCTGCGACATTCCGCGAATGGCTTCGCCGTTCTTGTCCAACCCTGCTGCCAGGCCGACCGGATTGGGGAAATCGAGCCCCATCACCTGAACAGGAAGACTTGCTGGCGCTTTGCCGAGCATTGCATTGAGCCCGAGACGGCCACCGGCGCCAATCAGCTCGAGGGAAAGTTCATGGGAAGTTTCCGGAGATAACTTGAACAATAGCTGGCGGGCCAGGTTATACATACGCAGCCTAAGGTCTCGGTAAATGTGGACGCGGAGTATAGCAGCCCGAGAGGGCTTCAGCCGCTGCCGCCAGTGAGGAAATAGGCCGGTCGAGCGCACCGATTGACGGGTTCATTGCAGACGCCGCAAACGCAGCAATTGTCCCTGCTCAGCGAATTCGAGCTCGAAGGAACCATATATCCCTTCGTGGGTCAGAAACGGGCGCAGATGATGCGCCGGCAAGCTGACTCGCGTGCCGTCGCGACTTCGAATCAGGACTCGATTCGCATGGCCCTGGTAGACCGCCTTCATTCGTTCGGCGGAAAGCGCGATATCCAGTACCAGATTTGGCATGGAGGCTCCTCAGTGATCTATTCAGCGATATTGCCACATCGACACGCGATCTTTGCCCAAGGCTGTGACGCAGGCCAGCGCTACGGGTGGCGCAAAGCCCGTGCGCAAATGACACAGGTCTGCCACACTTCGGCCGTAGCCCTGAGAGCTCAAGCATCATGATGAGCCTGCCCGAGCCAATGCCTTCACTGACTTCTCAAATCGCACGACTTGCGCAACGCCTCGGGCTGCGCTCCAAGGCTTCGCTTCCCATTCAGGATCGCGCCAGCAGCCTGCAGCTGCCCTTTTCCCGCCTACCCGAGCCTGAGCCCAGCATTTTCTGGAACGATGGCCCCTGCCTGCAACGCTTGCTGGAGCTGCCACGTGGTGCGCTCTCCGGTCCGGTGCAGGAAGACAAGGCCCGTGCCCATGCTGCGCTGACCCGCTTGATCAGCAAGGATTGCACCCGGTCACGGCTCGACCTGCGGCAGATCGACGGCTTCGGCGGGCAGCGCAAAAATGAACCGAGTTACCCGACCTTCGAAGCCTTTTCCAGCACGGCGGGTTGTCGACAGGTACGAATCATCAGCTACAAGGATTTTCTTCGAGCACTCGGTACCGCCTTGCCCGGCTTCGACAAGGGGGCAGCGATCGATGTTCGCCAGGCCAGCTGGCTCGGGGAGCGGCTTTATTGGGCCGGCGAACACCATCTGGAAGCCTTTGCCTGCGCCGTGGCCTACGCGCGCTTGCGCGGCCTGGAAGTCATGCTGCCGGCGGAGGTCACCGATTACCGCCTCGACCGCTCCGGTGTTCACGCGCTGGACGCTGACTACCACGCCGTGACGATGCCTGCTCAGGCCTGGAGCGACCGTGAATTCATGGCCATGCTGCTCGACAGCCAGGTTCCCTATGCCCGCTTGACACTACTGCGCGATGCCAGCAATTCCGAGTTGCTGTTGCTGGAGAAGCGTGACCCCACAGCCAATGCCATTGGCGAGGGGCTGAAGCTGGCAGGCGCACCTGACCTGATCCGCTACCTGCGCGATCTGCCGCAGATCACTCGCTTCAAGGTCGGACTGCCTGCGCAGGACTGAGCGTTTACCGCCACGGACTCACTGCGCAAACACCCATCCGCTAAAAAAAAACGCACCGCCCGAGGGCAGTGCGTTTTTCAGTTGCGCCGCATTAACGGCGCGGCCTCTGCCGCGGACGGATCGTCCACGGACGAAGCCGCAAGACCTCGTCAACCATGCCCTACCGACTGCGCCAGCCCCTGCAGCTCGCGGCTGGCGACTGCATAGATGGCGTAGTCGGTGCCGCTGGCGCCGCGCAGTTCGGCCAGCATCGAGCGCCAGCGCTCCATTAACACTGGTCGTTGAGACAACCAGGCGTCGACCCGCTCGCTGATCGCCTCCGGACCGTTCTCCGTCTGCAGCACCGATACCGTGATGCTGCGCTGCTGTGAGTCGAGGTCGTCGCGGAAGCTTTCACGCGCCAGGGCCTGCCAGTTGTTGGCAACCGGCAGGTTGGTCAGCAGATGCAGATACCAGGGAAGCTCCAGCGCACCACCGACGGCGAAGTAGGTTGCCGCCACCTGCGCAGGCACCTGGCCAGTTTCGTCAGCGGCCTCCAGAATCGGCAACAGCGTGTACAGATGGCTGGTACCGGCCACCATGCGCGCCAGCAGCTCCGGCACCCCGGCTTCGGTGTAACGCTTATAGCGCTCCTGCCAGCGGTCACGCGTCGAGCCTTGCAGCAGTTCATCGAGCTTCAGACCAAGGGCAGCGACCCGCGGGCCAAAGTGCGCGACATCGCGTGCGGCATCCAGCTCGCTACGACGATTGCGCAGGAACCAGCGCGTCGCGCGGCGGCCCAGACGCATCAGCTCATCCATCAAGGCCAACTGCAGCTCCGCCGGTACCTTGTGATCCAGCGCCTCGATCTGCCGGAACCAGTGAGGCAGATGGAAGATGTCGCGCACGATCACGTAGGCTCCGGCGACATTCGCCGCACTCATGCCCGTCGCCTCGTTCAGGCGCTGAACGAAAGTGATGCCCATGTTGTTGACCAGATCGTTGGCAATTTGGGTAGCAACGATTTCGCGCTTGAGGCGATGTTGCAGCATGGCATCGTGGAAACGCTCGCTCAGTTGCTGCGGGAAGGCACTTTCCATTTCGCGGGCGAGGTAGTCGTCGTCCGGCACGCGCGAATCCAGCAGCGCTTTCTTCAGTTCGATCTTGCTGTAGGAAATCAGAACCGACAGCTCCGGCCGGGTCAGCCCCTTGCCGATGCTGGCGCGCTCGGTCAGGGCGTCATCGCTGGGCAGGAACTCGAGCGCGCGGTCGAGCTGCCCCGCCGCCTCCAGCGCATTGATCAACCGAACATACTCGGCGGCCCGCTCCCGCGAGCGATGCTGCGCCTGGGACAGCGCCTGGGTCTGCTTGTAGTTGTTCTGCAGCACCAGCTCGGCCACCGCGTCGGTCATTTCGAACAGCAGTTGATCGCGCTGCTTGGCGGTCATGTCGCCAGCGCTGACCACCTCATTGAGCAGGATCTTGATGTTCACTTCATGATCCGAGCAATCGACGCCGCCGGCATTGTCGATGAAGTCGGTATTGCTCGATCCGCCATGCAGCGCGTACTCGACGCGTCCCAGCTGGGTCATGCCGAGGTTGCCGCCCTCGCCCACCACTTTGGCGCGCAGATCGGCACCATTGACCCGCACCGCATCGTTGGCCTTGTCGCCGACTTCGGCGTGGCTTTCGCCGCCGCTCTTCACATAGGTGCCGATACCGCCATTCCATAGCAGGTCCACCGGTGCCTTGAGCAGCGCGTGGATCAACTCGGCTGGAGTCAGCTGATCCGCCTCGATGGCGAAGCGCTCTTTCATCTGTGGCGTGATCGCGATTCGCTTGGCCGAACGCGGGAAGATGCCACCGCCTTCCGAGATCAGCGACACGTCGTAATCGGTCCATGACGAGCGCGGCAGGTCGAACAGGCGCTTGCGCTCGATGAAACTGCGCGCAGGATCGGGATTGGGGTCGATGAAAATATGCAGATGGTTGAACGCGGCCACCAGCTGCAGGGTTTCGGACATCAGCAGACCGTTGCCGAACACATCGCCAGCCATGTCGCCGATACCGATGACGCTGATCACGTCGGTCTGCACGTTGATGCCGCGCTCACGGAAGTGCCGCTGCACCGAAACCCAGGCGCCGCGCGCGGTAATGCCCATCTTCTTGTGGTCGTAGCCTGCCGAGCCGCCCGAGGCAAAGGCGTCGCCGAGCCAGAAGTCGTATTCGGCGGCGATGCCGTTGGCGATGTCCGAAAAGCTCGCTGTGCCCTTGTCCGCAGCGACCACCAGATAGGGATCGTCACCGTCATAGCGCAGTACATTGGCGGGCGGAACGACCTGGCCTTCATGCAGGTTATCGGTGATGTCGAGCAGGCCACTGATGAAAATGCGATAGCAGGCGATCGCTTCGGCCTGAATATCATCCCGCGTGCCACTGGTAGGCAGACGACGCGGCACGAAACCGCCTTTCGCACCGCCGGGAACGATCACCGCATTCTTCACCTGCTGCGCCTTGACCAGGCCGAGCACTTCGGTGCGGTAGTCCTCTTCACGGTCGGACCAGCGCAACCCTCCACGCGCCACCTTGCCGCCGCGCAGGTGCACGCCCTCGACCCGTGGCGAATAGACGAATATCTCGTACATCGGTGCCGGGCGCGGCATCTCCGGGATCGAGCGCGGATCGAGCTTGAAGCTGAAATACGACTTGGGTTTGCCGTTGGCATCCGGCTGATAGAAGTTGGTTCGCAGGGTGGCCTGAATCAGCGCAAGATAGCGCCGCAGAATCCGGTCCTCGTTGAGTACCGCCACCTCATCAAGCGCTGTGAGAATCGCCTGTTCCAGCCGTTGCTGCTTGTCTGCCAGATCCTCGTCACCGAGCTTGCGCGCCAGGTAGAAGCGCATCTTGAACAGCCGCACCAGCTCGCGGGCGATATCCGTGTGGTTGAGCAGCGCGCTGGCGATATAGCCAAGGTCGAAGCCCATGCGAATCTGCTTGAGATAGCGCGCATAGGCGCGCAGCAGCGCCACTTCCCGCCAGGCCAACCCGGCGGTCAGCACCAGACGGTTGAATCCATCATTCTCGGCAAAGCCGCCGTAGATATGGATGAACGCATCCTGCAGCGCCTCGTTGATCTCCAGCAGGTCGATTTCCAGACCTTCGGCATAGGTGAAGGCGAAGTCGTGTATCCAGTACTCGCGGCCGCTGCGGTCACGCAACCGGAACGGAAACTCGCCGAGCACCCGCAGCCCCAGGTTCTCCATGATCGGCAGGATGTCCGACAGCGGCAGCGGTGTATTCAGGTGGTAGAGCTTGCAGTGCAGGCGGTTCTCTTCAGCCGTGATCGGCTGATAGAAGCTCATCACCAGCGGGCGTTCCTCGCTGAGGTCGAGCACATGCTGCATGTCGACGGTGGCCGATTGCGGCGAGAAGCGCTCGCGGTAGCCGGCCGGGAAACCTTTCGGAAACTCGCTGAGCAGATGGGTGCCCCTGGCCTCGCCGAAGCGCTCGACCACCAGGCTCTGGTAGTCGTCCTGCCAGGTGCGGCAGGCCTGCAGCACTTCCTGCTCCAGACGCACCGTATCCACCTGCAGCGCGCGGCTGGGGTCTAGACGCAGGATGAACTGCACGCGCGTCAGCACCGATTCGGAGAAATAGGTGGAGAACTCGCAGTCGCTGGCTTCGAGCCGCTCCTGCAGCACCTGCTGGATTTTCAGCCGTGTCTCGGTGGAGTAGCTGTCACGCGGCACGTACACCAGGCAGTAGCAAAAACGCCGATAGGGGTCGAAACGCAGGAACAGCCGCAGCCGATTGCGTTCCTGGATCTGCACGATGGCGATGGCGTTTTCGAACAGCTCGTCGATCGGCGCCTGGAACAGCTCGTCACGCGGCAGCACCTCGAGAACCTGCACCAGCTCCTTGGCCAGATGCGCGGAGCTGCCGAAATTGGCGCGCTGCAC
>Ga0209643_1002625_pt1 | contig 11061 bp, 4 predicted proteins | sample AutmiccBRH37_all_FD_187383 | JGI IMG/M metagenome (GOLD analysis project Ga0209643, IMG submission 187383) | Deep subsurface microbial communities from Mt. Terri, Switzerland - Autotrophic microbial communities BRH/37_all (SPAdes) (version 2) | ecosystem: Environmental > Aquatic > Deep subsurface... | reverse complement strand
CTACCTGTTGACAGAGTTCTCATCATGTGTAAAAATACATACAACAATATTTCTAAAAAATTTGCTATGTAAACCAAGGTATTTTATCATTAATCCAAAAGGTTTACACAAAATTATTTACAGTCTCATTTTTTAATATACGGTATGTGTTCCAGCGCTTACAATTCATTCCATCATAATCTTCCAAAATAACCCCTATATCACCTATTTTAATACCTTCATCAATATACTTATCTGTCAATAGTCTTACCTTCTGAAATGGTTTCATGTTTTTTCATCTCCCTACTTTGTAAATCCTGAAAATGGTGTATTAAGTGTTACTGAACCATCTGGTCTTATCATCCATCCTGATACTAAGTGACTTGTTTTGCCAGCAGCTTCACCTACAATGAATAATCATTCATACCAAGGAAACACCTCATTTTTTATAGCCATTTTTCAACACTTTCCCTGGCACCTAAGGTTCTAGATAACCGTAAATGTCACCTACGTTTTGAAATTGGTTCTCCTTAATCATTTCCCTGATAAAATTCTTCTGTACTGCTGTGCTCATAGAAAAACTCCTTCCTGGCTTTTATTTGATTCTTGCCAGAAAGGAGTTAACTTTTTCATTCACCCACAGAATTATTTACATTACCCTTCCTTTTGCTGCAATTGCATACCTTAACTTATATTCTGCCAGGGTTCTCTTTCTTTTTCCTCATTTATACGACATCAATACTTCTATACTGTCTTCTAGTGAAAGCTTTTCTATTTCTTTCAGAGTTTCCCATACACTGCCCTTATCTATTACTTCCTTTAATATCCTATGCCGCTCTCTTAGTATCATCATATCGGGTATTTTTTCATCTGGAACGTCTTCCCCTATTTTATTGAGCAAAGCGTCTAATTCTTCAAACTCCGATTTAAGATCATTATCTTTTATTGATTCGGACACTTTTTCAGGATTGATTTGATTAACAATCTCCTTAAATGCATTATCATATTCTTTAACTAGTTTATTATAATTTTTATTACACCCTACAAAAACTGGAATCAATATAAGTATCATAATTAGAGTCTTTAGCTGTTTTTTACTCATCATATCACCACCACAAAAAATTTACTAATACTGTTTATAAATGTCGTAACCATTGACTCTTTTCCAAAATTTATTTAATTGCTCTGATTCATACATGCTGAATTCAGCTTTACACTTTTCTTCTACTCTATCTAGTAGTCCTTCATAGTTTTGCAAAGATTTTTTGTAATTATCATTTAGCATTTTCACTTCAGAGATTCTTGTTAAAATTTTACTCTTATATATATCATTATTAACCTTCTCACTATATTCGTCAATATCTGCCTTACTATACTTATCAAATTTCTCTTGTAAAGACTTTGTAAATGACACTCGCACATTCTTATCTTGAATCAGATACTTATAGTCATCTAAGTTATTTATTTGTTCCATAGTGATTACAATTCCCTTATTCATTTCATATTTAACCGTTTCACTAGGTGAATAAAAGAAATCTGACACTCCATCTTTAACGAACTGTGATAAGCTCTTTGATGATAAATACTTTTTTAAACCTGTGCCAGCATCAAAAAGTTTATGCTGGTTAGATTTTGTTATAAGCTTTGTTATCAATGCAGCTAAAGTAGAATGTTTGTAGTAATTTGCATCATTTTCAACAAACATTTTCATCAGCATATCTTCAACATACGCATTCGCTTTACCTTCTATTTCTTCCATCGATACCCCAATTGGTGCTGGTACTGAGATAATTGTAGATCCATCACCTATAATATTACCCGTCTCCCCATCCAGCATTGCCCATTTCTGATACAACGCTCCAGTGTACTTATTAATGTTATTATAAGTTTGAGGTATCACTACATCACTTACAGGTACATTAGTCATATCATTTGTGGCTTTCATACTAAACGGAGATTTCAAGCTCTCAATCTGTGCTAATATCTGATTCACCATATTAGCCAGTCCAAACCCACCTTTGTTATTCCAATTCTCATTCTCGGGCTTGTTAGTTTGGTTTATTCCAGAATTATTATTCGAGTTGCCTCCACTTCCTCTATCATCATCATCGTTATTTCCACTGCCTGAATTACCAGTTGTACCTGATATAATATCAGAAATAACACCTATCGCAATACCTATTCCGATACCAACTATAGGATTAATAAAGTGCCCAGTGGGATCTGTATATTTAATAGGCTCATTAGCACAATACGTATACAAATTCAAACTCAACGGATCAGCCGCACTACCCCTATACGTATCCTCAGTCAAGAACCTGGCAATCTTCGGATCATAATACCTGGCATTAAGATAATACACCCCAGTTTCTTCATCATACTGATACCCTGCATACCTAAACGGATTGCTTATCTCTCCTATTGTCTCAAGGGGATTACCAAAGGCATCATAGTAGTAAGTAGCCAATACATTCCCCGTATCGCTCAGCAGTGCAGTAACATCACCATGTCCATTATACATGTAGTAAGCTGTCTCATTATCTACAGTCCTTGATAATATGTTGGAGCCATATGTATTCCTGGCTGTCTCATTCCCCTGCCCATCCACTTCAAGTATCACCTTATCAGCTTCATACATATACTTAGTTATCTGGTCATTTACCGCCTTCTCTACCCTATACCCCTCACCGTTATATTTATACAGTATCGTCTTATCTCCCTCTATGGTCTTGACCATCCGGTTCCAGACATCGTAATCCATGAAGGAGACTTCCCTAGTTGTACTTGTTCCTGCCTTCTGGAAGGCAAAGCTTCCTGCTGTATCCGGGTCTACCGGTTTTGTTGTTTCTTTTACCTTTACCAGGGTATTGCCATTGTTGTCGTACTCGTATTTGACCTTCTCTGTGACAAAGCCGCTTCTGGTAATTGTATCCGTAAGCCTGTTCTGCTCGTTATAGCTATACACTGTAGTTGTACTTATATTATTTTCTATTACCGTCTCCTGGATCCTGTTGCCTGCTTTGTCAAATATGTAGGATGTGGTTTTGCCGCTTGGCTCTGTCACCTTTGACAATCTGTTCAGGCCATCATATTCATACCTTGTTGTCCCTTTGCTATCAGTCTTTGTGGTCTGGTTATGGGCTGCATCGTAGGTGTAGCTGTATGTGTCGAGTACTGTTCCGTCTCCTTTTGTGTTAACAAGGGTCTTCAATAAGTTGTCATTGTAATATGTATAAGCTTCCCTTGAGCCGTCGGGGTATGTTACGCTTTTCTTGCTTCCATTGGCATAGTACTCAAAGGAGGTAGGATTGTTCTCTTCAATAACCTCTATTAGTCTCCCGGTTTTGTCAAATACCTTCTCTGTGACGTTATTCTTCGGGTCTTCCGATATTTCGGAATAACATCCAGCTGCTTCCAGTATATCATATTGATAGGATATTGTTCCAATTCCCGGTACAGTCTTTGTCAGCACCCTGTTTTCTTCGTCATAGGTTCTTTCTGTGCTTCCGGTGCTGTCTGTCATGGTCAGCTGGTTGCCGTTGTTGTCGTAGGTATATGATATTTCCTCCGGGCCTATCTCTTTGCTTGTCAGCCTGCCGTGTATATCGTAGGTGTATGCCGTGGTCTTCCCGTTCCTGTCCTTTTTTGTTTTGATGCTGCCCTCGGGATAGTAGGTATAGGCTTCGGTTTTTGCAAGGATATATGTATTGCTTCCCGAAGCGCCCAGCTTTCCTCCGTGATCCATCCTTCTTACCAGCTTATTGGCCACGTTGTATTCATATATTGTGGTATTCTCCTTTGCATCGGTCTGTGTCAGCATGTTTCCGTTCAGGTCATAGGTATAGCTTGTGGTCTCTCCCTTTGCGTTGGTGACTGAAAGCAGCCTGTTGAATTCATCATAGCCATATACTGTGGTAATTCCCCTGCCGTCGGATTTTGATTGTATATTGCCCACGTCGTCGTAGGTCTGGTTGGTTATATGGTTCTCGGCATCTATTGTTGTTATGAGTCTTCCGTTCCTGTCGTAGAAGTACTGGGTCAGATTATCCAGGGCATCATAGGATCTGGATTGCAGGCTGTTCCTGGTATATTCAAGCCTTTGTATTGTGGTATATGGGTCTTTCCTTTCAACAAGCCTGTTTAATGGATCATATGTGTTTGTATAGGTATTCCCCAGCCAGTCAGTTACCGATGTCTGGTTTCCGTTTGCATCATAGTCATAGGTTGTGCTTTTGGATATGCCGTTTACTGTTATTTTTGTCTCTTCCAGTCTGTTGAGATCATCATATATATTTTCTCTCCTTGTGCCGTTTCCGTCAAATTCATATCTTTTGTTTCCGTTCTTGTCGTATTTGTATGCTGCTGTTATGGCTTCCGAGCCGTCCTGTTTCCGTTCTGTAAAGGAAAGTACCCTGTTCCGGTTATCGTAGGTATAAAGCTCCGTCCTTCCCATTGTGTCCTTTTTGTATGCCAGGTTGCCGTTGACATCATACTGGAATACTATTTCATTTGAGTCAATGGTGTCGTCTCCGGGGTAAGTTACTCTTCTTTCCCTTCCCAGCCCGTTATATTCAAACTCCACAGTATTTCCATTGCCATCGGTTTCAGTAAGCTTTCTTCCGGCCAGGTCATAGGTATAGCCCTTGGTCTGCTGCTCGTAAGCATTGATATTTTTCTTGACTTTGACAGACAGAAGATTACCCCCATCGTCATAGCTGTACAATGTCATTACACCCTTTGCATTGGTCACGCTTACCTTCCTGCCCAGTGCATCATATCCATGGCTGGAGGTGAATGCAAGCCCCCGCTGCTTTGAAACAGGATCCAGCATTGTCCTTAGATTGCCGTCAAGGTCATAGGTATATTCGATGCCGTAGCCGGTATGCAGCCTCTCATCAAAGGTATCACCCTGTCCTGCTTCATATCCGAGGGCATCAAGCTCTTTTATGACATTTCCGCTGATATCGTATTTGAAGGACCTTGTATGCAAGGTGATCCATTGACCTGTTTGGGGGTTTGCATATATATCCTTCTTTTCCTTAACTCTATCCACCAGGTCATAAATGTACTCAACCCTGTTCATATCCCTGAGATTCTTTGTACTGTCATAGTTCTTCGGTGATACTTCAATAGTCATTCTTCCGGCTCTGTCATATTCATAAGCAGTTACTCCGTTATTTGCATCGGTCACTTTAATGAGGTATCCCATTGCACTGTAGTCATAGCCGGTTGTCTTTCCTCTTGCATCAGTCTTTGTCAGGGGCTTGCCCTCCCAGTCATATGTGCTTGAGTTGGTTATGATGGTTTCAATGCCTTCTTCGTCTACTCCCGGACGGCTTATGCCAAGCTGCCTGTTCATGTTGTCGTAGGTATAGGTTGTAGTCACCATATCCGGTGTGGTCTGTGTCTCAATATTGCCGTTCTTGTCATAGGTATAGGTTGTCAGCAGCACATTATCAGCTGTACTTCCAAATGTATTTCCATATATGTCCCCTGCAGCTATATGCACCTTTCTCTCTGCCGGCTTTCCAAGGTGGTTATATGTATACCCGGTGGTGAGTATGCTGTCCGGGTCTGTGTATATATCCTCCTGTGAAAGATTCCCGTCATCATCGTAATTGTATTCTGTCTTTCTGCCTTCCGGATCCTCAATTGATTTAAGTTTGCCATTTCTATAGTAGGTATAGCTCTTTGAAGCATAGCCGGTTGGAAGCTCAAACAGGGCCACCTTGTCTTTACCCGTCTTTTGTATTGCAGTTTTCCCGGACTTGTCATACTCAATCTTTGTATATCTGTATAACATACTGCCTTCTGAAATCTCTATCGGGGTCCACTGTTCGGAAGGTCTGTTCATCTCATCGTATTTGAAGTATGTTATATTCCCGTTCTTTGCGGTTAAGCTGCTTATTGTACCATTGTGGTTGTATACCGTCTTTTCCTTGGAGGCATCCGGATACTGCTTTTCTGTAAGTCTTCCTGCATAATCATATATTTCAACCGTTATTGCTGCTTCAGCATCGTTAAGATACCTGGTTTGTGTATCCTGAGTCCTGCCATCCTCAAGAAGGGCATATGAATATTCGTACAGTATGACTTCCGGTGCTTCTGAATTTTCCTTGAAGTATTCCTTCTTCAGCCTGTCCATGATATCATACTCATACCTCATTACAGAGCCGTCGGGTCTGGTTTCTGTAAGCTTATTCCCATAAACATCGTAAGTATAGGCGGTTGTGTTGTTTTCCGGGTCTGTAAGCGACTTCAACAGTCCGCTGTCAAAGTAGGTATACCTGTATCCTACAGTGCTGTCGTTATACTTATGCCCGGCCAGATCATCCATCGCAGGGTTGTATTGATTGGGTTGTATCTCCTGCAGCTTTCTGCCTGCCATGTCATATACTATTCTCGTCGTTTCACCTTGATGGAGGGATATCTTCTCCAGAAGTCCATTTTTGTCATAGACATAGCTTGTGTTGTATCCTTCCGGTGAAAGAACGCTTGTATTAAGCCCCAACCTATTGTATGTACTGGTAGTCACTTTCTGCTCAGGATCCTTAACAGTTCTGATATTGCCGTCGGCATCATATGTGTATATAGTAGTATTTTCTTCAGGATCTTTCACACTTTTCAGCAATCCCTTTGCATTGCTCTGGAACAGGGACTGAGCTTCCGAATCCGTATAGTATGAATATGATGTTACCGCAAACTTGCTTTCATCACAGTCTGCTATGTATTGATCGGTGCCGTTTAATGGCTGTGCTTTTTTTATCAGAAGCTTCTTATTTGCATCATAGACGTAGAAGGTGAATACTTCTGATTCATCCTTTTCCATTGTCAGGTTGTTCTTGTCGTCATAGGAATACTCCTTGAAGCTTTGGTCAGGGTTTATTATTTTTGTTACATTTCCTCTGTCATCAATAGCATATTCGGTCTTGTTTCCATTCCTGTCAATTATGGATTGTATGTCCCCATACTTGTTTTTGCCGCCCTCCTGGAAATATTCAGTGTAAGTTGACTTTCCCTCAGGGTCCTGCTCCCTTATGGTATACATTGCTGAATCGAACCAGTAGGTGCTGGTTCTGTTATTCATATCATTTACAGTTGTCTTTTTGTTTGTTATGTCATAGGAGTAGTTGATTGTATTCCCCAGGGAGTCTATTACCTGGGAAACCTTGTGTTGATTTTCCCCTTCGCTGTGGTTGTATGTAATCTTAACAATACTTTTCTGGTAATGATCCTGTATTTCGCTGATGAAGCCCCGTGTATCATAGCTGTATCTCATTATGCTTCCTTCAGCATCAGTCACTGTTATCAGGCGGTTGCTTGCGTCATACCCGTAGCTGATTACAACACTCTCAGGTCCGGTAATATTCTCTATCAGACCATTTGCGGGTTTATAGTTAACTACAAATTCTCTTCCTACTGCGTCGGTTATCTTTTGTACCTTGCCGTCTGCTGCGACCTGCAGGTTTACGGTATTGCCGTTCCTGTCCTCCATTTTGTAGAGGTAACGGCTGCTGTTGAAGTAGTATTTATATTGATCCTTTGTTGTAAGGGTGTAGGTATTGTCGGCATTTTTTACAAAGGTACTTCTGGAGTCCTCAGGCTTGAAAACCCCCTGGTCAAGTCTGAATCTTTGCGCTCCGCCGCTTGGTAATGTGACCTCAACTACATCTGTTCCTTCAACCTTTCCTTCAAAGCCGAAGGTCCAGCCCTGTCCCAACGGAGTGCTCTTCGGATCCCTTGAGTTGTATGTGCGGCTTATATTCACCTGAAAACCCGGAGCCGGCACACTGAGGTCGGTACAGGAGAAAGAATAGTTGCCGGAGGCAGGGTTCACTCCGCTTTCTCCGTAGTGCATTTTTTCCTTTATCCTGGCAAGCTGATCCTGGGTATACCAGGTATCTTCATTTCCTCCCTGCTGTCCTACAGGTACGGTGCCGGTATCATTTCCGGGGCCTGTATATGTATCGGCAGGGGGTTTTGTGTTTGTAAGCGCAGCATATGCATCCACCCTGCCCCCGGAAGAAACCTTGCCCTGCAGGTTTGTACATGGTACTGCATTGGCTTTTATCCTCGCAGACAATTGTTCATAGTTAAGGCTGGGGGCATAGCTTTTCAGCAGTGCTGCAGCACCTGTTACAAAAGGAGCCGATACCGATGTGCCTGAAGAATAGTCATAGGTGTTGCCGGGAGTCGTGCTTAGTATATTTATCCCCGGTGCAGCAACATGTATTTTGTTCCCATAGCTGGAGTAGGGTGAGATCACACCCATGCTGTCTATGGATGCCACAGAAAGTACATTGGGTATGTTGAAGCATGCCGGATATACAGGAGATACGGATACGTCTGCGCCCCTGTTTCCTGCCGAGCAGACGTAAAGAATTCCGCTGTTGACCATTGTGTCTTTTAATGCAAAGTTGTTGTCGGTACCCCCAAAGCTGCAGTTGATTATTTTTACGCCCATGTTCATTGCATACTCTATAGCGTCTATTGCGTCACAGGTGTAGCCCCAGTTCCCGTTTATGAATTTTAAAGGCAGCAGCTTGACATTGGGTGCCACACCGCTTATGCCTTCATTGTTGGCTCCGGCGGCTATTATGCCGGCCACATGGGTCCCGTGCAAATCAAGGCTTGCGGAATCATATACGGTATTGTCCGCGTTTACGAAGTCCCAGCCGTTTACATCATCGATATAGCCGTTGTTGTCATCGTCAATGCCGTTTCCCGGTATTTCTCCGGTGTTTACGAAGATAGAATTCTTCAGATCCTTATGGTCTATATCTATGCCTGTATCCAGGATACCTACTACTACAGAGGCTGAGCCCTTTGTGGTATTCCAGGCATTGACTGCGTTGATGTCGACACCTGTTCTACCGGTATGGCCTTCTACTTCCTGCCCGGTGTTTAGAAGCCCCCACTGTTCGTTGAATCTGGTATCGGTGGGCAGTGCCTGTATTTCCAGCTTGTAGTTGGGCTGGACATATTCTACGTCAGGGTCGCTTTTTAGCATGTTGATGACCTTGTTCATGTCATCTGTTTTTCCGATCTCCATTATATCTATGTTGAACCTGCTGTATCTTTTTTTGTTATCCATTTTTTCAAGCTTCAGGCTTTGTTTTACACGATTTTTGACATCATCCTTAAGCTTGCCCGCTTTGTATTTGACGATTACTTCTGTTTTTTCCCTGTCTTCATATTTTATTTTTATATCCTTGACTTCCTTTTCAGGCTTGTCCGCAGCAAATACTATTTCTACAGCAGGTATTGACACCAACAGGTTGGATAGCAGGAAAACGAATGCAATGGCTTTACACAGAGTCCGTTGAAGTTTTTTCATATCCATCACCTTTCTCTTCATATATATCAACATTTCAAGCATTTTTGTCTCGTGTTAATAAGTACTAGTTGATGCTATATGTAATTTCTAACTGACCATCACGCTTAGCCTTAAACCTGACGCTGTTCACAATCCCCGACCATACCTCATAGGTCTGTGCAGAGCTTGTCTTTGTGAATACTATTGTCCCCGGTTCATACTGTGTAATCTTTATATCTGTCCCTGTTATGTCTCCTGTTGCCGTGTCTATTCTTGGGGTAAGCCCGCAGAGGTCTGTCACTTCGAAGTCCTCTACGTCGTAACTCACTGTGAATGAGTAATCGCTCATGTCCTGTATGCCGGCTGCCGAAAGTATCAGGTTGAATTCGTCTCCTGCCGCACAGTCGATGTTGTAGGTCTGGACTGAGCTTATGGTAGTTTTGTTCAACAGTTCACTCCATGGACTGTAACCTCCCGGGTTTTTGGCTCTTATTCTGTAGGTGTGGGTTGTATCCGGTGAGAGGCTGCTGTGCAGGTAGCTGCTGCCTGTTCCGTTATCTGCGACTACTCCGTCTATTTCTATTTCATAGCCCTCTGCGGCTGTTACCTTGTCCCAGGTGATGAGTATGGAGGTCATGTTGGATGATGCTGTTATGTTGGTCGGTGTGGCAGGGGTTTCAGACATTGTGACCGCTGTGAAGGTGCTGCTCCACTCTCCTGTGCCTGACTCGTTTCTTGTTCTGATTCTGTATGTATGCTGTGTACCCGGAGATAGGCTGCTGTGCAGGTAGGATGTACCTTCTATAGCTTCTGTCACAGCTCCGTCGATTTCCAGGTCATAGCTTTGAACGTCATCAGCCTGCTTCCACAGCAGGGTTATTGTGTTCTTTCTTGCTATGCCGGATAGGGATATTGTGTCTGATCCGCCGGATACGGTTGATTGGTTAAGGGGTATGCTCCAGTTGCTTGTTCCGTAGCTGCCCCTGGCTCTTACGCTCAAGCTGTGCTGTGTGCCCGGCCTTAGCCCGTCGCAGGTATATGCGGTATCCGATATGCCGGATATTATTGTCCCATCAAATTCAAGGTCGTAGGCTTCTGCTCCGTATACTGCTTCCCATACTGTCTCTATTGAGGTTTCCGAGGCTGCTGCCGTTATGTTCTTTGGGGTGGGAAGTGTGAATGTGGTCACCGTCAGCATATCACTCCAGTCACTGGTCTCTGTTTCACTGCTTGCCCTTACCCTGTACCTGTGGGTTGTATAGGGTTCAAGACCTTCATGCATGCAGAAGTTGTCTATATCGTTACTTACTATATTCCCGTCTATTTCAACAGCATAGCTTACTGCATCTGTTACAGCATCCCAGGTCAATGATACATATGTATCCTCTGCATATGCCTTGAAGTTCGATGGTGTGCCGAACTCCCCTGTCAGTGTTGCAGCCATCACCATGGAGCTCCAGTCTGATACTGTAACGCCCCTTTTGGCTCTTACCCTGTACCTGTGCTCTGTGCCCGGGTTCAGGCTGCTGTGGGTGTATGATGTCTTTGTGTTGTTGTCTATTCTTACTCCATCTACCTCTATTTCATAGCCTGTGGCTCCGTCTACAGAGTCCCAGGTTATTGCTATTTGATTTTTGGAGGATGTTGTTTCCAGGTTCACAGGTACCGGGGCGGATTCAATCAGTGTGGTTACTGTGACGGTATTGCTCCAGCCGCTCTTGTCTCCTGCATTTATGCTTCTTACTCTGTAGCTGTGGCTTGTCCCC
>Ga0209643_1002623_pt1 | contig 11089 bp, 12 predicted proteins | sample AutmiccBRH37_all_FD_187383 | JGI IMG/M metagenome (GOLD analysis project Ga0209643, IMG submission 187383) | Deep subsurface microbial communities from Mt. Terri, Switzerland - Autotrophic microbial communities BRH/37_all (SPAdes) (version 2) | ecosystem: Environmental > Aquatic > Deep... | reverse complement strand
GGAGCCCGTGGTCCGCCCACGCTGAGCCAGCCCTTTACTCAATTCGAGCCGATCGAGGATTAGCGATGGCAGACGAACACGACAACACCTCCCCCGAGGAACAGGCGCTGGCCGATGAATGGGCTGCAGCGCTGGCCGAAGCCGGCGACGCCAGCCAGGACGACATCGATGCGCTGCTGAATCAGGGCCCGGAAGCAGCCGCCCCGGCCGCTCCGCGCGCACCGCTGGAGGATTTCGCCAGCGCGCCCAAGTCCAATGGCGTGCAGCTGGGGCTGGACGGCCCGAACCTGGATGTGATCCTCGACATCCCGGTTTCCATCTCGATGGAGGTCGGCAGTACCGAAATCAGCATCCGCAACCTGCTGCAGCTCAACCAGGGCTCGGTGGTGGAGCTTGATCGTCTGGCCGGCGAACCGCTGGACGTGTTGGTCAACGGCACCCTCATCGCCCATGGCGAGGTAGTGGTGGTCAACGAGAAGTTCGGCATCCGGCTGACCGATGTGATCAGCCCGACCGAACGCATCAAGAAGCTGCGCTGACGTGCGCGCGCTCGCATTCCTGACGGCGTTCGTCGCGCTGCCAGCCTTCGCCGCGGAGCCGGCAGCCAGCATGAGCAGCGCCGGCATGGGCGCGCAGCTGAGCAAGCTGATGCTCGGCCTGTTGCTGGTGATCGGACTGATCTTCCTGCTCGCATGGCTGCTGCGTCGGGTTCAGCAGTTGAACCCGCGCGGCACCCAGGTGATCAAGCTGATCTCCACCCAGGCGCTGGGGCCGCGCGAGCGGCTGGTGCTGGTCCAGGTCGGCGGCGAGCAGATCCTGATCGGCCTCAGTGGCGGCCGCATCACGCCACTGCACGTGATGCAGGAGCCGGTGCACCTGCCGGACGCCGAGCCGGCCAACCCTGAATTCGCCCAGCGTCTGATGGAGCTGCTCGGCAAGGACCACAAGGACAAGCCTTGATGTTGCGCATTCTGCTGGTGGTCGCGCTGATGTTGCTCGGCCCGCTCGCCATGGCGCAGGAGCCTTCCGGCATCCTGGCCCAGGGAAACAACCCGCTCTCGATTCCGGCGATCACTCTGACCACCGACGAGGAAGGGCAGCAGGAATACTCGGTCAGCCTGCAGATTCTGCTGATCATGACGGCGCTGAGCTTCATTCCGGCGTTCGTCATGCTAATGACCAGCTTCACCCGCATCATCATCGTGTTTTCCATCCTGCGTCAGGCGCTTGGCCTGCAGCAGACACCGTCGAACCAGATCCTCATCGGCCTGACCCTGTTCCTCACGCTATTCATCATGGCGCCGGTGTTCGAGCGGATTAACCAGGAAGCGCTGCAGCCTTACCTCAGCGAGCAGATCCCGGCGCAGGAAGCGATTGCCCGCGCCGAAGTACCGCTCAAGGGCTTCATGCTGGCGCAGACCCGTGAGAGCGATCTTGAGCTTTTTGTCAGGCTGTCACGACGCACCGATATCGCATCGCCGGAAGCTGCACCGATGACCATCCTGGTGCCAGCGTTCGTCACCTCCGAGCTGAAGACGGCGTTCCAGATCGGCTTCATGATCTTCATTCCCTTCCTGATCATCGACATGGTGGTGGCCAGCGTACTCATGGCGATGGGCATGATGATGCTGTCGCCGCTGATCATCTCGTTGCCGTTCAAGATCATGCTGTTCGTGCTGGTGGACGGCTGGGGCCTGATCATCGGCACGCTGGCCGGTAGCTTCGGCACGCTTTAGGAACCACGCATATGACTCCAGAAGTAGCGGTGGACCTGTTTCGCGAAGGGTTGTGGATGACGGCGATGATCGTCGGCGTGCTGGTGGTGCCAAGCCTGCTGGTCGGCCTGGTGGTGGCGATGTTCCAGGCCGCGACGCAGATCAACGAGCAAACCCTGAGCTTCCTGCCGCGCCTGCTGGTGATGCTGCTGACGCTGATCTGGGCTGGGCCATGGCTGGTGCGCGAGCTGATGGAGTACACCCAGAACCTCGTCCAGAACATTCCGTTGCTGATCGGGTAAGCGCGTGCTTGAGCTGAGCAATGCGCAGATCGGCGGCTGGGTAGGGCAGTTCCTGCTGCCGCTGTTCCGCATCGCCGCCTTGCTGATGAGTATGCCGCTGATTGGTACGCAGCTGGTGCCGATGAGGGTGCGGCTTTACCTGTCGCTGGCCATCGCCCTGGTACTGGTGCCGACGTTGCCGCCCATGCCGGTGGTCGAGTCGCTCAGCCTGGCCTCGTTGCTGCTGATCGCCGAGCAGCTGGTGATCGGTGTGATGCTGGGGTTCGTCCTGCAGCTTTTCTTCCACGTATTCATCGTGTCCGGCCAGTTGCTGGCCATGCAGATGGGCCTGGGTTTCGCGTCGATGGTCGATCCTGCCAACGGCATCTCGGTGCCGGTGCTCGGTCAGTTCTTCAACATGCTGGTGATCCTGTTATTCCTCTCGGTAAACGGCCATCTGGTGGTGCTGGAGATTCTTGCCGAGAGCTTCGTGACGCTGCCGGTAGGTGGTGGTCTGTCGACCAATCATTACTGGGAAGTGGCGGGCAAGCTGGGTTGGGTCTTGGGCGCCGGGTTGCTGCTGGTGCTGCCCGCGATCACCGCACTGCTGGTGGTGAACCTGGCGTTCGGCCTGATGACGCGGGCCGCGCCGCAATTGAACATCTTCTCCATTGGCTTTCCGTTAACCCTGGTGCTGGGCCTGATCATCGTCTGGATCGGCATGGCGGACATCTTTGCGCAGTACCAGGTTTTTGTCAGCGAGGCGCTGGCCATGCTGCGTGAACTGGCGGGAGCGCGCTGATGAGAGTGGCAGGGTCGGAGGTCGCGCATGGCTGAGAGCGAAAGCGGCGCCGACAAAAGCGAGGAACCCACAGAGAAACGCCTGCGCGAATCCCGCGAAAAAGGGCAGTTGGCCCGTTCCCGCGAGCTCAGCACGGTCGCAGTGACCCTGGGCGGTATCGGCGGGCTGCTGGCGTCTGGCGCAGGTCTGGCGCAGAGCCTGATGGCGATGATGCAGGGTACCTTCGAGCTGAGCCGGGAAACGCTGCTCGACGAAGGCTCCATGGTACGGCTGCTGATGGGCAGCGGCATGATTGCGCTGGAGGCGATCATGCCGCTGCTGATCGCCTTGCTGATCGCATCGATCGTCGGCCCGGTATCGCTGGGTGGCTGGTTGTTCTCGGCCAAGGCGATGGCGCCGAAGATGAGCCGGATGAATCCGGCTGCCGGGCTCAAGCGGATGTTCTCCACCAAGGCGCTGGTCGAGCTGCTCAAGGCGCTGGGCAAGTTTCTCGTGGTACTCGGCGTGGCGTTGCTGGTGCTTTCGGCCTATCAGGACGATCTGCTGTCCATCGCCAAGCAGCCGTTGGACCTGGCCATCATGCACAGTGCCGAGGTGGTTGGCTGGTGCGCCCTTTGGATGGCCTGCGGCTTGATCCTGATCGCGGCGGTGGATGTGCCGTTCCAGCTCTGGGACAACAAGCAGAAGCTGATGATGACCAAGCAGGAGGTCAAGGACGAGTACAAGGATTCCGAGGGCAAGCCGGAGGTCAAGTCACGCATCCGCCAGCTGCAGCGTGAGGCGGCGCAGCGGCGCATGATGCAGGCTGTGCCCGAGGCAGACGTGGTGATCACCAACCCGACGCACTTCGCCGTCGCCCTGAAATACGACGGCGACAAGGGCGGTGCGCCCCGGCTGGTGGCCAAGGGCGGCGACTTCGTCGCGCTGAAGATTCGCGAAATCGCCCAGGAGCACAAGGTGACGGTGTTGGAGTCACCGGCGCTGGCGCGGGCGGTGTACTACTCGACCGAACTGGACCAGGAGATTCCCGCCGGCCTTTACCTGGCAGTGGCGCAGGTACTGGCGTACGTCTATCAGCTGCGCCAGTACCGCGCGGGCAAGGGGCGGCGGCCGGACCCCTTGAATGATGTGCCCATCCCGCCGAATCTGCGCCGCGACGACTGAGGCGCATCACGCGGCGATCGCCGGCTCGCCGCGTGACCCAGCGTTATTCGATGACGCCGCAGGCGACCCGCGCACCGCCACCGCCCAGGGGTTGCGGATGATCGGAATGATTGTCTCCGCCCTGGTGAACCATCAGCGCCAAGCCTTTGATATCGCCCAGGCTCTTCAGGCGCGGCGCCAGCACTGGCTGACTGGCTTTGCCCTCGCTGTCGACGTACAGCGCCGGCAGGTCGCCCATATGGCCGTCACCCCAGGGTTCGCCATGCTTGCCGCTGTTCTTCGGGTCCCAGTGACCGCCCGCTGCGCCAGCCGGGGTCTGCTTGCCATCGATCTCGGCCGGCTCGCAACTGCCCTTGGCGTGAACGTGAAAGCCGTGGGCGCCAGGCTGCAGGCCAGATAGCTCGGGGCGGAACACCAGCCCGTATTCGCTGTTTTCGATCTTGACGCTGCCGACCGATTCGCCGACGCCCTGGGCCGTCACGGCGTTCACCTTGACGTTCAATGTATCAGCCTGAACGGCGACCGCAGTGCAGCCGGCCAGCGCGGCGATGATCCACTGTTTCATCTGGAAGCTCCTTTGTACAAACGGCGACGGGCTGTCGCCGGTTGCTAGTGTGACTGCCAGTTGTCGGTGGCGTTCGCTGGCGCGGCGGCTCGCAGGTCTGGCTAGGGACAGACCGTGCGGCGGGCTCTGCGACGGGCCGCAGAAGTTGGACCCCTTCTTGCTATAACCCGGGCAGGACGCTTGTCGCGTCAAGAATTCGTTCTGTATCCCCGGGGGCTACGTTGGATCGCACGCAACTCATCAATATTCGCAATGGCCTGACGGGTGCGGGGCGCGGCAACCTCGGCGTGCCGCTGCTGCTGCTCGTGATGATGGGCATGATGATGCTGTCGGTGCCGCCGTTCCTGCTGGATCTGCTGTTCACCTTCAACATTGCGTTGTCGATCGTCGTGCTGCTGGTCAGCGTCTATGCGTTGCGCCCGCTGGATTTCGCAGTGTTCCCGACGATTCTGCTGGTTGCCACACTGATGCGTCTGGCGTTGAACGTGGCGTCGACGCGGGTGGTGCTGATCAACGGCCATGAAGGCGGCTCCGCTGCCGGCCATGTGATCGAGGCCTTCGGTAATGTGGTGATCGGCGGCAACTACGTCGTCGGTATCGTGGTGTTCGCGATCCTGATGATCATCAACTTCGTCGTGGTGACCAAGGGTGCCGGCCGCATCTCGGAAGTGAGTGCGCGCTTCACCCTTGATGCCATGCCCGGCAAGCAGATGGCGATCGACGCCGACCTCAACGCCGGCCTGATCGACCAGGAAGAAGCCAAGAAGCGTCGTAGTGAAGTGTCATCGGAAGCTGATTTCTACGGTTCCATGGATGGTGCGTCGAAGTTCGTCCGTGGTGACGCCATCGCCGGTCTGCTGATTCTCTTCATCAACCTGATCGGCGGCGTCGGTATCGGCATGGCGCAGCACGGTATGAGCTTCAGCGATGCCGGCCAGGTCTATGCACTGCTGACCATCGGTGATGGCCTGGTTGCGCAGATTCCTTCGCTGCTGCTGTCTACCGCGGCGGCCATCATGGTTACCCGTGTTACCAGTTCCGAGGACATGGGGCAGCAGGTGCAGCGGCAGATGTTCGCCTCGCCCAAGGCGCTGGCCGTTTCCGCGGCAATCATGATTGCCATGGGTCTGGTTCCCGGCATGCCGCACATGTCCTTCCTCGGCCTTGGCGCCGCGGCTGCAGCGGGTGCCTACTGGATCTGGCATCGGCAGAAGCAGGTCGTGAAGAAGGCCGAGCAGGAAGTACAGAAACAGCAGGATCTGCTCCCGGCCCAGCGTGCGGCCGAAACCAAGGAGCTGGGTTGGGATGATGTAACCCCGGTGGACATGGTGGGGCTGGAAGTTGGATACCGTCTGATTCCGCTGGTGGATCGCAACCAGGGTGGCCAGCTGCTGGCGCGAATCAAGGGCGTACGCAAGAAGCTCTCGCAGGACCTGGGTTTTCTCATGCCCTCGGTTCACATCCGTGACAACCTCGATCTGTTGCCCAACGCCTATCGCTTGACGCTGATGGGGGTGAGTCTGGCCGAGGCTGAGGTCTATCCGGATCGGGAGCTGGCGATCAACCCGGGCCAGGTGTTCGGTCCGCTCAATGGCATTACCGCCAGAGACCCGGCGTTCGGGCTGGAGGCGGTCTGGATCGAAGCGAGCCAGCGTGATCAGGCGCAGTCGCTTGGTTATACCGTGGTGGATGCCAGTACCGTGGTTGCCACCCACCTCAATCAGGTGCTGCACAAGCACGCCCACGAACTGCTTGGCCATGAGGAGGTCCAGCAGCTGTTGCAGCTGCTGGCCAAGAGCTCGCCCAAGCTGGCCGAGGAGCTGGTGCCCGGGATGGTTTCGCTGTCCACGCTGCTCAAGGTGCTGCAAGCCTTGCTGCAGGAGCAGGTGCCGGTGCGCGACATCCGGACCATCGCCGAGGCCATCGCCAATGCGGCCGCCAAGAGTCAAGATCCCGCCGCAATGGTTGCTGCGGTACGCGTCGCGTTGTCTCGCGCAATCGTGCAAAACGTTGTGGGACTAGAGCCGGAGCTGCCTGTGATCACTCTGGAGCCTCGGTTGGAACAGATTTTGCTAAATAGCCTGCAGAAGGCTGGTCAAGGCTCCGAAGACGGCATTCTGCTGGAGCCGGGAATGGCCGAAAAGTTGCAAAGGTCTTTGGTAGAAGCAGCACAGCGTCAAGAAATGCTCGGCAAGCCGGCCGTACTGCTGGTAGCCGGCCCGGTACGGGCGATGCTGTCGAGATTCGCGCGTCTGGCGGTACCGAACATTCATGTTCTGGCCTACCAGGAAATACCGGACAACAAGCAGGTCACCATCGTCTCGACGGTGGGTCAGAATTAACCGAGGGTACAGGCCATGCAGGTCAAACGTTTCTTCGCCGCCGATATGCGCATCGCCATGAAAATGGTTCGCGACGAGCTGGGCGCCGATGCCGTGATCATCGGCAATCGCCGGGTGGCCGGTGGCGTCGAGCTGACCGCTGTGCTCGATTACCCCATGCAGTCCGCGCCGGCGGCCAACAAGCCCAACCCGGCGCTGGAAGCCGAATTGCGCAAGACGCAGTCGCGGCTGGCCAATGCACATGCCGAGCTGAGCGCTGCGCCGCGCGCGAAGATGCAGGATCGTCAACTGGTTGACGAGAAGCCTGCCGTCGCGTCCAGCAAGGTACAGCCCGATACTGTCGTCGAGCCTTCCCCCGCGGCCGACTCCCGCGCCATCGAAGCGATGTACTCGGAACTGCACGGTTTGCGCGAGCTGATCGAAGTGCAGCTCGGCTCGATCGCCTGGGGCCAGGAGCAGAGCCGTCGCCCGCAGCAGGCAGGCCTCTGGCGCCGTCTGCAGCGCCTGGGCCTGCCGGCCGAGCTGTCGCGTAGCCTGCTGGAAAAGGTCGCCGGCATTAACGAGCCGCGTCAGGCCTGGCGCATGGTGCTGGCGTATCTGGCGCAGGCAATCAAGGTCACCAAGAACGAGCCGCTGGAAGAGGGCGGTGTGATTGCTCTGGTCGGCCCAGCAGGCGTCGGCAAGACCACTACGCTGGCCAAGCTGGCTGCTCGCTACGTGCTGAAACACGGCGCGCAGAGCATTGCGCTGGCCAGCATGGACAATTATCGGATCGGTGCGCAGGAGCAACTCAAGACACTGGGCCGGATCCTCGACGTGCCGGTGGTGCAGATCGATCCTAGCCAGCCGCTGAGCAAATCGCTGGCCTCGCTGGCGCGTAAGCGGATCATCCTGATCGACACCGCCGGCTTGCCGGCAAGCGATCCGACGCTGCGCATGCAGCTCGAAGCGCTGTCGGACAAGGGCGTCAAATCGAAGAATTACCTGGTGCTGGCGGCAACCAGCCAGAGCCAGGTGCTCAAGGCCGCATGGCACAACTATCGTCGTTGTGGGCTGGCCGGTTGTATCCTGACGAAGCTCGACGAGGCGGGTAGCCTTGGCGATGTGCTCGGTCTCACGATCAGCCAGCATTTGCCGATAGCCTACCTCGCCGATGGTCCCCGGATTCCTGACGACCTGCATCTGCCGCGCAGCCATCAGCTGGTCAGTCGGGCGGTGAGCCTGCAGTCCGGCGAGGAGCCGAGCGAAGAAACCATGGCCGACATGTTCGCCGGGTTGTACAACGGCTCGTCACGGCGGGCCGGATGATGCTGCGACAGCGCTACTCGAATGAATCAGATGCGTGCCATGCGGACGCATCGCCGGCCGCAAGGCCCCAGCAAGATATAGGCATGTGAACATGGGTATGCATCCCGTACAGGTGATTGCGGTGACTGGCGGCAAGGGTGGCGTCGGCAAGACCAACGTGTCGGTCAATCTGGCGCTGGCGCTGGCGGACCTCGGCCGGCGTGTGGTGTTGCTTGACGCCGACCTTGGCCTGGCCAACGTCGACGTGCTGCTGGGGCTTACGACCAAGCGCACCCTGGCTGACGTCATCGCCGGCGAATGTGATCTGCGCGACGTGCTGATCCAGGGGCCGGGCGGCATCCGCGTAGTGCCGGCCGCATCCGGCACGCAGAGCATGGTGCAGCTGTCTTCCCTGCAGCACGCCGGATTGATCCAGGCGTTCAGCGAGCTTGGCGACGAGCTCGATGTGCTGATCATCGACACCGCGACTGGCATCGGCGATTCCGTGGTGAGCTTCGTGCGCGCAGCTCAGGAAGTGCTGCTGGTGGTCACCGACGAGCCCACGTCCATCACCGACGCCTATGCACTTATCAAGCTGCTGAACCGCGGTTACGGCATCAGCCGCTTCCGCGTGTTGGCCAACATGGCTCACGCACCGCAGGAAGGCCGCAATTTGTTCGCCAAGCTGACCAAGGTTACCGAGCGCTTTCTCGACGTGGCGCTGCAGTATGTCGGTGCGGTCCCTTACGACGAGGCGGTGCGCAAGGCCGTGCAGAAGCAGCGCGCAGTCTATGAAGCGTACCCGCGCTCGAAATGTGCACTAGCCTTCAAGGCGATCGCGCAGAAGGTTGATACCTGGCCGCTGCCGGCGACGCCGCGGGGTCATCTCGAGTTCTTCGTAGAGCGCCTCATCAGCCCCGCTTCACCCAGCCACGAATGACAGGTGCCGGATCCGCTATGTATTACAGCAAGGCTCAGGCAAAGGATGCGCAGTACCGCCTGATCGATCAGTACGCCCCGTTGGTCAAGCGAATCGCTTACCACTTGTTGGCGCGTCTGCCTGCAAGCGTGCAAGTGGACGATCTGATTCAGGCTGGAATGATCGGACTGCTGGAAGCAGCTAAGAAATACGACGCCGGCAAGGGTGCCAGCTTTGAAACCTACGCCGGTATCCGCATTCGCGGCACCATGCTGGACGAAGTCCGCAAGGGTGACTGGGCGCCGCGTTCGGTGCATCGCAATTCGCGGATGGTCAGCGAGGCGATCCGGGCGATCGAAGCGAAAACCGGGCGCGACGCTAAAGATCATGAGGTTGCGGCCGAACTTAAGCTAAGTCTCGACGAGTATTACGGCATTCTGGGCGATACGCTGGGCAGTCGCCTGTTCAGCTTCGACGATCTGCTGCAGGAAGGCGATCATGGCGAGCTCGAGGAAGACGCTGCCAGTCTCCACCCGGAGCCGTTCCGTGATCTCGAGGATGAACGTTTTCAGCAGGCGCTGGCCGACGCCATCGCCAACCTGCCCGAGCGTGAAAAGCTGGTGCTGTCGCTGTATTACGACGAAGAATTGAATTTGAAGGAAATCGGTCAGGTGTTGGGGGTCAGCGAGTCGCGTGTGAGCCAGTTGCATAGCCAGTGCGCTGCGCGCTTGCGCGCGCGCCTCGGCGAATGGCGCGCCAATTGACGATTGTTTGCGGTATGACGTGCTCGGTTTGCTGAGGCATTTTGGGACTTACGGAGGTCGACTTGGACAAGAACATGAAAATCCTCATCGTCGATGACTTCTCGACGATGAGACGAATCATCAAGAACCTCCTGCGTGATCTGGGGTTCACCAACACCGCCGAAGCGGATGACGGTACTACCGCGCTGCCGATGCTCAAGAGCGGCAGCTTCGACTTCCTGGTGACCGACTGGAACATGCCGGGCATGAGCGGCATCGATCTGCTGCGCACCGTGCGTGCCGATGAGCGCCTCAAGCACCTGCCGGTGCTGATGGTGACGGCCGAAGCGAAACGCGATCAGATCATCGAAGCCGCCCAGGCCGGGGTTAACGGCTATGTGGTCAAGCCTTTCACTGCCCAGGTGCTCAAGGAGAAGATCGAGAAGATCTTCGAGCGCGTCAACGGCTGAAGCAGCAACGCCGCGAGGGCACTATGACGCAAGCAGACCAAAGCCTGGCAGAGTTCGAAGCGACTCTGAAGGCGCATGCACCCAAGTTGATCGAAAGTCTGCAGCAGGGCCGCTTCGATGAAGCGACGCAGATGTTCAATGAGCTGAATCAGGTGCGCAATCACGGGCTTTACCTGGAAGTTGGCAAGCTCACCCGAGAGCTGCACAACGCCATCGTCAAGCTCGAGATGGACACCTGCGCCACCGGCGGCGACCCGTCGCCGATCACGGACGCGACCGATCGCCTGTCCTACGTGGTGGAAATGACCGAGAAGGCTGCCAACCGCACCATGGACCTGGTCGAAGAATCAGCGCCGCTGGTGAACTATGTGAGCTATGAGGCGCAGAGCCTGACAGCCGACTGGCAGCGCTTCATGCGTCGTGAAATGAACGCCGATCAGTTCCGCGACCTGGTCAAGCGCATCGACCAGTACTTGCAGCGCAGCATGAACGACGGCGGCCAGTTGTCGCAGAACCTCAGCGAAATAATGCTGGCTCAGGACTTCCAGGATCTGACCGGGCAGGTGATCAAGCGAGTGACCCGCCTCATCAGTGACCTCGAAAGCAACCTGCTCAATCTTGTCCTGATGGCGGGGCAGGTCGATCGCGTGGCAGGCATCCAGCATGACCGCGAGGCGATGCGCGCCGAGCAGGAAAAGAAAAAACAAGAAAAAGAGCCTTCCAAGGGTGAAGGTCCGCAGATGCATGCCGATATGCGTGAAGACGTCGTTTCCGGCCAGGACGATGTCGATGATCTGCTTT
>Ga0209643_1002621_pt1 | contig 11096 bp, 10 predicted proteins | sample AutmiccBRH37_all_FD_187383 | JGI IMG/M metagenome (GOLD analysis project Ga0209643, IMG submission 187383) | Deep subsurface microbial communities from Mt. Terri, Switzerland - Autotrophic microbial communities BRH/37_all (SPAdes) (version 2) | ecosystem: Environmental > Aquatic > Deep... | reverse complement strand
TTGAAGAATCTATTCTGAGTGAAAATGGTAAGTTGAGAAAAGGACTTATAATCTCAGAGAGTGAGATAGACATAATAGATGAATCCATAAGAGGTGACTGGGCATATCAACCTTATTCAGCTAATGGAATAATCCGCAAACCTGTTGAAATCGTCAAAAAAGGAGTTCTACAAAACGGACTAGGAGATATTTTTTCATCTAATAAAGCAGGAATAGAAATGACAGGGGCAGGCAGAGCTGAATACTATGGTTCTGTCCCTTTGCCAAGAATGACAAACATAAGGCTGGAAACTGCTGAGACAATCCACCTTCCTGCAACGCTTAACCTTCATGATGAAATACTCAAATTGAGAGAAGTTTTAAAAGCGAAAAATTTACTTGAGGAAGAATTTCATTATGTATTGATAGGATATAGAGGAGGCCAGGTTAACCCCAAAACGGGAGACTTTGTCTTTCAATGCGATGGAGCGGTAAATTTGGCCGATCCCAATCTCCCGATATTTCAACCTGGGATTTTTAGTGGCAAGATTCTTTCTGTCTTGCAATCTGTAAAGATGAGTTTGGGCGAAAAGAAAATTGATGCTATTGGAACATGTGGTAAAGCAGGTCAGCACGTTCCTTCTTGCGGAGGAGCAAGTGGGTATATTTTTATAACTAAAAACGAAAATATCCGACTAGGAGGGAATAATAATGGATAAATCACTCCTGGAAACGCTTCTTGATGTTCTGAATCAAGCTCAAATTAAGCCTGTAGAAGGCTTCAAGCTTAAGCAGTGGAGGATAACCTTAGCACAAAGCCAAAGAATCAATATCGGAGTTAAAAACAATAATCCAGGAAGCGTTTATACTCCTCCTAGTTATAGTAATAGGGAAGGCGGAGAAGTATTTCTAATCTGGGAAGATGATAAATGTAGTAAGGCTAGAGTGCAGAATGTTTTTGAAAGAGAAGATTATTGGTTAAAACAACTTTCACTATGGAGACTAACGGCTTATAATGATCATCATGAGATGCTTATACCCGTTCCTGAGAAACTTCCTCAGGTACAGATTGCAAATAAAGATATATCCAACCTTTTCACTGGTGACAATAGACAAATCTTTGAGCATCAACAGAAGATTATCTTCGACCGCCCTGAAATTGCACTGACTAACGCTAGCCTACTCGCATCATGGACTCGAAATCTGATCTATACTTCTACTGGAATAGCTGCAGATTTTCCGGAAAGTAGATATGCAGTTTCTTGGAGCTTTGACAGCCAAATCTCACAAGGGTTTGCTGAAAGGCGCTTCCCAACACTTGATGAATGGAAACACCTTTGGGAGGAATCCGTATCTAGATATAGTCTTCTCCAAAATAAATCTCAACCCATCACCAAGGATACAGTGGTAATTTTGGCACCTCAGGTAGTTGATCAAATGATAGAGCAGTTTATTATACCTAATTTTAAAGGAGAGAATGTTCTGGAGAATCAGAGTAGATTTGAGACTCAAGATTTTCACAAGGAACAATTATTTTTTGACGAGAAGTTATCCTTAGAGATTGACCCTCTACGGCCAGAAAAATGGACGAGCTACATTTTAACATCAGAAGGTATACCTGCTACAACCACCCTGCTCGTGGATAAAGGTCGTTTGCTGACGCCTTACCTGAATACCAAGGATGGTAAACGTTGGCGGGCTCATCCTACGGCTTTACCTCTTGGTTCTGGTGGAATAATCATAAACCACAAAAGTTCAACCAACTGGTCACAAAAAATCAATGAGATCCAGGATGGAGTTCTTGTGCTATCTGTACTTGGGCTTCATACTCAGAACCATGTCGCAGGAAGCTACTCTTTGGCAGCACCTTCCTGCTTAAGAATAGAGAAGGGAATTCTTACAGGTAGAACAGATGTTAGAATAAGTGGTAATATGTGGAGGATAATGAAATCCAAAGATACTACTTATGCTTTTTCAGAGCACGATAATCATCCCTATATCATCACAACTACACGTCCTGAAAATTTATAAACCAATAGTAATATTCAAGAGACTGATTAAGGTAAAGAACTGTCCCTAACTTTATATAAAGTAAAGAACCGTCCCTAACTTTACTAACTTTACTCTAATTTTAACGAATGAGGTGGAATATGATTGATCTTCATGTGCATTTAATCGGTCATATGGACCGGTTAGCTACTCGGGAAAATATTCGCGATTATCTTGAACAGGCCAGAATTAGCAAAATTAGACAAATCGGATTTGCAGATCATGATCTCTATTGGGATCAATTAGATTTACCTCTTATTAGGGAAGTGGCCTCGGAGTATCCGGATCTTCAAGTTAGGGTAGGGCTTGAAGCGGAGTACAGTGTAGGACAAGAATATTCTTTAAGTCAAATGATAAAATCTTTTGAGTTTGATTATATAATTGGTTCTGTCCATGAAATAGGTGACTGGGCATTTGATTACCCATCCGAAGAAAGAGCTCACTTCCAACAAGATAGTGATGAACTATATAGCAAATATTTCGCTCTGGTGGAAAAAGCTGCATGTAGCGGGTTATTTTCTATAGTGGGTCATTTTGACTTAATTAAAATTTTTAATGCACGACCTAAAACAGACGTCAGAATCTTGGCAGCTCGGGCTTTAGAGGCTATTAAAGATAACGGTTTGGTTGTGGAGATTAATACGAATGGTCGTTATAAGCCGGTTAATGAATTTTATCCCGAGATAAAACTCCTTGAAGAAATGAAAAAAATGGAGATTCCTTTTACTCTTGGTTCTGACGCTCATGAAGCAAAAGTAGTAGGCAGGGATCTTTGGGAGGCCAGAGGAATCTTAAAAACTCTGGGTGTTAAGGAACTAATAGGTTTTAAGAAACAACGACAAGAGCTATTTTGTATAGAATAGACACTGGGAATAGATTGGCGGCCAGTTCATAGTATTTTTTTCAATCACATGTTTAAAAAAACTCAGATTGGCCAATAATAGGAAATGAAAAATTATGCTATAGACTTTGTACACAATAACACAAAAACAAAACAGAAAAGAGGTATATATTATGGAAAAATGTCGTTCATGTGGGCATGATCATAGCGATATCTCTAAGGTTGTCTTCCGCCGAAACCATGTAAGTAATCGTATGCTTCCGTATTGTTCCTATTGTATGCGAAGATTATATAAAGTTCCTTACAGACCTATATAATCTTAGACAAAAAATATTTAAAAATTCAAAGATAATTAAAATATTATCTTGCCTTTTTTCTTTCTCTTTGATATAGTTTTTTTGGAGAAAGGGGAGGTTCAAACTATGGCATACGTAATTACTGATGAATGTTCCAGCTGTGGCACTTGTGTAGATGAATGTGCAGTTGGCGCTATCAGCGAGGGCGATGGCAAATATGTTATTGATGCAGACACTTGCGTTGATTGTGGTGCTTGCGTTGATGCATGTCCTACCGATTCAATTATCGAAGGATAATTAATAATTCCCAAAGAAAGAGTATTCAACTTGGAGTACTCTTTCTTTTTTAATTGACCTTCTTAATAAATAATACTATAATAAAATAGTAATCGTTATAATTAATAAAATGTTTCACGTTATGTTTACTTGAAAGGATATGAATACTTTGGATGCTGTTGAGATTCTAAAGGGTTTAAAAGATAAAGGGGTTCGATTTACTCCGCAAAGACAGGCGATACTTGAGTTCTTACTTGCTACTGATATTCATCCTACAGCCGAAGATATTTATAAGCAGGTAAAAGTTAAGTTCCCTGGTGTAAGTCTTGGAACTATTTATAATACACTTAACATGCTAAAAGAGCATGGTTTTATATTGGAACTTACTTGTGGTGATATGTCCAGCAGATTCGATGGCAATCCAGTTAATCACTATCATGCAATGTGTAACAGGTGTGGTAAGGTAGTGGATTTTCCTTGCGACTTAGTTGAAATGGATAAATATGTTGCAGAAAAAACTAATTTTATTATAAATACCCATAATTTAGTATTTTATGGTATTTGCCCAGAGTGTCAAAAAGAACAGCAACATTAGGACTCTAAGACAATAAAACAATACTTTTTAAAATTAAATATAGAACATTGTGACATTATTCTTAGCCGGGCTTTCCGGCTTTTTTAATGCAGGTTTTTTTAGATATTTCCCGAATTATTATAGTATTTAATATGATTAAGACTAATTTTGAGGTTAATATGTTCAGACGATTTACAATAATATTGATATCATTCTTTGTATTATCAATCTTAATCCTCACTTTCTCTTGGAATAGTGACCAGGGAGTAGAAGTATATAGCTCAAAACCAGTTATTAAAGTTTATAGAATTACTCAAGATTTAGGAGGAAAATGGAATAGCTATTCCTCCTTAAAAGAAGCTTGGGCTAGAGAGGAAATACTTAAAGATAGCGATGGTATTCTAACTGGTGTGAAGCAAACGGAAAGCATCATAGTCCCTTCTAGTACAGGACTATCCGTAATCGCAAAACGGTTTAGTGTAGCGGGGCAATGGGGCTCAAGAACAGCTCAATTGATAGTGGAAGGATTTTATGGCGAAGGTAAAGTTTACTTAAATGGAATTAATGACATAAATTATATCGGAGAAGTAAAAGGAATAGGAGGGATACACAAACTGGAGATATCTCCCTCCTCCTTTGATTTTAGCCAGGATAACACCATATATATTGAGTTTACACCAAGGACTGTTCAAAAGGAAAAATTATTTGGCTGGATTTGGCCTCAAAAAGGCAGGATAACCGGACAAATAAAGCTGGAAGCAGTCCCGGAGACTACCCTAGATACTACTAAATTGTCATTTTCTTATAACCGTTCTACAGAACAATTAGTTGTGACAACTATACTTAATCACCATCAGAATCTCGAAAAAGAGCCTTGGGTTATTAATGGGGTCTTGAAAAATAATGGCCAAAAAGTAGCGGAATGTCTTTTGCCGGTAAGCTCAAACGGCAAGTATGCTCAGCAAGTAGATCTTATTTTTAATTTGCCCGACCCAAAGTTCTGGAGCCTTGAAAACCCATATCTGTATGATCTTGATCTCTCCGTAATCAATAGCAGGGGGGATCAAGATAGTATTCAAATTCCGCTAGGTATAAGTCAACTTACAATGGAATTAGGAAAATGGAAGATAAATAATCAAGATATCGATGTTAAGGGATTAGCAATAACCCAAGAAGATGAATATGTTCTAAGAAATCAACAAGCGATGCCCGGATGGTTACAAGAAGCAAAAGATAAAGGTATAAATGTAATTTATTTTATGGGGTTTTTTCCAGACGAAAGTTGGTTGTATGCTGCGGATGAAATAGGCCTAGGAATTTGGTTGGAATTGCCTGTCAATATGGTTCCGGGGAAGAGAATACCTAATCCAAATATTTACGAGGGGCTTATAGATTTTAATTCTCGACACCCTTCCATTATGGCTTGGACTCTAGCCAAAGGTTTAGAGCCAAATCAATATAGTGAGAACTACATTCAAAAATTCAGGCAAAAGATTTCAGCCAACAAACCAGTTTATCATCTCACTTACAGCTCTGGATTAGAAATAATCAAAGGCGTTGAGAATGTAATATTAACGGCTGATGGCTTTAGGGGAACTTGGGGAAGTGTAAACTTTAGTGATAGTGGGGGTGGAGACTCAGACAGTTCCTCATCTTGGAAAGAGGAGAAGACCTCGGCTATTGTATGGTTTATTTGGCTTAGTTTTATTAGCATACAGAATTTCCGAGCTGTCAAATGGAACTATAGCGAGTTAGCGAATAGAAACCCCAAAAGGGCGGTAAGGACAGCCTTCTTCTGGCAATGCTTGCATCTAGTTAGCCGCCTAGGAACCCTGGGTGGGGTAATAACTTCAGTTCTTTTTCGAGTGCCCTTAGATATTCCACCTTGGCTTCCTTATGATTTAGAGATAATCAGAATCTTGCAAATTCAGAATCCGTTCCTGATTTGGTTTTTTATTTCGACTTTTTTGATAGTTTGGAGATTGCTTCAAGTAGGTGTATCTACCTCTGCTTTCCCTAATAATCCAAGTTCTTTAGGTTTAGCATGCTGGTTGGAGAGGAAATATGGTTGGATATTCCTTGTTGGGTTAGGGTGGCTCCTTACTTTTTACGGTTTTCCTTTTTATTTATCATTAATTACGTACCTGTTGTTATCTTTAATTATGTTACCTTTAAGAATTAGCCAGGTATGGAAAGCAGGAGGTAAGTACACCTATCTTTCACTTATACCTTTTACAGTAGGAGCGGGAGTATTGATATTAGGCATCGGGTATCGGGAAGATTTTCACTACGTATGGTCTATGGTTCTTCCTGAAATTATCTTGGCTTTATCCAAGATTACTTTACCTGATTGGTCTAATCTTTTAGAAAAGATCTTTTACTAAAAGGTGTTACTTCAGCTGATGTTGGCTCTAGACACGAATAAGCATAAAAGGTTTAAGAAAGTCTATAAAAGTCAAAGCATAAGTTTGCTTCTTATTATGACATAATTTATAATAGTACCGATTGGTTTTACAAAAAAAGGAGGATAACAGAATGATTACAAAAGAAATGGTAATAGGTCAAGTACTTAGAGAATATCCACAGACAGCAGAAGTTTTCTTATCTCTGGGAATGCATTGTCTGGGATGTCCTTCATCGACTATGGAAAGCGTTGAAGGAGCCGCCAGAACTCATGGTAAAGATCCGGATGAACTTATTGAACAGCTTAATGACATAATTGGCCAAAAGTAAAATTTACCAACTATTTGTTCAGCTGTTATTGACAATCTTCATAAAAGGCTTTGCTGTTTTTGAGCGAGGCCTTTTCTTTTTATCTTAGGAGCATTATTATTAAGTAAGTAATTATTGCAACTGGAGTGTGTTTAGAATGTTCGGATTAGTTCTTGAAGGCGGGGGAGCAAAAGGATCCTACCAGATTGGGGCTTGCAAAGCTCTGTTGGAAATGGGATTGGATATAGGGGCGGTAGCAGGAACTTCCATTGGTGCTTTAAATGGAGCCATGATAGTCCAAGGCGAGTTAGAAAGAGCATATGAATTGTGGTATAACATCTCTCCAGCGCAAGTCTTTGATATTGAAGAATCTCGTTTAGAGGAGCTGAGAAATTTAGAAATATCTCATGATGGACTGTTTTATTTTATGAAGAAAGCGAAAGAGATTGCTCAGAGTAGAGGTCTTGATATTACCTTCATTAAGAAGCTTTTACATGAGATTATAGATGAGAAAAGATTACGGGATTCCCAAATGCTATTTGGCTTTGTGACTATTTCACTTTCTGATATGAAACCGTTGGAACTCTTTTTGGGAGATGTGCCTCAGAATAAAGTTGTTGAATATCTTTTGGCTAGTGCTAACCTTCCGGCTTTTAAACAGGAAAAGATCGACGGTAAACTTTATCTAGATGGCGGTCTCTATGATAATTTGCCATTGAATATGCTTGTTGGTAAAGGGTTTAAAGAAATAATCGCCGTTAGAACCAAAGCAGTAGGTCGGACAAGAAAGATATCGGATACTGGTGTAAAAGTAAAATATATTGCTACAGATGAAAACCTTGGTGGTATCCTAGATTTTAATAATCTGCAGGCTAGAAAAAATTTAAGCCTCGGTTACTTCGATGCTCACAGAAGATTCAAAGGATATAAAGGAAAACTATATTATATTGAACCCACAAATGATGAAGAATTATTCTTGAACTTTCTGTTAGCTCCTGGAGAGAATATAATTCTTCAAGTGGGAGAAACTCTAGGCTTAAAAGGTATTCCCTATAGGAGATTGTTATTTGAACACATTATTCCAAAATTTTCTCTTTTGCTCGATTTGGAGAAGAACAGCAGCTATGAGGAAGTTGTGATTGCAATACTTGAAGTATTAGCCATCAATATGAAAATAGAACGTTTCCGAGTATTTTCTTTTAGAGACTTCCTGCTCGAAATAAAGAAGGGATATGCGAAGAAGAAACATCCTAAACGTAATGACCTTATTAATTTACCCTCTTTTGTTAAACAAAGTGATGTTCTATCCAGAGCTGTCAAGGATCGGGTTGCAGAAGAAATGATCCAAGAAATGTTTGGTGAATATATTATAAGCCCCAATCTTGCACACTAGCTTAAAAGAATGTAAACTATTTTAGGAGAAAAGCGGAAATCTCTCTGAAAAGAGAGGTTTTGTTTATGGCAGGAGGGAAAGAATTGGCACTTAAATCCATAGGAGATATTGGACTGAGATCGGGTAAAGTGCTAAAGAATGTTGAGGTTGCTTATCATACTTATGGCAGGCTTAACAAAGAGGCTGATAATGCTCTTATAATATGTCATGCTCTTACCGGAGATCACTATCCTGGACGTTACGAGAACATCAAAGGATGGTGGGAAACTTTAGTAGGCCCTGGCAAAGTAATAGATACACGACGTTTCTTTATAGTTTGTTCTAATATCATCGGAGGATGTTATGGATCAACAGGACCTTCATCTCTTGACCCTGACACTGAAGCTCCTTATGGTATGAATTTTCCTTTGATTGAATTCGCTGACGCAGTTACGGCCCAAGTAAAGCTAGCCCAAAGTTTGGGAATAAAAAAGGTCTTTGCTGTAGTAGGAGGATCAATGGGAGGAATGAACGCTTTAGAGTGGGGAATGCAGGACAAGATCCCTGTTGATAGACTTGTTATTCTCGCTGCTCCAGCTAGATCTTCTCCTTTGGTAATAGCCTTTCATGAGATTCAAAGGCAGGCAATTATGTTGGATCCAAATTGGAGAGGAGGGGATTACTACGGAAGAGAAATCCCTTCATCGGGATTGTCTGTTGCCAGAATGATTGGAGTACTTTCTTATAGATCAGAATACTCCCTGGCATCTAAATTTGCCCGAAAGCCTGCTTGGAGGACAGGGGTGATAGAAGACCCTTATCAAGACTTTACCCAAAGATTCGATGTACAAAGTTATATGAATTACCAAGGGGATGCCTTGGTACACCGGTTCGACCCTAACAGTTATCTGTATTTGACTAAAGCAATAGATCTTTTTGATATATCAAAAGGATGGGAAAGCATGGAGCAGGCAATGGCTCAACTTCAAGGGAAGTTCTACTGTCTATCAATAGACACCGACTTACTCTTTCCACCCTATCAACTTTTGGAAATGACTGAACTCAGAAAGAAGTCGGGAAAAACAACTGCATACTATGAGCTAAAATCTATCCATGGACATGATGCTTTCTTAATTGAGACAGCTGAGATGGAGGCTGTACTTGGGCAATGGCTTAACGAGTAACATCTTAAGGTGTAGCTTAGATAAATTGTAGTGCTAGGTTGCTAAGCAATGAACAAGTATTGAGCTGAAAAATGTGGCCTTTTGAATCTAATCGCGCTAGGGCCGTATATGGGTATTATTAAAGAAAAAATAGGACGTTCTTCCTATTTTTTTTATTTTTTTTATATGAAAGAAGGAGTTATCTAACTAATGGAGAATATAGTGGTGTGAAGTGGGGTAAAGTGGTAGATAAATAAACCCGTGTGGGGTGAAAGATATGTTTATGGGGGAATTCCTCCATACAATTGATGTCAAGGGTCGGTTGATAATACCGGCGAGGCTCAGGGAAACCCTTGGAGATAAGTTTATTATTACCAAGGGTTTGGATAACTGTTTATTTCTTTATGGTTTAAATGAGTGGCAGATATTCGAAGAAAAGCTCAAGAAATTACCTGTTTCTCAGCCTAATGCAAGGGCTTTTGTTCGTTTCTTTTTCTCTGGGGCTACCGAATGTGAATTTGATAAACAAGGAAGAATTCTCTTGCCTGCCAACTTAAGGGAATATGCAACTTTGGAAAAAGAAGTGGTAGTAGTAGGAGTAATGAATAGGATTGAGATCTGGGACAATGCTAAATGGAAGGAATATAGTAATCAAGCAGAACAAAATTATGAGTTAGCTGCAGAATCTCTGGTTGATTTGGGTATTTAAAGAGAATAACGGAAGGAACGGACGGAATGGATACTTCAAATTCTGAACATAAAAGCGTTCTTTTAGAGGAAACAGTAGATATGGTTTTCACCATTCCCAATGGAATTTATGTCGATTGTACCTTAGGTAGAGGTGGACACTCCGCTCTTCTCTTACAAAAACTAGATTCCGTAGGACATCTCGTTTGTTTCGATCAGGATAAACAAGCTGTAGATTTTGCTCACAGAAAGTTCTCTAGAGAACAAAGAGTAACCATTATTCACAAGAATTTTACTGAATTGGAAAGTACTTTAAAAGAAAATAACTTTTGGCCGGTGACCGGTATTATGTTTGATCTAGGGGTTTCTTCTCCTCAATTAGATGAGGCAGAGCGAGGTTTTAGTTATATGAATGATGCCCCTTTGGATATGAGGATGGATAGAAATTCAGATTTGACCGCTAAACATATTGTTAATAATTGGTCAGTTGAAGACATTACAAAGGTTATAAGGCAATACGGCGAGGAAAAATGGGCATCTAGAATAGCCAAGTTCATTGAACAAAGCCGTGGTAATAATCCGATTGAGACAACGGGACAATTAGTTGAGGTTATTAAGAATGCTGTTCCGGCCGCCGCCCGTAGGGAAGGCCCGCATCCTGCCAAAAGGACATTCCAAGCTTTGAGGATAGCGGTAAACAGGGAACTCGAAACTCTGGAAATTGCTTTAGATCAAGCCTTAAATTGTCTTGATTATGGTGGCAGAATCGCTGTCATTACTTTTCATTCTCTTGAAGATAGGATAGTTAAGAATAAATTCCAATCCTGGTTAGGAAAATGCACTTGTCCACCTGGATTTCCGGTATGTAGATGCGGCGCTAAACCTTTAGTTAAATTAGTAACCAAAAAACCTCAAATTCCATCAGAGCGGGAAGAAGAGGACAATCCAAGATCTCGAAGTGCTAAACTGCGTGTTGCTGAGAAACTACAGGTCTAAACGAAAGGGGAGTAGAATAACATGTTAATGGCACAAAGAAAAATTCAATACGATGAACCTTTTGCTTATCAGGACATTGAGCCGAAGAACCCAGTACCTAAGAAAGTCAGGCCAATAGCTAAGAAAGCAGTTTCATCAGCTAATAATAAAG
>Ga0209643_1002619_pt1 | contig 11100 bp, 11 predicted proteins | sample AutmiccBRH37_all_FD_187383 | JGI IMG/M metagenome (GOLD analysis project Ga0209643, IMG submission 187383) | Deep subsurface microbial communities from Mt. Terri, Switzerland - Autotrophic microbial communities BRH/37_all (SPAdes) (version 2) | ecosystem: Environmental > Aquatic > Deep... | reverse complement strand
TCGGCTCGTCGGTCGCGCTTTTCTCGGTCTTGATCTGCGCGCGATAGGCCTCCATCGCCGCCGGCGCCTTTCGGGCGACCTCTCGCGCGAGGGAGCGCAGGCTGGAAGCTTGCGCCGCCAGGATTTGCGGACCGCCGCGCCACGCGTACCAGTATTCAAAAACCCGGTTCGCCTTGGCGCGCTTGATCCTATGGACCCCGGGCAGCATCCGGGTGATCGGCAATGAAGCGGGCGAGTTCGGCATCGGCCTTGTTCACGTTCAGTTCCGCAGAAGAATCCAGTCCGGCCAGCCGGTCAAGATGGGCGTCCAGAACCTTGCGGTCGTATCGATGTCGTGTTCCGAGCCGCACGTGCCCGAACGATAGTTTGCGGACGCTGGCCGCTGGCAGGCCCAGGTACTCTGCGGCCTCCTTTTCAGTGAAGAGCCGAGGCTCGGTCATGTGACGCCTCCTGAGCCGCTGCGCGAGGATCGCGAGAAGCTGAGTCGAGCGCGATGTGCAGACAAGCGCTACCCGTAGGTTTCCGGTAGCCACAGACTTTTACGAGCCTGACCGTTTGACGCGTGCAGCCAGACGCCTTCCTTGCGACCTGTGGTGACGGGACTGAGCTTCGGGTGATCGTCGCGTTTTAGGCCTCGTCGAACCCGCCGCGCAGAATGCTACAGGCGCCAGACGTCACTCCGCGTTGACTGGTCGTCCGATGGCGGGCCGATCGGCAAGCAGGACTTTCGGCGCTCTGCCTTCTACAGCCGGACGCCCTTAAGCCGTAGGGCGTTGGAGATGACGCTGACAGACGACAGCGACATGGCCAGGGCGGCGATCATCGGACTGAGCAGCAGGCCGAAGGCCGGATAGAGGACGCCCGCCGCCAGAGGCACGCCGAGCGCATTGTAGCCGAAGGCGAAGCCGAGGTTCTGGCGGATGTTGCACACCGTGGCGCGCGACAGGCGTCGCGCCCGGACGATGCCGTTCAGGTCGCCGCTGAGCAGGGTGACGCCCGCGCTCTCGATCGCCGCGTCCGAGCCCGCGCCCATCGCCACCCCGACGTCTGCGGCGGCCAGGGCGGGCGCGTCATTGACCCCGTCGCCGGCCATGGCGACGCGACGGCCTTCAGCCTTCAGGGCTTCGACCACGGCGGCCTTGTCGGCGGGGCTGACGTCGGCGCGGACCTCATCAATGTTCAGGCGGGCAGCGATGGCACGGGCCGTGGTTTCGTTGTCACCGGTCAGCATCAGGATGCGAACGCCCTCGGCGTGCAGGGCCGCGACCGCCTCGGCCGTGGTCGCCTTGACCGGGTCGGCCACAGCCAGCAGGCCCGCGGGCGCGCCGTCCACGGCCACGATGACCACGGTCGCTCCATCGGCGCGCAGGGCGTCGGCCGGGGCGGACAGGCCGGAGGCGTCGACGTCTTCGTCCTTCAGGAAGCCGACTGAACCGATCAGCACGCGGCGGCCCTCGACCAGGCCCAAGGCCCCGCGCCCGACGGGGCTGTCGAAGTCCTCGGCGGCGGCGGGCGTGATCCCGCGCGCGGAAGCGCCCTCGGTGATGGCGCGGGCGATGGGGTGCTCGCTGGCCCGCTCGACCGCGGCGGCGAGGCGCAGCAATTCGGCCTCGTCGAAACCGGGCGCGGGCTGGACGGCGGTCAGGGCGGGGCGGCCCTCGGTCAGGGTGCCGGTCTTGTCGACCACCACTGTGTCGACAGAGGCGAAGGTTTCCAATGCTTCCGCGTCGCGGATCAGTATGCCCGCCTGGGCGCCGCGCCCCACCCCGACCATGATCGAGATGGGCGTGGCCAGACCCAGGGCGCAGGGGCAGGCGATGATCAGCACGCTGACCGCCGCGACCAGCGCATAGGCCAGACGCGGCTCCGGCCCGACCACAGACCAGACGATGAAGGCCGCGACCGCCGCCAGCACCACGGCGGGCACGAACCAGGCGGAGACGCGGTCGGCCAGCCGCTGGATCGGCGCGCGGCTGCGCTGGGCCTTGGCGACCAGGGCGGCGATCTGGTTCAGCAGGGTGTCGGCTCCGACCTTCTCGGCCTCCATCACGAAGCCGCCGGTGGCGTTCAACGAGCCCGCGATCAGATCGTCGCCGACCTGCTTCGTCACCGGCAGGGATTCACCGGTGACGAGCGACTCGTCCAGCGATGCCCGGCCTTCGATCAGGCGGCCATCGACCGGGACTTTCTCGCCCGGCCGCACGCGCAGGCGGTCGCCCACGGCAATGTGTTCGACGGCGATCTCCTCGTCCGTTCCGTCCAACCGGATGCGCAGGGCCTGTTTTGGCGCCAGGTCCAGCAGGGCTCGGATGGCGCCGGAGGTACGTTCGCGGGCGCGCAACTCCAGCAGTTGGCCCAAGAGCACCAGGGTGACGATGACGGCGGCGGCCTCGAAATAGAGGGGCGGCTGGCCGTGCATGTCCTTGAAGGCGTCGGGGATCAGGTCGGGCGCGACGACCGAGGCCGTGCTGAAACCCCAGGCGACCAGGGTCCCGAGCGCGATCAGGGTGAACATGTTCAGGTTCCAAGTCCTGACCGAGGTCCAGCCGCGCGCGATGAACGGCCAGCCCGCCCACAACACCACCGGCGTCGCCAGGGCGAACTGGACCCATCCGCTCCAGCCGTGGGGTAGGGGAATGTGCAGACCGAGCAGGTGCGAGACCATCTCCATCACGAACAGGGGGACCGTCAGGACGGCGCCGACGACGAACCGGTGGGTGAAGTCGGCGATCTCGGGATTGGGGCCGGCGCCGGCCGTGGCGTCTTCCGGTTCCAGCGCCATGCCGCATTTTGGACAGGCTCCCGGGCCGATCTGGCGCACCTCGGGGTGCATGGGGCAGGTGTAGATGACGCCGGGCTTGACGGGTTCGGGCGCGGCGGGCGTCAGGTATTTCGCCGGATCAGCGACGAACTTCGCTCGGCAACCGGCCGAGCAGAAGTGGAACTCGTGCCCGTCGTGCGTCGTATGGTGGGTCGTCTTCGCCGGATCGACCGTCATGCCGCAGACGGGATCCTTCGCTGTGGCGTTGGTCGAGGATTGGGCGTCGGGGCCCTGGGAATGACGGTGATCGTGCGGGCTATGGTCATGCGACATGGGCGATCCTCGACCTTAACTATGGACCGCAATTATACCCCCATAGGGTATTTTGCAAATGGGTGATCCACGCTATGATCCGACCATGCATCACCACGACAAGCCCGCGCTGACCAAGCGTTTGAACCGCATCGAGGGCCAGGTGCGCGGCGTCTCGCGTATGGTGGAGGACGGCCGCTATTGCATCGACATCCTGACCCAGGTCCGGGCCATTAAGGCCGCCTTGGGCCGGTTCGAAAACGAGATGCTGAAGGGGCACCTCAGCCACTGCGTCGAGAACGCCATCGTCTCGGGTGACCCAGCGGAGCAGCGTCGCAAGATCGAGGAGATCATCGCCCTGTTGGATCGGGTAGGTTGATTGGCGCAATGCGCGCCGTTAGCGCACACTTTGTTCCGGCTCGGCTGTCTTCTGACGCATCCGATACCAGCGCAATTTTCGAATGCTAAAAGCGCGCTACCCGGATGTTTTCCGACGGTCACTGAGGTCCTGGAGACGGAGATATCGGCCCCTTAGAGCCGATATCCGATCCGCAGGGCTATCAACGGGGATGTGAAATGCCGGGGTCAGCCTTGGGGAAATCCCCTGGCACGCGGGCAATCACCTTTATCTCGAAATCGAACCCTGCCAGCCAAGTGGCTCCGATGGCGGTCCAGTTGGGGTAAGGCGGTCCGCCGAGAAGCTCTGCTCGGACAGCCATCACCGTCTCCAGTTGGGCGTCTGGGTTCGTGTGGAAGGTGGTCACATCGACGATGTCGTCGAACCCGCAGCCGGCGGCGGTCAAGACTCCTTCGAGATTTGCGAACGCCCGTCTGACCTGATCCTCAAACGAAGGCTCGGGCGAGCCGTCTTCGCGACTGCCGACCTGTCCGGACACAAAGACGAGGTCACCGGACCGAATGGCGGCGGAATAGCGATGAAGATCGTAAAGGGCGTGACGATTGGGTGGGAAGATCGCTTCGCGGTCAGACATTGGAGTTACGTCTCGGTTGTTGAGGTTTTGCACCGAGCTTGTCGGGGCTGATCGAAGGTAGGAGACGTTGATTTGATCGGTTAGGCGTTCAATTCCGAACGAGTTGATGAAATAATCCCACGAATGTCTCGCCCGTCGCTAAACGATCTGATGACCTTCGCGACGGTGGCCCGCCTTCGCAGTTTTCGGCGTGCGGCGGATGAGTTGGGCGTGGCTCCCTCGACGCTCAGCCATGCCTTGCGTACGCTCGAGACACGTCTCGGCGTGCGCTTGCTGAATCGGACAACGCGGAGCGTCTCACCCACGGAGGCGGGGGTGCGTCTGCTGGAAGGCCTGGGCCCAGCATTCGACCTGCTTGACGACGCGTTGGAGAGCGTCGCGCCATTCCGCGGCCAGGTGCAAGGCGTGGTCCGTCTGAATGCACCGCGTCTGGCCGTGGCGATGTTTGTCCGCGACATCCTGCCGAAGATGGCCGAGCGGTTTCCCGAGGTGACCGTGGATATCGTCGCGGAGGATCGTCTCGTCGATGTCGTCGAGCGAGGTTTCGATGCCGGCGTAAGGCCGCTGGACATGATCCCCAAGGACATGATTGCCGCGCGGATGCCCGGCGGGGTTCGATACGTATGCGTCGCGTCTCCGGCTTATCTCGAGCGCGCCGACACGCCGGACACGCCGGAAGCTCTGCATCGCCATCGCTGCATCGGCCACCGATTGCCCAGCGGCAAACCCTATCGCTGGGAGTTCGAGCGCAACGGAACTCCGCTAGCGCTCGCCATCAGCGGCCGCCTCATCCTTGATGACGAGGCGCTGATGGTGGACGCCGCCATCGCTGGTCTGGGCGTCGCCTACGTTTCAGAGTTTGCGGCGTCGGGTGCGCTGACGCGGGGACGTTTACGCCAGGTCCTTTCGGACTGGATGCCAGGCGAAGAGAGGCTGGCGCTCTACTTCCCTGGGCATCGGTCTATCCCCCCTGCGTTGCGCGCTCTGCTGGATGTCGTCAGGGATGTCGGAGCCAGCCGAAAGCCTGGCGCGGCCTGGGCTTCAGCCCGCGATTGATGCGACGGACCATGGGGATCGTGCTCGGTGATGATCGGCGGATCCCTCAGCTTTAATGCGGTGCGTCCGGGCCAATGATCTCATAGGGCGCTGGCCGCCATGACGCCTCCGGCTGCAAGAACCGGAGGCGTCTTAGGGATCACGCTGTGGCGCCGCCGTCTGCGGTCAGGACGGAGCCGGTGATGACGCCGGCGGCCGCACTGGCCAGGAAGGCCACGGCGTTGGCGATCTCGGCCGGCTCGGCGAAACGTCCCAGCGCCGTCAAACCACGCTGGAACTCAGCGCTCTCGCCGTCCGCCGGGTTGGCCTCGGTATCCGTCGAGCCGGGGGCGACCAGATTGACCGTGACGCCCTGTGGCCCCAGTTCGCGGGCAAGACCACGCGTCAAAGACAGAAGCGCCGACTTCGACATGGCGTAGGCGGTCACGCCCGGGAACGGGACGCGATCCCCCAGGCTGGAGCCGATAAAGATGATGCGTCCGCCCGAGGTCAGATGCGGGATGGCGGCCTTGGAGAACAGCACCGGGGCCCGGACGTTGATGTCCATCATCGCCTGGTAGGCGTCCACATCGAGATCGGCGATCAGGCCATTGAAGCCCACTGCGGCGCTGTTGACGAGGATGTCCATCCCGCCAAGTGCTGTGACGGCCTCCGCGACGGACCGTTCAATCGCCTTGGGGTCGGCGCTGTCGGCCTTGATGGCGAAAGCCCTGCGCCCCTTGACTGCGATCGCGCCTCTGACGCCCTCTGCGCGATCGGGGGAGTTGGCGTAGGTGAAGGCGACATCGGCACCGTTCTCGGCCAGGGCCAGAGCGATCGCCGCCCCGATGCCGCGAGAGCCGCCGGTGACGAGGGCGCGTTTCCCACTCAGATCAATCATCGTCTCATCCATTTATGCAGTGACTGGTGCATAATTAGGTAGGGACGTTGAAAATGGGCGTCAACGGAATTATACATCATTCAATGCAGAATTTAGATTCACCCCTGTCCGAGGCGCTTCCGGCGCGGCGCGGCCGCGGCCGACCGCGGGCGTTTGATCGTGACGCCGCGCTCGACACGGCGACCACCCTGTTCTGGTCCAAGGGTTATGAAGCGACCTCCATCGCGGACCTCACCCAAGCCATGGGCATAGGCGCCAAGAGCCTCTACGCGGCCTTTGGATCGAAGGACGACCTCTTCACCCAGGCGCTGCATCACTACGTGCGGAAATATGAGGGTCTGGCCTGGGATCGCGCCCGCCAGGCGACGACAGCACGCGAGGCGACCGCCGCCTTTCTTCACGATTCAGCCGCCGCCTTCTCAGGCGCGGTCTTCGACATCCCGCGCGGCTGTATGGCCACGATCGCCTCCATGGGGTGCGAGGGCCTGCCCGCGCTTCAGGCCTTCGCCAAAGACGTGGAGACGACGTTCAGCCGATTGAAGGCCCGCATCGATCGAGGCGTGGCGGAAGGAGATTTGCCGCAGGATCTCGACACCGCGCGACTGGCGCGCTTTGTGGAGACCGTCCAGGCGGGCATGTCGATCCGGGCCCGCAACGGCGCCGACCGTTCCGAACTCGACAGCGTCGTCGATGTCGCGATGGCGGGGTGGGACGGCATTGTCAGTGCGGCCTCCGCTGCCGGTCGATCATAGGCGACATGGTCTGTGATCAACTCAGGACCTCTGCGAGTTCGATGAGATTGCCGAAGGGGTCGCAGAAGAACGCGAGCTTGCGGTTGATCGCGGGGACGACAAAGGGATCTGTCACGATCGTCACCGCGCGTGCGCGCAGTCGCTCGATGGTCGCGTCCACGCTGGCGACGGCGAAACAGAGGTGATGATAGCCGCGATACTGCAGGCTATCGCTCAAATCTGCGTAGGGGCGAGTCTCGACCGGTACTGGCGCGCCGCCTCCCAGAATCTCGACGTAGAAATGGTCGTCAGCGGGCGGGGCGATATAGGCGAGCAGGCTGTCGCCGTGAGGCCAGGTCGCAACGATGCGGAAATCCAGAACGCCGACGTAGAAGTCGAGAGCTTGCTGCAGATCGGGCGTGCGGATGGCGACGTGGTGGGCGCGCATGTCGGCGAAAACGGAGCCGTGATTCACAGCGGGCGGCACGAAGTCAGGCATGGAAGACCTCCTTTTCAACGCGCAGCGACGGCGGGACGTGGGTGGGGCATCGGTGGCTCGCTCGCTCCCAAGGGCAGGGCTCGGGCGAGCCGGCCGGGTGCTCGCCGAGGCGGGGTCTAGACGTCGTCGGACAAGGGCTGAGCGGCGACGACCGCGATTGTGGATTTCGCCTGGTTGATCGCCGCTTCTCGGGCGTCCGGTCCAAGGCTGATCCGCTCAGCCTGGACGAACGCGACATCGCTGATCCCGATGAAGCCGAGCAGGAGGCGAAGATAGGGTTCCTGAAAATCCAGGCTCGCCAAGGGGCCTTCGGTATAGAGGCCGCCGCGGGACTGGATCACGATCGCCCTCTTGCCCGTGACGAGGCCCTGGACGCCCGCCTCGCCGTAAGCGAACGTGATCCTCGGCCGTATGACGTGGTCGAACCACGCTCTCAAACCGGTGGGTATGCTGAAGTTGTACATCGGCGCGCCGATCACGATGACATCGGCGGCGAAGACCTCGCCGATCAACTTGTCGGAGAGCCGACGCGCCGTCAGCTCCGGCGCGGTATTGGCCACGGCGCGCACGCCCGCGACGGTCTCGGGCGTCAGATGAGGGATCGGGTCCTGGCCGAGGTCGCGTCGCGTGACCGCCCCGCCGCTGTGAAACTCCACCAACTGTCGAACGGCGTAGTCGACCAGGAGGCTCGAGACCGAGGCGTCGCCCGCAACGCTGCTGGTGAGCGCGAGAATATTGGGCACGTCGGGCTCCGGGCTGCTGCGAGAAGCTCGACTATCCCTGTTCCGATCGGGGATGAGTAGTCGCGCGGCGAGCGCCTCGGTGTCGCCATTCCGGCAACGCGGGGCGTCGGCTATCTGGGGCTCAAACAGCCCGACCGGAGTTGGCTCCGGCCGTGCGACCCTTCAGAGCTAAACGCACATCTCGATGAGCAACTCGGTCAAGACGCGAATCTTGCGGGACGGATGCTGGCCGGGCGGCCTGAGGACGTAAGCCCCGCCCGGCGGCACCGGAAACTGCGGCATCACCTCCACAAGTCTGCCGGCCTCCACGTGGGGCCGGGTGAAATCGTCCGGCAACCAGGCCAGCCCGAGCCCAGCCAGGGCCGCCGAGACGAGCGCGGTTCCGTTGTCAGCCTTGAACCGGCCGCGGGGACGGATCGAGACGGTTCGGTCGCCATCGATGAACTGCCAGGTCTCGGACCCCTGCATCAGAGCCTCGTGGTCCATGATGTCGTCCGGCGCCTGTGGCGCGCCATGGAGGCGGATGTAATCGGGGCTGGCGACGAGCTTGCCGTACACGGACCCGAACCTGCGGGCGATCAGGGTGGAATCCTGCAGATAGCCGACCCGAATGGCGCAATCGAAACCTTCGGCCACCAGGTCGACGAAACGATCCGAGTAGCAGGTCTGCAAGGTGAGCTTGGGGTGCCGTCGCGCCATTTCAGCGAGGGCAGGCGCATAGTGGGTCGGGCCGAAGGTGAGGGGCGCGGCGACACGCAGACGGCCCTGAAGCTCCCCCTGTGGCGCGATCGTCTCCCGCGCCGTGTCGACCTCAGCGCAAATCCGGGCCGCATGGTCCCGAAAGGCCGCGCCCGCCTCGGTGAGGACGGCGCCGCGCGTGGTTCTCGACAGGAGTTGCACGCCCAGATCCGCTTCCAGCCTGAAAAGGCGGCGGCTGACGACGGACTTGGCGACGCCCAGCCGCCGCGCAGCGGGCGAAACGCCGAGGGTGTCCGCCACCTCCACGAAGGTGCGCAGTTCGTCGATGTCCATGATTGTTCCTCCTTGGGCGACACTGCGTAGCCCCATGGGGCCATACCGCATCGAAATCGGAACTGCCAATGTCGCAAGGGTCGGCGCTGTCGGCGTCTGCTCCACCTCCAACAAGAGAGATTCGGCATGGCGTCCCGCCACCCCTTCGATCCGACCAATCCCTCTTCCTTCCTCGCCATGGCCGGGCGGCGCAGCGGGTCGCTCCGTCGCGGGGCCGAGAAGCCCTTCGCGCGTCGGCTCTGCTGGAGAGGATGTCTGACGGGGATCGCGGCCATCGCCGTTTCGGCGCCGGCTGCCTGGGCTCAGGCGCCGGCGAGCGTGGGCGGCCCCGGCATCACCATCGAGCGATACAGTGAGGATTGGTCGGTTCTTGCGGACCCGCGGAGGCGCACGGGGCGCTGGACCGAACCGTTCAAATACCTTCCGCTCAACGACGCCGGAGACCTGTATCTGACCACCGGCCTTGAGGCGCGGACCCGATATGAATCCTACCAGCACGGGCAATGGGGGCAGCAGCCACGCAACGACTATCTCTGGAACCGTGTGATGCCCTACGCGGACCTGCATATGGGTCAGCTGCGCGTGTTCGCCCAGCCGATCATCTCAGACATTTCCGGAGCCGATCGCGTCGAGACGCCTGTGGATACGACGGGCGTCGATTTCCTGCAGGGCTTCGTCGGCCTGGAGATGGAGATTGCGTCGGGGACCACATTGGATCTAGCCGCTGGGCGGCGGCTGCGATCCTTGGGCGGCGGGCGTCTGGTGGATACGCGCTACGGCGTGAATGTGCCGTTGGCGTTCGATGGCGCCGATGTCTCCCTGACCCGGGGAACGCGTCGGATCACCGCCCTGGGTCTGCGGCCCGTCGAAAACCGTGTCGGCGACTTTGATGACCGTTCCTCAGACCAGAAGGCGTTGTGGGGGCTCTATGGGACCCAGTGGCTCGCGCAAGACCGCCGGACCGGCGTTGACCTCTATTGGTTGGGATTCCGGGATCGTAACGCGGTCTATGACCAGGGCTCGGGTCGCCAGACCGTTCACTCCTTCGGCATGCGCTGGTTCGGGGTCGAAGGCGGATGGCGATGGAACGTCGAGGGCGTCATCCAGCGCGGCGAGTTCAACGATGCCCGCACAGCAGCCTGGGGCGTGGGCGGGGAAATCCGTCACCGATTTGCGACGGCTCCGCTCAGTCCCGAAGTCGTTATGATGATCGACTACATCTCCGGCGATGACGACCCCGACGACCCCGAGCTGAACACCTTCAACGCCCTGTTCCCCCGCGGGCGGTACTTCGTCGCCCAGTCGCCGATCGGTCCTCGCAACCTCATTCACCTCCAGCCTTCGGTCACCCTTCGTCCCCGTGATGACCTGGACGTCACCTTGATGGGGGCGGCCTACTGGCGCGAGAGCACTCGCGACGGAGTCTATTCCATTCCAGGCGCGCTGGTCCGCAGCGGCCGCGGCAGCGACGCTCGCTATATCGGCACCCAGATCGAGCTGTCTGCGACGTGGCGCGCGACACAGGAGTTGGAGCTGGCGGTGTCGGCCGGCGCCCTGGGGGCCGGTCCCTTCATCCGCGAGAGCGGATCGTCGCAGACCGTCTTTCTCGCCAGCGCCATGGCGACCTTCAAATACTAATGGGAGCCGCCCTGGTCGGAAGCGGCTCCGATCCCGGGCGCATCGGCATCCGTTGCGTCAAGCCCGCGTCCTTGTCGCGTCTTCCTCACTAACAAGGCGCCGGGCGACTCTGGCGGGATCGGCGATCGTCCAGAGGATCGGTCGCGGCCGTCGGGCATTTGCGCTGCAGACGAACAGACGGAAACCGCACCATGAAGATGCAGGGATTCACATTCGCCGACGCGGCAATGGAGCGCTCGCCCGGCCAGAATGACGAGATTGAAACCGGCGATGTCGTTAATGACGCCGACGGCGCGCCGATCAGCATCGGCTACGGGCGTTGGGGGCCGGGATCGAGACTGACCGAAACCATGCGGGTTGATGACGTCATGATCGTGCTGGAGGGCGGACTTGAAGTAACGACAGAGGGGAAAACCGTTTCGGCCGCGCCCGGCGCAATCGTGCACATGCCCAAGG
>Ga0209643_1002618_pt1 | contig 11106 bp, 7 predicted proteins | sample AutmiccBRH37_all_FD_187383 | JGI IMG/M metagenome (GOLD analysis project Ga0209643, IMG submission 187383) | Deep subsurface microbial communities from Mt. Terri, Switzerland - Autotrophic microbial communities BRH/37_all (SPAdes) (version 2) | ecosystem: Environmental > Aquatic > Deep subsurface... | reverse complement strand
CCCAAAAATCCACATTAAAGAAATCTACAACTTTACCGTAAAAAAGAGGTGCATAACCATAAAAAACTCCATAAAACATTCTATCTATTAGATTACCTACTGCTCCTCCAAGAATAAAAGCTAATGCTAGTTTAAGGGGAAGATTTTCTTTCCTTACTTTATATAAATAAATTAATATTCCGATGCTGGCAAATAAAGAAAATAATGAAAGGAGTAATTTTGAACTGTCACTTACATCGATTCCGAAGGCCATTCCCGGATTTTCTACAAATGTTATTTTAAAAAAATCACCTATTACCGGAATACTATCTCCATAAAACATTCCATCATGTGAAATATTCAATAACGGTATTTTTCCTCCCTTAACTAAAAATTTAGTTAATTGATCTACAATTACTAAAACAGCCGATAAAATTAAAACTCTCAATAGTATTCCGAATAATTATTTTTTCATTTTTTGTTTAACTTGAAGACAATGCTGTGTATGTGGCACTGCCATTAATCTCTCTTTTGGTATTAATGGACATGTAACACAAAGATGTTGTGGTTCATCAATACATTCAATACAAATACCATAAGTGCCATTATCAATTCTCTGAAGAGCATCATCTAAATAACCAAGGAACTTATTCTCTCTTTGTGCCCATAGATAGAGTTTTTCTCTTTCCATTGCATCGGTTCCCTGCTCTGCCATATGAAGTGAATAAGGTGAATTTTCATTGACGTACTGCCCGGTTGTAGGATCCATCATCTGATCTTTAAGAATTTGAAGTTGTTCGATTATTTCATTTCTCTTATCAAAAATTACTTTTTTAAATTCTTCAAGATCTTTCTTAGAATACCCTTGAATTTTCTTTACCTTCTTAGAAGGAGAAATAACTTCTACATGTTCCAAGCTTTTAGCAGTGGGTTTTTTCTTAGAAGTTGTCTTTGCCGGTGCTTTGGTTTTTGCTGCCGGTTTTGTTTTCACCGGTTTAGAAACAGCAACTTTCTTCTTAGGAGCAGATTTTTCAGAAGTCATGGTTGCCTTATATGCTAATTTAGCTGCCGGTTTCTTCTTCTCTACTTTTGCTTTAGTCGGTTTAGGAGCTGCTTTTGATGCAGTTTTTGCAACACTCTTTTTCACCGTTTTTTTAGCTTCTGTTTTTGCCATTACTTGCCTCCAGTTAAACTTTTAATTCGATTTTGCTACTAATATTCGTAATTTATGTTCCCCAATTTCAAATTCCTGCTCATGACCATCAGCACCTTCAATGCCGCTATAAAAAATTCCATCAGCGAGGATTTCATTAGAAATATAATCTTTGAATTGGCTAACATAATCAATTAATTTCAAATCCGCATCAATAAAAACTCTAATTCGATCGATTACATCAAATCCGGCATCTTTTCTCATATTCTGAACTCTATTAACAAATTCACGAGCATATCCTTCAGCAATAAGAGATTCTGTTAATTCTGTATCAATTGCAACAGTTACACCCTCTTCAGATTCTACTAACCAACCCTCTATTTCATGACTGACTATTTCTACTTCTGCTTTAGTAATTACAACATCTGTGTTTTCAATATTTAACGTAAGAGTTCCATTATGTTCCAAAATAGAAATTTGGTCTTTATTTAGCTCTTTAATTGCATTTGTAAGCGGTTTGACTAATTTACCATATTTAGGACCGATAGCCTTGAAATTGGGCTTAGCCGTTTTATTTACAATTTGTGTATCATCTTCAACTACTATTAATTCTTTTATGTTGACTTCTTCTAAAATTACCTCTCTCATACTATTAACAGCTTCGCGTTTATTATGTTCAACGACTACCATCATTTTAAGAAGAGGCTGGCGAACCTTTAGATTATGTTTAGCTCGCATTGACCTGGAGAGATAAACTGCCTTTTGGGCAATATCCATCTTCTCTTCAAGTTCAATATCAAAATAATCATTTTTAGAAAATTCCACTAAATGAATCGATTCTGCACCCTCTTTTTTAGTAACTGAATTAAGATTCTGATAAATCTCTTCGGCAATAAATGGAGAAAACGGTGCAGTAATTTTGCATACCGTTACTAAACATTCATATAATGTTTGATAAGCAGAAATTTTATTTTTATTTATTTCCGATTTCCAGAATCTTCTGCGGCTTCTTCTTACGTACCAATTAGAAAGCTGATCGATAGTAAACGCCGATATTGAACGTGCAGCTCTGGTAACATCATAATTATCCATCATCGATTCATAATCTTTTACGAGAGTATTTAACTTAGAAATAATCCATCTATCAATTTCAGGTCTCTCTTCATAAGGAATTAATTCTTCACTAAAATCAAATTTATCGATATTGGCATAGAGTGCGAAAAAATTATATGTATTTAATAAGGTTCCGAAAAACTTTCTTTGAACTTCTAAAATACCTTCCTCATCGAACAGAGTCGATTTCCATGGAGGTGAAGTGGTAACTAAATACCACCTTGTCGCATCTGCACCATATTTATCGAATAGAGAAAATGGATCAATAGTATTCCCTTTCGACTTGGACATCTTCTGACCGTCTTTATCGAGAATTAATTCATTGACAATCAAATTCTTATATGCCACTTTATCAAAAAGCATTGTCCCGATTGCATGAAGTGTATAGAACCAACCTCTTGTCTGATCAATTCCTTCACAGATAAAATCGGCAGGATAATTTTTTTCAAATAATTCTTTATTCTCGAATGGATAATGGTATTGTGCAAAAGGCATCGCACCGGAATCGAACCAAACGTCAATTAATTCAGGAGTACGAGAATATATCTTTCCGTTACGCTCGAATTTAACTTCATCAACGTAAGGTTTATGAAGATCGATATTTTCTAATTCACTTACCGAAATTCGTTTGCCATCTTTTTCTATGAAGCCTTCTTTAAATTCTTCAATAGAACCGACAGCAAAAGTATCGCCATCAACACTAACCCAAATTGGAAGAGGTGTGGCCCAAAAACGGTCTCGTGAAAGTGCCCAATCTTTATTCTCTTCTAACCAATTGCCAAATCTTCCGCTTCCCACTTCAGGGGGATACCAATTAATTGTCTTGTTCAATTGAACCATCTTTTCAGCAATCGAAGTAGTTCTAATAAACCATGATTCACGTGCATAATAGATTACAGGGACGTTATCAAATCTCCAGCTAAATGGATAGGAGTGAATAATCGTCTCTTTTTTATATAGACTTCCCTGCTCTTTTAATTTTATTATAATTCCTTGATCGGCATCTTTAACGAACTGCCCTTTGAAATCAGTTACTTCTTCCGTAAATAGACCGCCGCGCGTAACCGGTTGTAAGAACGGTAAATCATATTTTTTTGAAATTTCATAATCATCGGCACCAAATGCGGGGGACATATGAACGATTCCGGAACCATCTCCGGTACTAACAAAATCTGCTTCCACTGCATAGAACGCTTTTTTATCAACTGTTAAGTAATGGAAAAGTTGTTCATATTCCACGCCTGCTAATTCTTGTCCCTTAAATTCGCTTACTATTTCGTAGTCTCCTTTTAGAACGGCTAATCTTTCTTTGGCAAGAATTAAATATTTGTCTTCCGTTTTGACTTTGACATAATCTATATCAGGACCAACGGCAATAGCAACGTTTGAAATCAAAGTCCATGGTGTTGTCGTCCAAACTAAAAAGAAGGTATTGTCATCTTTAGAGAAAATGGAATCCTTTAATTTCAACATCACATATACAGAAGGGTCTTTAGTATCTTTATAACCTAGAGCCAATTCATGTGATGAAAGTACAGTTTCTGAACGAGGACACTGTGGAACAATTTTATAATCTTTGTAAATTAATCCTTTATCAAAAAGCGTTTTTAATGCCCACCAAACGGATTCAATATAATTATTATCGCATGTAATATATGCATCATCTAAAGTAACCCAGTAACCCATACGGGTAGTCATTCTTTCCCAGATATCCTTATAAGTAAAAACAGAATTTCTGCAAGCTTCATTATATTTTTCGACACCGAAAACCGGAATCTCACTTTTGCTTTTAATTCCAAGAGCTTTTTCAACTTCAATTTCTACCGGCAGACCATGAGTATCCCAACCTGCTTTTCGATTTACCCTAAATCCTTGTGTTGTCTTATATCTGCAAATGAGATCTTTCAAAGTTCGAGCCATTACATGATGAAGCCCCGGTTTACCGTTGGCAGTCGGTGGTCCTTCATAAAATGTAAATGGTTTACTTTCCGGTCGGTTAGTAACACTTTTTTCAAATATCTGATTCTTTTCCCAGAATTCCAGTATCCTTTCTTCAATCTCAGGATAGTTTACTTTGTCAGAAAATTGTTTAAACATTATCTCTTACTTTTAGTTATTGATATATATTAATTATCGTTTTTTTCATCTTCATAAGATTTCAATAAATCTTTTTCCACTGCAATAAATTCTTTTAGCTTTCGCTCGATATTTTTCTTTCGTTCCGTTATATCAGTTAGATTCTTTTGCGCTTCAAATAGTATTTTATTGGCATTTAACTGAGCCTCTTCAATAATTATTTTAGCATCCCGCTTAGCATCATTAAGAAGTTTTTTATGTTCATCGGTATCTATCTTCTTTTCTGATTGATTGTTTTGGAGCAAGAAAACTTCACTTACTGCCATTCCAAAAAATGCGTAAGCTCCTAAAGTAATATTCCTAAGTGTATAAAGAATAATATTTTCAACCATCATATCGGATTGACCGAAATAACCGTTTAGAATAGAAACCATAATCGAAGCGATAAAAGCGGATGCAACAATAACTGCAAAAACAATTTTTCCGCCATGAACCCAGCCAAGTGTTTTATTTATCAGCCAGCCGCATGCAAAAGAAAATAAAGATAACACAAACCATACTGAGAAATCTTGATAACCGGCTTTGAATACATCCGTACTAAGGAAATTTGATGCAAATACTATAAAAGTCAGCAATGCAGCAGTTAAATAATATTTGTTCGCTTTTATCAATTTATTCTCTTTATTACTTCTTTCATTAATAAAGTTAATTTTGGTTCTGCATTCATAGCAGTTTCAATAATTTCTTTTACGTCCACAGCTCTTAAAGTTTCGGGGAAGCATTCATCAGTAATAATACTTAAGCCAAGAACTTTCATTCCCATGTGATTTGCTACAATATTTTCTGGCACTGTGGACATTCCTACAACATCGGCTCCGGTGGCTCTCAAGAAACGGTATTCAGCTTTTGTTTCCAAGTTTGGACCCGGTACAGCTACATACACCCCTTTTTGAATCTTTATTTTTTTATCTAATGCCACTTCTTCTGCAATATCAATTAATTCCAATGAATATGGTTCGCTCATATCAGGGAAACGTGGTCCGAGTTCATCTTCGTTTTTTCCAACTAATGGATTATCTCCAAGAAGATTTATATGATCTACCATTAGCATTAAATCCCCTCTCTTATAAAGAGGGTTCATGCCGCCGCAAGCATTAGAAACAACTAATGTTTTCACTCCTAAAAATTTCATTACTCTTATCGGATATGTAATTTCCTTCATCGTATATCCTTCATAAAAATGAAATCGCCCCTGCATTGCAACTACATTTTTACCGGAGAGTTTCCCTAATATTAATTTTCCGCGATGCGATTCAACAGTTGACAATGGAAAATGAGGCAATTCTTCATAATCAAATTCATGCTCTATCTCTATTTCGGTAACTAATCCGCCAAGCCCTGTCCCAAGTACAATTCCAATTTCATAATCATTTTTTGTTTTTTTTCTGATTACTTCTAAAGTTTCATTAATAAATTTTAATAGTTCGCTCATAATAGTTTCCCTAAAATATCATTAACATTTATTTCGTTTTCTTCATTTATATCATTTCTCTTTTGATTTTTTACTTCTATATTTTTCTCTTCTTTCGGTTCTATATAATTAGATACATTCCAATCTAGCAGTTCAGCTTGAGAATTAATAATAGCTTTCAATTTAGCTATAAGAACTCGTTTTTCTTCTTTAAGTTTCAAGACTGAATTTAATGTATCATTAGCATTTTCTTTTGCCTTTTCAATAATCTGTTGCGACTTAAGCTCAGCTTCTTTTATCATAAGAGCACTTTGCTTTTTAGCAGAATCCACAGCTTTTGTTGTCGATTCAGTAGCAGATAGAAGAGCATTCTGAAGATTTTTTTCAATTCTCCTAAATTCTTTTAATTGGTCGTCCATAGTATCAAAATCATTTTTTAATTTCTCGTTTTCATTCGATATACGTTCGAACTCGTCTGATAAACGCTCTAAGAAAGCACGCACTTCCTCTTTATCATATCCGCGTACTGCCTTATTAAAATCCTGATTCTTAATACCAAAAGGTGTAAACTTCATTTTTGCTCTCTATTAATTGTAATTACGATCTCCGAAAAGAGCCGTACCAATTCTAATCATTGTAGCACCTTCTTCAATGGCAATCTCAAAATCGTTCGTCATTCCCATTGAAAGCTCGGTTAAATCATACCCTTTATCTTGGGCATTGTCTCTTAATAATCTTAGTTCCTTAAAGCATTCTCTTATTATACCTACATCATCTGTATAAGGAGCCATCGTCATGAGCCCGACTGCTTTTATATTTTTCAATTCTCTCACTTTTTCGATCAATTCAAAAAAATCAAACCTATTTTGAATACCGAATTTAGATTCCTCCGAAGAAGTCTTGATTTCAAAAAGCACTTTCTGAATCTTTTCGATATTAGCGGCTTTTTTATTTATCTCTTCGGCGAGTCTAAGAGAATCGACAGAATGAATATACTCCGCAGAATCAATAATATACTTCACTTTATTTGTTTGAAGATGTCCAATAAAATGCCAATAAAGATTTGCTTTGATAATAGAATTTTTATCTCGTAATTCCAGTGCTTTATTTTCGCCGAAATGAGTAAGCCCTGATTTTAATGCTTCTTCAATAGCATCAACAGGTTGAGTTTTTGATATAGCAATTAAGGAAATATCAGTTCTCTTCCGACCTGCTCTTAAGCAAGTCTCCATAATTCTTTCTTCAACAATATGAAGGTTTTCTCTTATCATTTTTTTTTAATCAAGAAGTAGAATGTATTAAAAAACTGATTCTCTTACAAATCAAAAAAGGCTCATAAAGAGCCTTTTTGACTTAAATCTTCTAAAACTACACATTAAATCATATTAACTGCATCCTGTAGTAGCTCCGCAAGTGTTACATTTTAAACAGGTTCCATTCCTTACCATAGTCATACTTTGACATTCCGGACAGATATCCCCGGTGTAACCTCTTTCACGTGCTTTCAATACAGTTTGATGCTGCATAAGTTTTTTGTCCATTTCGTTTTTTCCGTTGCCATTAGATGTATCCACCATTATAGGCTTTCTTTTAGTGGTTTCAGGTTCAACGAATACTTCACTTATAATTTCTTCACCTACAAAATCAGGTTCACTCATGGAGCGATGCTCTTTGTTCTTTATAATATCCGTTTCGTCCACATGAGCCAAATCATTTCTTCCAAGATAAGATACAGCCAATTCACGGAAGATATAATCAATTACGGAAGTAGCCATTTTAATTCGGCTATGACCCGTAAGAACACCGCTTGGTTCGAATCTGGTAAAAACAAAAGCGTCAACAAATTCTTCCAGCGGAACACCGTGTTGAAGTCCAAGCGAAATTGAAATAGCAAAACAGTTTAATAAACTTCTGAATGCTGCACCTTCTTTGTGCATATCGATAAACACTTCACCAATCTGACCATTATCATATTCACCCGTTCTTACATAAACAGATTGACCATTAATTTTTACTTTTTGAGTGTAACCTGTTCTTCTATCCGGAAGTCTTCTTCTTTTTGCAATGTATCTATGAATAATCCTTTCGGCAACTTTTATTATATCATTTTCTTCCTTTTTCTCTAATAAGTCTTCCACTTCTTCTTCACTCATTGAGTTAAGAGGTTGGCTAAGCTTAGAACCATCACGATAAAGTGCATTTGCCTTAGTTCCAAGTTTCCATGACATCATATAAGCATGCTTAATATCTTCAATATCCGCATGATTAGGTAGATTAATAGTTTTAGAAATAGCACCGGAAATAAATGGCTGTGCCGCAGCCATCATATAAATATGAGCATCGGCTTTGATATAACGAGTTCCTTTTTTACCGCATTTATTAGCGCAATCGAAAACGGAATAATGTTCATGTTTTAGGAATGGAGAACCTTCGATTGTCATTGTGCCACATACAAAATCATTTGCAACAGTAATTTCATTCTTCTTAAATCCGAGCGCCGAAAGAAGATCGAAACTAAAATCATTTATCTGCTCTTCATTAAATCCAAGATTATTAATTAAGAATTTTTCGCCAAGAGTATATTTATTAAATGCAAAACTTAATTCAAAAACAGAAGGAAGAACCGATTCAATTTTTGCGATAGCTTCATCATTAAATCCTTTAGAGCGTAATGTCTCAGGATTAATATAAGGGCAACCAATTAGAGAACCCGATCCCTTGGCATATTTAACAATTTCAGTTATCTGTTCTTTATTATAACCAAGAACTTTTAATGCAGGAGGAATTGACTGATTAATAATTTTGAAGTAACCGCCGCCTGCTAATTTTTTGAATTTAACTAAAGCAAAATCGGGCTCAATACCGGTAGTATCGCAATCCATTACCAATCCAATGGTGCCGGTTGGAGCAATTACAGTAACCTGAGCATTTCTAAAACCATATTTTTCACCTGCTTCTAAAGCTAAGTCAGCATCCTCACGAGCAGCTTTCAATAAGTCCGATGGACAGTGTTCAGGATTGATCCCCATAGGATGAATCGAAAGACCTTCGTACTCTTCTTTAGGAACGTTATAAGCTGCTCTTTTATGGTTTCTGATTACGCGAAGCATTGCTTCTTTATTCTTCTCGAATTGTGGGAATGGTTTATGCTCCTTAGCCATTTCCGAAGATGTGGCGTAGGAACGCATGTGCATTATCGCAGTCAAAGCACCGGTTATTGCAAAAGCTTCTTTGCTATCATAAGATATTCCTTGACGCATTAATAATGATCCGAGATTAGCATAACCTAAGCCGAGAGTTCTATATTCATAACTTAATTGTGCAATCTCTTTGCTCGGATATTGAGCCATTAATACACTTATCTCTAAAACCATTGTCCATAAACGAGTGGCATGGCGATAAGCGTTTATATCAAACTTTGCTAATTCGTCATTATAAAACTTTACAAGATTAAGTGAAGCAAGATTACATGCAGTATCATCTAAGAACATATATTCGCTGCATGGATTTGAAGCTCTGATCCTGCCGCTATTAGTACATGTATGCCATTCATTAATTGTAGTATCATATTGAAGACCGGGATCGGCAGAAGACCAAGCAGCAAATGCAATCTCTTCCCATAAATCAGCAGCTTTTAGTGTCTTACATGGCTTTGCGTCTCTTCCTTCTTTAGATGCTTTTTTCTTTTCGTTTCGCCAGAATAAATTCCAATCATTATCGTTTAATACTGCTTGCATAAAATCATTTGTTACTCTTACAGAATTATTAGAATTCTGTCCGGCAACCGTATTATATGCTTCTGAATTCCAATCTTCATCATAAATAGGGAATTCAATCGACTTAAAACCTAATTTCGCTAATTTAATTACACGTTCAATATAATTTTCGGGTATATGAAGTTTGCGAGCTTCTAAGACTGCTTTTCTAAGACGGAGATTTGTTCTCTTATTAAACCTGTCGTTTTCGGGATGCTCTTCAAAACAGGATTTCATTATATTATTTAAATGGTAATTACAGATTTTAGAACCGGTTACTAAAGCAGCCACTTTCTGTTCTTCTACAACTTTCCAATTTATATATTCTTCAATATCGGGATGATCGATATCGAGAGTAACCATCTTAGCTGCCCTGCGTGTTGTTCCACCTGATTTTATTGCTCCCGCCGAGCGATCTCCAATTTTTAAGAAAGACATCAAACCGGAAGATTTACCTCCGCCGCTTAAGGGTTCGTTGATTCCCCTTATATCAGAAAAGTTAGAGCCGGTACCGGAACCATACTTGAATAAACGGGCTTCTCGAACCCACAAATCCATTATTCCGCCCTCATTTACCAAATCGTCTTTAATTGATTGGATAAAACATGCGTGCGGCTGCGGATGAGTATAAGCATCTTCGGATTGAGTTAATTCACCGCTTTGATAATCCACATAATAATGTCCCTGTGCAGGTCCATTAATTCCATAAGCCCAATTCAGACCTGTATTAAACCATTGTGGGCTATTGGGTGCTGAATATTGTGCCGCAAGCATATAAGCAAGCTCATCATAAAAAGCACGCGCATCATCTTCGGTATCAAAATAGCCGGCTTTCCAGCCCCAATACGTCCAAGTCCCCGATAAACGTGAAAAAACTTGTCTTGAATCTGTTTCGCTCGAATAGCGTTCCTTCTCAGGAAGTTCTTCTAGGGTTTTTGTATCTGCTGCCGAAGCTTGAAGCCACTTTGGAACTCCCGCTTCTTTTACTTTCTTAAGCAGGCGTGGAACGCCGGCTTTTCTAAAATATTTTTGTGCAATTACATCTGTCGCTACTTGCGACCATTCTTTTGGTACTGAAACATCTTCCATCCTGAAGACTATTGATCCATCAGGATTCTTTATTTCGGATGTTCTTTTTGTAAATTCTAATGACTCGAAGGGGTCTTTACCGGCTTCAGTAAAAAGTCGATTAATTTTCATTTACTGCTCCAGACTTACAGTTGAAAAAATTTATTTGATTAAAAAACGAATTTGCCCTGAATATTGCTCGTTGGAAATAGCAAGTTATGTAAAAATTTTTTTTATAGCAAAATTATAATTATAGGGGTATGTTATAAATCAATTGATTTATTTTTCACATCACACAATTGCAATCCCAAAACCAAAATAAAAAATTTTTGTTATAACAAAACAGTTGTTTTTATTTATTTTTATTTTAAGTGAAATTAATTTTTGAGGATTGTTTATGCATTTAGGAAGATCGGCAGGAATATTACTACACCCGACCTCTTTACCGGGGAAATATGGAATTGGAGATTTGGGTAATGAAGCTTACCATT
>Ga0209643_1002616_pt1 | contig 11113 bp, 7 predicted proteins | sample AutmiccBRH37_all_FD_187383 | JGI IMG/M metagenome (GOLD analysis project Ga0209643, IMG submission 187383) | Deep subsurface microbial communities from Mt. Terri, Switzerland - Autotrophic microbial communities BRH/37_all (SPAdes) (version 2) | ecosystem: Environmental > Aquatic > Deep subsurface... | reverse complement strand
GGTCATGCATAAATGGCGGGGCCATATTCTCCCGCACCCCTGATTGCCAGGCATGCTGTCTTTGCACCCGCACCGGGCGACCGCCGGTCGCCCCTACAGGTGGAAGTCCCTGCGAGACACGACGAAAGTGTTCGCGTAAGGTCCGGCAGAAAGGCGGTCTTTTTTTTGGCACTGGGCATCGTTTATTATGGGCGAACCTTGTGTTCGCCCCGTGTGTAGATGATCGGTTGATCCCAGGGTCGAATGAACACCCTTGATAACCACGGTGCCCGCTGTAGGGGCGACCGGCGGTCGCCCGCGCGACCCACTGAATTCATGTCAACGGATAAATGGCGGGGCCATATTCTCCCGCACCCCTGATTGCCAGGCATGCTGTCTTTGCACCCGCACCGGGCGACCGCCGGTCGCCCCTGCAGGTGGAAGTCCCTGCGAGACACGACAAAAGGGGTTCGCGTAAGGTCCGGCAGAAAGGCGGTCTTTTTTTTGGCACTGGGCATCGTTTTATTTTTATGGGTAACCTTGTGTTCGCCCGGTGCCTAGATTATCGGTTGATCCCAGGGTCGAATGAACACCCTTGATAACCACGGTGCCCGCTGTAGGGGCGACCGGCGGTCGCCCGCGCGACCCACTGAATTCATGTCAACGGATAAATGGCGGGGCCATATTCTCCCGCACCCCTGATTGCCAGGCATGCTGTCTTTGCACCCGCACCGGGCGACCGCCGGTCGCCCCTACAGGTGGAAGTCCCTGCATGGCACGGCGACAAGTTTCGCCCCCCCGGGTAGAACGATGTTGCCGTTGCTGAGATGAGGCCAGGCGACGCGCCACGGCGCTTACCCGGTCTGTTCCGTCTGGCGCAGGCGGGCATCGATGGTTGCCAGGGCCTCCATGAAGCGCTGCCGTTTTTCGCGCGCATAGGGATTGTAACGGTGCATGTCTTCGAAGAGCTGCCATGTGTCGTTGTTGACCACGCCCAGGATGTGCAAGAGGCGTTTGTAGCCCTCGGTGTCGATGTCCAGCGGTGTGGCGCCGAATTCGGCCAGGCTGCGCCCGATGAAATGGGTCAATGACAGGCTGACGGCGATTTTGCGGTCATGTTCGGCAGGGGTCGCTTCGATGACCAGCAGGCCTTTTCTTTCCAGCCAGGCGCGGATCCTGTGAAAGCGCGAAGGGTCGATTCGGACCGGGCACAGCACGATTTTGTGATTTTGCAGCGACTTGGCGGCACTGTCGGGTCCGAACATGGGATGGGTGGCCAGAATGTCGACCGTCTCGGGCAGCATCTGTTGCATCCACTGGGACGGATACTCTTTGACCGAACAGACATCGGCGACCAGGGTGTTCGGCGCCAGCAACGGGGCGATTTGCGCCAAGGTGTTCTGCATGGCCGAAATGGGCACGCACAGAATCACGATTTCCTGGGCGCAGGCCTCCTGCAGGGAGACCAGCCGTCCGCCCGCAGCGAAGATGTCGGCGTCTTTGTCCGGATTGCGGGTATGCACCACGACTTTGTAATCGGGCGACAAGTGCTTTACCGTCAATCGTCCGAAGCGACCATAACCGATCAATCCGATCATAAAACCTCTTTTATCTTGGCAAACGCGCGGCGCAAGGTGGCTTCATCCGTGCCGTACGAAATTCGCAGATGGCCCGCGCCGTGAAACGCTTCACCGGGCACCAGGGCCACGCCGGCATCTTGCAGCAGGCGCGCGGCCAGGTCGGCGCTGGTTTCGTTGGGGCGCAGGTGCGCGCGCACATCCGGAAACAGGTAAAAAGCGCCCTGGCCGGGCGCGCATTCGAACAGGGCGCACGTCAGCGCATAAGCCAGATCGCGGCGCTGCTGTAAAATGGTTGACCGTTGGGCGACAATGCGTTGATCCATCCGCAGGGCCGCCAGCGCGCCGTCCTGGGCAAACGTGCAGACATTGCCGGTGCTGTGGCTCTGCAAGCGTGCCAGCTGCTGGATGATCTGCTTGTCCGCAGCCACATACCCCAAGCGGAACCCGGTCATGTTGTAGTGCTTGGAAAAACTGCGCACGCTGATCACGCGCCGCGGGTCGTCGCTCACATCGTAGGCGCGCACATGCGGCCGGCCGTCGAACGCATAGGCGTGGTACGCTTCGTCGGCGATCAGGTACAAACGGTTCTGGGCTGCGATGCGCGCTGTTTCGGCAATGGCCTTGGCCGCGTAAACCGCGCCCGTGGGATTGTTGGGGGTGTTGATCAGAATGGCGCGCGTGCGCGCGGTCACGGCCTGCCGGATGCGTTCGGGAGCGAGCTGGAAATCGGCGCCGGCATCGACCAGGACGGGGTGTCCGCCGGCCAGGCGAACCTGTTCGGTGAAGCTGACCCAGCAGGGGCGCACGATAATGATCTCGTCGCCTGGGTTGCACAGCACCTGAAACAGGGCGTAGAGGGCCTGCTTGGCGCCGTTGGTGACAATGATGTTGTCGGCATCGTAGCCTTCGAATGCTTCGGCCAAATGGCTGCGCAGGGCCGGATCGCCGGCGACCGGTCCGTAGCGCGTGTGGCCTGCGGCCAGCGCTGCCTGGGTAGCGGCGATGATCGGTTCGGGCGTGGCGAAATCCGGTTCGCCGACCGCCAAACTGATGATCTCGCGGCCTTGACGGCGCAGCGTCTGGGCCAGCTCCGATATGCGCGTGGTCTTGGATTCGCTGACCGATCCGATGCGGTCCGCAAAAGGCGGGTCGCCGTTCAGCATGGCAGCAGACTCCCGGCGCAGCGTGCGGCCTGGCGCAGCACGCAGTCCATCAGCACCAGAGCGGCCATGGCTTCCACGATCGGCACGGCGCGCGGCACGACGCATGGATCGTGGCGTCCCTTGGCTTGCAGCACCGTGGCGCGGCCCTCGAAATCGGCCGTGGGTTGTTCGCGTCCGATGGTGGCCGGCGGCTTAAAAGCCACCCGGAAGTAAATGGGCTCGCCATTGGCGATGCCGCCCTGGATGCCACCGCTGTAGTTGGTGGCCGTACCCAGGCGCGCGTCTTTTTGGACGAATGGGTCATTGTGGCGAGACCCCTGCATGCGGGCGCCGGCAAACCCTGAACCGATTTCGAAGCCCTTAGTGGCCGGGATCGACAGCATGGCGTGGGCCAGCAGCGCCTCGAGCTTGTCGAAGATCGGCTCACCCAGACCGGCCGGCACATTGCGGCACACGCAGGTAATCACGCCGCCCAGGGAATCCTTTGCATCGCGGGCCGCCTGGATGGCCGCGATCATGCGGGCGGCCGATGACGCATCCGGGCAGCGCACATCGTTGTTGTCGACGGCGTTGCGGTCGATCGCCGCCATATCCACCTCGGGGGCGTCAATCGTGCCCACGGCACTGACCCAGGCGACGATCGACATGCCGTAGCGTTCACGCAGGACCTTGTCGGCAATGGCGCCGGCCGCCACACGCCCGATGGTTTCGCGGGCGCTCGAACGGCCGCCGCCGCTGGCTGCGCGGATGCCGTATTTCATCTGGTAGGTATAATCGGCATGCGAGGGCCGCGGCACCTGGGACATTTCGGCATAATCGCCGGGCCGCTGGTCGCGGTTGGGCACCAACAGGCCGATGGGCGTTCCTAACGTGCGGCCGTTCTCGACCCCGGACAAAAGGGTCACCTGGTCGGCTTCCTGGCGATCGGTGGTCATCTTGCTCTGGCCCGGCCGCCGCCGGTCGAGCTGGGTCTGGATGTCCGCCGCGCTAAGCGCCAGGTTGGGCGGGCAACCGTCCACGACCGCCCCTACCCCCGGACAATGCGATTCGCCGAAGGTGGCAACACGGAAAAGGGTACCGAAGGTGCTGGACATGTTTGTTCCTTGTCTGGTGATAGTTCGATGGCTTGACGGTGCGCACCGTTACTTATTCGTACAACCCGTCAAACACCTCCCAATAGTTGGGAAACGATTTTTTGACGCAAGTTTCATCCGTGATCACGACGCCTGGGACCTTCAATCCCGCAACGGCAAAGCACATGGCAATGCGGTGGTCGTTGTAGGTCTGGATCTCGGCCGCGTGGGGCTGCCCGCCGGTGATGCGCAGGTCATCCGCGCCACATGCGGTGGCGATGCCCATGCGGGTCAGTTCCTGGGACACGGCCGCCAGCCGGTCGCTCTCTTTGGCGCGCAGGTGGGCCACATTGCGGATGATCGTGGTGCCCTGGGCAAAGGCCGCCACCACGGCCAGGGTCGGCACCATGTCGGGCATGTGGCCCATATCCACGTCGATGGCCCGCAGCGGGCCGCCGGTCACGGCGATACCGTCGGCGCCGTGCGCGACGCGGCAGCCCATTTGCCCGAAAACATCGGCCAGCTGGACATCGCCCTGGCGCGACGCGGGCAGCACGCCCGCGACGTTGACGCGCGTACCGCTGATGGCCGCGGCCGCCCAGAAGTAGCCGGCCTGGGAAGCGTCCGGCTCCACGGTATGGTCGCCGGCCGCATACGTTTGGCCGCCCGCCACCTCGAAATGGGTGTATCCGTCGCGCGCCACCCGCACCCCGAACAGGGCCATGATATCCAAGGTCATATCGATGTACGGCCGGGATACCGGTCCTTTGCTCACGTCGATCACGAGCCCTTGCGGCAGGCACGGCGCGGCCAGCAGCAAGGCGGACAGATACTGGCTGCTGGTGCCGCTGTCGATGGTCGTATGGCGCTGCCGGACCTGGCCGCCGGGGACCAGGATCGGCGGGCAGCCGTTGTCGTGCAGCGAACGGGCCGGCACGCCAAGCAGGTTCAGGCTGTCGAGCAGGGCCTGCATGGGCCGCTCGCACATGCGCGGCGATCCGGTGAACGTATACTCGCCCTGGCCCAGGATGGACAGACCGCTGAGCAGGCGCATGGACGTGCCCGAGTTGCCCAGGCGAATCGGTTCCGCGCAGGCCTGCAGCCGGCCGCCGGCGCCGTGCACGCGTATGCCTTCGCGGTGATCTTCGCTGCGAATGCCCATCTGCCGCAGAGCCGCCAGCGTCAGCAAGGTGTCTTCGCTGCGCAGCGGATTGCGGATCAGGCAATTCCCAGCGGACAAAGCCGCCGCAATCAACAGGCGGTGGGTATAGCTTTTGGAGCCGGGCACCCGGATTGTGACGTCCGGCTTGACCGGTCTGGTTTGAATCAGGCGCATGTCATGGCTTTCCTGCGGCCGTTCCGTCTGAACGACACGGGCAATTGAGTTGTTGTAGGACCTTAGATAGACGAACAACCCGGCATCGTCAATGGTTTGTCAGTGACAGAGATCATTTCAGCGATGAAACAAAATCGGATTCCGTTCTATTAAAGAGCGCTTTACAACACCTGATAACATTTGATAGCATGCAGCGTTCGCTAAAGTACCTGCCCCAGCAGATTTGCAGCCCGTCCCTGGTTACCGGAACAGCAATCAGCCCGCCGGGCGCATGGCGATCGCCGCAAAGACAGAGCTATTTTACAGTAAGACACGGCTATGGGGTGTCATGAGACAAACAGCATACACGTAAAAGCGTCCAACATGGGGAGGTGAGCATACAAATAGACAGAATGCCACCCTTTACACTTTAAACTTTACACTTAACTCTTCGTCAATAATCCACGTGAGCGAAGTATAACCAGATTCTATCTATTAGAAGTATAACCGGATTCTATCTATTAAAGGAGCTTGACACCATGGCGCAACTGATTGCCGATCGGCGGGATATCGATTTCGTCCTATTTGAACAACTTGATTCGGAAGCATTGACCAAAGAGGAAAAATACAAGGAATTCAACCGCAAAACGTTTGACCTGATCATCAACGAAGCCCGTAATTTTGCCCTCAAGGAGCTTCTGCCGATCAATGCTGAAGGCGATCGCATCGGTGTCACCCTCGAAGACGGCGTCGTCAAAGTACCGCCCTGTTATCACCGCGCCCACAAACTCTACCTGGAAGGCGAGTGGACATCCCTCAGCGAGCCGGTCGAACTGGGCGGACAGGGCTTGCCGCCCAACGTGGCCCGCGCCGCGTCCGAATACCTGGTCGGCGGCAACTACTGCTGCGTCAACTACGCCAATTTCGGCCACGGCACCGGCAAGATGGTCCAATTGTTCGGCACGCCGGAGCAAAAGAAACTGTTCGTTAAAAATCTGTATACGGCCAAATGGGCCGGCGGCATGCTGCTGACCGAACCGGAAGCCGGATCGGACGTGGGCGCCCTGACCACCGAGGCCGTCAAAAACGATGACGGCACCTACGCGATCAGCGGCACCAAAATTTTCATCACCAACGGCGAACACGACCTGTGCGACAACATTATTTCGCCGGTCCTGGCGCGCGTGAAAGGCGCACCGGAAGGCACCAAGGGCATTTCGATCTTCCTCGTGCCCAAATACTGGGTCAACCCGGACGGCTCGCTGGGCGACCGCAACGACATCGTCTGCACCGGAATCGAAGAAAAGATGGGCATCCACGGCAGCGCCACTTGCACCATGACCTTGGGCGGCAAAGGCCAGTGCCGGGGAATCCTGTTGGGCCAGGAAAACCAGGGCATGAAAATCATGTTCCACATGATGAACGAAGCGCGTCTGGGCGTGGGCTTCCAGGCCTTCACCCACGCCTCGGTCTCGTACAACTACGCCTTGAATTACGCCCGCGAACGCATGCAGGGCAAGGATCTGACCGCCGGCAAAGACTCGCCCTCGGTGCCCATCATCCGACACCCGGATGTGCGCCGCATGCTGTTGTGGATGAAAGCGCACGTGGACGGAATGCGCAGCTTCATCTATTACACCGAAACCTTGATCGCCAAAGTGGCGTTGGCCAAAACCGATGAAGAGCGCCTGCGCTATCAAGGCCTGCTCGATCTGTTCACGCCCCTGATCAAGGCGTACTGCGCCCAGCGCGGGTTCACCGTGTGCGTGCAGGCCATGCAGGTTTACGGCGGCTACGGCTACTGCAAGGAGTATCCGATCGAACAGCAGTTGCGCGATTGCAAGATCGCCTCGATTTACGAAGGCACCGACGGCATTCAGGCCATGGACTTGCTGGCCCGCAAAATCGTCATGGACGGCGGCAAATCCCTCGGCAATTTCCTGCAAATGGTCCAGGACACCGCTGCCAAGGCCAAAACGGTCGAGGCCCTGGCCGCGTGCGCGCCCAACCTGGAAAAAGCCGCCCAACGCCTGGGCCAAGTGGCCGACGGTTTGGGCAAAACCATCATGTCGCCCGACCTCAAGAAGGCTTTCGCCCACGCTTTCCCCTACCTGGAATCCATGGGCGACGTCATCATGGGCTGGATGCTGATGTGGCGTGCCAACGTCGCATCGGAAAAGCTGGCCAAAGGCGCCAAAGGCAAAGACGAGGTCTTTTATCGCGGGCAGGTCAAAACCGCTGAATTTTTCATGCAGACCGTGCTGCCCTGCACCCTGGGCCAGATGGAATCCATCGCTGCCATGAGCAATGCGGCCGTGGAGATGGACGAAGCCTGTTTCGGCAGCTGATGCGCCCTTCGATGCACGTCAAAGCGTGCAACAATGGGGAAGTGGGCATATCAATCGACAGAATGCCACCCTTTACACTTTAAACTTTACACTTAACACTTGGCTCATTTGAGCGAAGTGCATAACCACTATCTATGTTCTGGAGGCACGACGTATGGCCGGTAAGTTTGTCAGTATGCGCAATTTGAAATTTCTGATGTATGAAGTGTTCGATCTGGTGGCCTTGACCAAGGCACCCTATTACAGCCAGCACAATCAAAAAGGTTTCGACATGGTGCTGGACGCGTCCATGAAGCTGGCGCAGAAAATGCTCTATCCGTTGTTCGAAGAAATGGACCGCAAGGCGCCCTACCTGGAAGACGGGCAAGTCAAGGTGCACCCGCAGGTCAGAGCCATTATGAAAGAGTTCGGCCAGGGCGGCTGGATCGGCGCCAGCTTTCCCGAGGCGTGGGACGGTCAGCAGCTGCCCGGTTTGCTGCATTGCGCCTGCCAGTTGATCAAATCGTCGGCCAACTATTCGGCCGGCGTGTACCCGGGATTGACCTCCGGTGCGGCCCGCCTGATCAACCTGTTTGCCTCGGACGAGCTGAAAGCCACCTATCTGCCCAACATGATGGACGGCAAATGGCAGGGCACCATGGCATTGACCGAGCCGCAGGCCGGCAGCTCCCTCGGCGATCTGGCCACCACCGCCTTTCCCACCGACCAGGGCTACTACCTGCTCAAGGGACAGAAAGTGTTCATTTCCGCCGGCGACCATGACGGTGTGGACAATGTGGTGCACATGCTGATCGGCCGCATCGATGGCGCGCCGCAGGGCGTCAGGGGCATATCGCTTTTCCTGGTGCCCAAAAAACGGCCCGATGGAAAGGGCAAACTGATCTCCAACGATGTCACGGTCTCCCAGGTATTCCACAAGATGGGCTATCGCGGCGCGCCGATCACCGAACTGAGCTTTGGCGACAAAGACGATTGCCGCGGGTTTCTGGTCGGCGAAGCCGGCCGCGGGCTCATGCACATGTTCCAGATGATGAACGAAGCGCGCATCGGCGTGGGCTTGGGTGCGGCCGCTATCGCCTCGGCGGCGTATTATGCCGCCCTGGATTACTGCCAGACCCGTCCGCAGGGCCGCAAGATGGGCGCCAAGGACATGAACACCCCCCAGGTGCCGATCATCGAACACGCCGACGTGCGCCGCATGCTGTTGTTCCAGCGCGCCGTGGTCGAGGGCAGCGAAGGCCTGCTGATGCAGTGCTCCCGCTACGAGGACATGCTCAATATCGCCCCCAAGGAAGAGCATGCGCGCTATGAGCTGCTGCTGGACCTGTTGACCCCCATGGCCAAAAGCTATCCGTCCGAAATGGGCATCCTGGCCACCAGCCAGGCCATCCAGTGCCTCGGCGGCTATGGGTATTGCGAAGACTTCCCGGTCGAACAGCATTTTCGGGATTCGCGCATCCATCCCATCCACGAAGGCACCACCGGCATACAGGGCATGGACCTGCTGGGTCGCAAGGTCATGATGAAAGACGGCCAAGCCTTTATCCTTTTCCTCGAAGAGGCGCGCAAGGATGTCGCGGCCGCCCGCGCCGTGGCGGGTGTAGCGCCCCTGGCCGAACAACTCGAGGCGGCCTTGAAGACCCTCGAGGAGGTCACCGCGCAATTGGCCGGGCTGATCGGCAAAAAAGGCGTGGAAATCTTCCTGGCCGATGCCACCCTTTACCTGGAGATGTTCGGAACCATCGCCATTGCCTGGCAGTGGCTGCTGCAAGCCACGGCCGCCCGCAAAGCCCTTGACAACGGCCCCAAGCCGGCCGATATGAACTTTTATCAGGGCAAAATGATCACCGCGCGCTACTTTTTCGCCTACGAGCTGCCCAAGATCAAAGGGCTGGTCCAGCGCTTGACCGACGGCGACCCGTTGACGGTCGAAATGGAGAGCAGCTACTTCAGTGACTAGACGATTGCTTTCGAGTGGCGCGTTCTTACATTTTTAAAAAATGTGATCGCTTGCCCGGTCTCCGTATTCCGGAGGCCGGGCAGATTTGGCAGGTCCATCCATTATGACACGATGGCCGCGACCTGCGCCACCCGCGAGGTATCGTCATCATCGAGCTCTTATCCACCTGGATGCAGGACAATCAGGCCAGTATCGCCACACTGGCGGCGATATCGGCCCTTTTCTGGATCGGCACGCTGATCGCCGTGCCGATCGTGATCGTTCGTCTGCCGGCCGATTATCTGAACCGCAAGGAACGCTGGTTTCCCAGGAATCCGAAACCCGCCTACTGGCAATATCCCTACATCTTCATCAAAAACATTTTCGGCATCTTGTTCATCATTGCCGGCCTGGCCATGCTGGTGCTCCCCGGCCAGGGGCTTCTGACCCTGGCCCTGGGCCTGGCCCTGATCAACTTTCCCAAAAAACACCGCATCATCAGGCGCATCCTCGGCCAAAAGCGCATCCTGCGCGCCATCAACCGCCTGCGCCACCGCGCCAAAAAGCCTCCCCTGGTTCTCCGGGCAAAGGCCTGACCCATCACGCCTTTCAGCGCGAAGGCAAGGCGCCAAAGGATCTTCAAACCGCGACCCCATTGGACAACCCCGAGGCAATGACAGGCATCGAAAGAAGCGGGTTAAGACAAGGCCGCCCAGGGATTTTCGACCCGCGACCCCATCGCTCCGCATGAAAGACAATGCCCCACCTGCTGGCGGCGTGATCTTCTATTTTCCGCATGGAGAACAAAACCCCACCTGGGGGCGTGATCTTCTATTTTCCGCATGGAAGACAAAACCCCACCTGTAGGGGCGACCGGCGGTCGCCCGCGCGCAGGCACGGGCAAGGTGCAATGCCCAAGACCAAGGCACCCGGGGCAACGGGACCCGCGCCACCCTAATCTGGCCGCGGGCAATTTGCACCCGCGCCGGGCGACCGCCGGTCGCCCCTACAGGACAACCCCGAGGCAATGACAGGCATCGAAAGAATGCGGGTAAAGACAAGGCCGCCCAGGGATTTTCGACCCGCGACCCCATCGCTCCGCATGGAAGACAATGCCCCACCTGCTGGCGGCGTGATCTTCTATCTTCCGCATGGAGGACAAAACCCCACTTGCTGGCGGCGTGATCTCCTATTTTCCGCATGGAGGACAAAACCTCACCTGTAGGGGCGACCGGCGGTCGCCCGCGCGCAGGCAGGGGGCAAGGTGCAATGCCCAAGACCAAGGCAAGCGGACCACCCGGACCAACGGGACCCGCGCCACCCTAATCTGGCCGCGGGCAATTTGCACCCGCACCGGGCGACCGCCGGTCGCCCCTACAGGACAACCCCGAGGCAATGGCAGGCATCGAAAGAATGCGGGTAAAGACAAGGCCGCCCAGGGATTTTCGACCCGCGACCCCATCGCTCCGCATGAAAGACAATGCCCCACCTGCTGGCGGCGTGATCTTCTATTTTCCGCATGGAAGACAAAACCCCACCTGTAGGGGCGACCGGCGGTCGCCCGCGCGCAGGCACGGGCAAGGTGCAATGCCCAAGACCAAGGCAACCGGACCACCCAGCCCAACCGGACCCGCGCCACCCTAATCTGGCCGCGGGCAATTTGCACCCGCGTCGGGCGACCGCCGGTCGCCCCTACAGGACAACCCCGAGGCAATG
>Ga0209643_1002615_pt1 | contig 11129 bp, 10 predicted proteins | sample AutmiccBRH37_all_FD_187383 | JGI IMG/M metagenome (GOLD analysis project Ga0209643, IMG submission 187383) | Deep subsurface microbial communities from Mt. Terri, Switzerland - Autotrophic microbial communities BRH/37_all (SPAdes) (version 2) | ecosystem: Environmental > Aquatic > Deep... | reverse complement strand
TTTCAATGCATTCTACTAAGCCCCTTGTCATAAAAATGGTATTATCAGCTTCGGGATTTATATACTTCTTTATCTTTACAGGTAAAGCGACTCTCCCTTTAGCATCGACTGCATATATATGTTTACCTACGAACAAATTTTACCACCTTTTGACATTATTCAACACTTTTCCCCACTTGCCTTCAAAATAACTGAATTTTGATGGAAAAGTCAAGATATTTCTTTCATAATATTCAAAAATATTATTGCTAAGTTGTTTATTGAAAATAGGTTATGTGATTTGCGGCAAGATTATGATTTGTTGTGTGGTTTTTTTATTGGTATTTCTACTTTAAAAGTGGATCCTTCGCCTAATTTGCTTATCAATTCAATTTTTCCACCAATCAGCTCGGTATACCGTTTTGTTATCGAAAGACCGAGACCGGTTCCTTGATAAGCTCTATTTGTTCCCTCGCTAGCTTGTCTGAATTCATCCCAAATTAGTGATTGTTTTTCTCTTGAAATTCCGATTCCGGAATCGGAAACTAGAATTTCTAAAAATTCTTCGCCTGAATCATTTGTTTTTTTTATTCCTTCAATTTTAATCCATCCCTCATCTGTATATTTTATTGCGTTATTAACGAGATTAATTAAAATTTCTGAAAGTAGTTTACCATCAGTGGTCATAAAGAATGGTTCGAAATGAATCTCTTTTCTAAATGAAAGACCTTTCTTTTCGGCGGCGGCAAGATACTGATTATAAACTTCGTTGATCAAATTTTCAGGATTAATATCTTCAAGGAATATTTCTGTTTTATCAAATTCCAATTTTGTAAAATCCAAAATCAAAGTTAATGTGTTTGTAAGACGATTTGATGTTCTAATAATTCCTTCAACCATTTCTCGTTCTTCGTCTGAATTGACTAATTCTAAAAGTAATTGAGCATAACCCATGAGCCCCATAAAAGGAGTTCTAAGTTCATGGCTCATATTAGCAAAGAAAAACGATTTTATTTTTACCATCTCTTCAGCTTTTTCTTTAGCGGCAATTAATTCCTCGATCATCTTTTTCTTTTCGGTTATATCTCTAATTACTCCAAATACTCTATTTTTTTCTTTATCATAAGAGGCAATGGAATTGAGGAAAAGTATCTCACCTGTACTTTGCTGCTTGATTTTAAATTCGATATTATAAGGGATATTTTTGGTAATAAGTTCAGCTAATGCTTTAGACATCATTTCGTTATATTCAGGCAAAGGAACTTTTTGCACCAAAGATAAATTATAAGAGCTTCCCCTCAATCCATATAGCTCCTGTGCACCTTCAGAGGCATGAATTTCCATTTTAGAAAGATCCAATTCCCAATTACCGGATCTCGAAACAAATTCGGCTCTTCTCAATTTGGCTTCACTGTCCAATAGTTTATTCATTGCAATAGCTTCAGCTTGCATCAATTCATTTTGTTTTTTGTATAGCTCTCTATAAACATTCCTTTGTCTATTGTAGTAAATGAATGAGATTCCTAATCCAAATATTAAAATTAACCCGATTGTGAAACTAATTATTACTACAACTTCGAAATAAAAATTCTCAAATAACTCATCTTTATTAATTTTCGAAATCAAATACCAATTAGTGATTGGAACTTTACCTACGTAAGCAAAGACTTCATTTCCGGCATAATCGATTGCATCAGTAAGACCAACTTCTCCTTTTACACCTCTTACAATAGCTGACTTTTTATCATTAAGGGAATATTTATATTCAAGCGGTTTTTTATTACTAAATCTAAGCTGGTTGAGAACTACAACAGAATCTTTTTCACGACGAGCCATATAAATTTCTGATGTGGAGCTGGATGAAGGCCAGCTTGTAATAATTGGGAATAGATGCTTATTAGGATCAAATCGAAAAATAAATACCGCAATTATTTTTTTCGTCAAGCTGCTTCTAATCGGTGAAATAAAATCAATTTTAAGAGAATCATTGATTTTATAAATATCAGAGCAAACTTCAGTTCCGTTTTTTAATGATTCTCTAATCTTTTCTTTCATAATTGAAGGAAGAGAGTCTCTAATATTGCTACTGGTAAAATTCTTAGAATCAATAGATGATAAAATAATTTCATCATAATCATGTTCTAATTTTTTTGAATTTAGATATGTTTTGAATAAAGAGGATTCAAAGCCAACATTTGTTTTCTGCCATTCTTCTATTTGATTTGTAAAGAAACCGCTTTTCGAAATTATAGTTGCATCATGTAACTCATCTTTATACCAATCGGATATCTGTTTGATTTTGAGGAGGGAAACTGTTTTTAATTCATTCTGTTTTTCAATCTTTACTTTCTGTTCTTCATTTCGATAGAATAGAAAACCTGCAATAGAAAAAATAATACTCATAAACACAATCCAGAAAACGAGTTGCGTTTTATTCAGCAAGAAATGATTATTATTTTCCATTTACAAGAATGCACTATATAGTTAAAAGGTATCTTTGTAAAATCGGAAATTGTAATTGAAAAGTAAAGAGAAAAGAATAGAAAAGGATATAGAGCCACCAGGGAGAGTCGGACTCCCGACCTACGCATTACGAATGCGTTGCTCTACCAACTGAGCTATGGTGGCTTAAAAAAAACTAAAGACTATCTAATTTTCTTTTTATGACGATTCTTACGAAGTCTTTTTTTTCTTTTGTGCGTTGCCATTTTATGGCGTTTTCTTTTTCTACCGCAAGGCATATTTCATCCCTCCTTAATGTGATTCTAATAATTCTTTTGCATTCTTAGCAACTTCTGCATTTGGATTAATTTCAATTGTTTTCTTCCACCATTCCTTAGCTTCATCGAATTTTCCTGAAGACATCTTTACAATGCCAAGATTATAATGTGCTATCTGATGTTTAGGTGTAATTTTTAGTGCATCCATAAAATTGCCAATCGCTAAATCGTAATATTTTTTTGTTTCTTCCATGTTCTGAGCTGTTTCTGCATCTCTTCCTAATTCAAAAAAGCAAACACCCATATCAACAACCATATCGGCATTTTTAGGATCAAGTTCTAAATATTGTTTATACTTTGCAATCGCTTTTTCTTTGAATCCGGAATCGTTTAATAAATGAGCTAATTCGGCCATTGCGCCCTTATCAGTAGGATTATTTTTTACAATACCTTCCAATAAATTAATTCTCTCGATACTCTTAAGATCTACTCCCATCCCTTTGTGAGGATCATCAAAGTTTTGAGTGTTATTTACAACCGGAGCAGAAGATGAATCAAAAACACCTGCACTATAAAGTAAAATAAATCCAATAACGAATAGAGCCCCCGCGGCATACAATATTGAAGTAACCGGAAGTTTTTTTGCCGGAGAAGTTGTAGCTTGATTTCCTGTCTGTTTTGATTCGTTCTTTTTCAGAGGCGATCCGCACTTGCTGCAGAAATTATCTGCCGGAATATTCTCTGCTCCACATTTAGAACAATATATAATATTTTGCTTCATTTTCACTCTTCAGTTTTATTAGTAACTTTCATTCCGCTATCAACGGCTATTTTAAAATCTTTTGAAAATTTAAACACAGGGACATAATGTTCTTCAACATAAACCTGCTCACCGGTACGAGGATTACGAGCATACCTTCCCTTTTTCTGTTTTACTTTATAGCTGCCGAACCCACGAATCTCGATTCCTTTGCCTTCCATAAGTGCTTGGATTACTGTATTAAGAAAACCTTCGACTATTGCTTCGGTCTCTAATTTCGTTAAACCTGTTCCATCGGCTACCTTTTCTACAATATCTGCTTTGGTCATCAAATCACCATGATTAGTTAAGTCATTATAAAAGAAATATTTACAAAGATTTTAAAGATACATAAAATCAAAAAAAAATCAAATATTCTATTCTATTTTCAAATTAATACAACTGCTCATTTGTGTATCATATTGGGACTTCTCTTTTTCTTAAAATTCCTACTTTTCACTTATTTTCAAAGCAATTTAAATGGTATGGTTATTGTAATATATGGTTTATAGTAAAAAGGAGAAAAATATGTCATTGTTACCAATTGTTTATACTAGCTTAATGGTTGTCGGAGGACTTCTATTTTTTGCCGTAATAATATCTTATTTTTCGTTTAAGATTAAAGGCACCCCTGAACAAAAACCAGGGAGACACTCTTCATTACCCAACTATTATAATAAACCTGCTTCATATCCCTCATATAATAGTTATAATGTTTCCGCGCCTCAATTAGCTTATCAGACGCCAAAAACATATAGAGCAGATAGCAGAGAATATGAAGATTTTTATCAGAAAAGTCCCGGCTCAAGAAGGCATGATCTTTCAATTAGTAAAGTTGAGATGTATGATAGAAACAAAAAGTACCGCTCAAATATTCAAGTGCTTAATAAAACTAATGTAAACCCCAAATTTTATTCTAGTGATTATTCTGAAGACAAGCTACTTTCATTTTATTCAGAATAAAAATTAGAAGAATCAGAAAACTGATATTTAGATTTTTGAATATGATTTAGTATCTTTGATTCATGGAATTAGTACCTTTAGTATATACAGCACTTACGGTTGTTACTGTCCTTGGGGCAGTAACTATTATTATTTCTTACATTTCATTTAAGGTTAGAACCAAAGGTCAGCCAAAAGCGAAAGAGCATACAGAAATAATAGAAGCAGAGCGAAGAAGAGCTATGCCTGAGCGCATTACTAGAATGATCAGGAAACAGCAGAAGACGTATAAAGATCCAAGTTCAAAGAAGAATAGTTCCAATTCCCGGCGTGAAGAATCTAGACCAAGAAGAGAAGACCCACGCAATCGAAGAGAAGAACAACCGCCTCATCGAGATCAATCTGATAGAATAAGTGAAAATCTGAAAAGTAGAAGAGATGATAATCTCGAGAGAAGGTCTAATTCATCAAACCGAAGTCAAGAACCTCCTAAGAGACGGAATGTAGATCCTAATTTAAGAGAAGAAAGTAATCGGAGCAACAATGAAAATAATTACAGGAATGATCGTAGAAACTTACCCCCATCACCTCCTCCTCAGCGGAAAGAATTCTACGAAGAAAGACCTAATGAATCAAGGATTAGAATTATAAAGCAATTAAAACCTGAAGATGGAACTACTCAAGAAAGAAATTCAGAATCTATAAAACCTCCAACTCCTAATAACAACAAAGAGAAATCCCACTCTAAGGAAAGTAAAAAATATCAGTCGCTCGGTGATGATGTAATTAAAAAGTACGATGGCGAAGATGACGATGAATTCTTTACTTTAGATACTGACGAGAAAAAATAGAATCTTTATTCAATTCTTTTCATCTAATTTATAGTAAAATATTTTTATTAATAATTTAGAAAGCACCACAAAATGACTACAAAAGAATTTACAATCGAAGGGATGTCTTGCATGCACTGTGTAAAGGCAGTGGAAATTGAATTGGCAAAAATTGATTTAGGTAATTCACAAGTTTCTATCGGTAATGCGGTAGTAACTTTCGATGAGTCCAAAACATCCGAAGAATTGATTAAAAATGCAATTGAAGAAGCAGGATATAAAGTAGTTTAAAAGAAAGCTTAGAAAAATGGAAAAAATTATCCTCCCTGTTAAAGGGATGACATGTGCAAGCTGCGTTACAAGAGTCGAAAAGATTACCGGGAAATTTGAAGGAATAAAAAACGTTTCGGTCAATCTTGCAAATGAGACCTTAAGTTTTGATTCCGAAACCCCAACCAAAATTCTAAAACCGTTATCTGAATCGCTTTCTCAATATGGATATGATATAGATTTATCTGTACTAAATAAAAATGACACTGAGTCCAAAGTCTATGAGAATAGTAAAGATGATTATTATAAAGAAATAAAAAGCGATTTTATAATTGCTCTAATTTTTACCATTCCAATATTTTTAATCAGCATGCTACTCGATTATAAATGGTTTCAAGATATTTGGTTTCTGAGTGTATATGATACTCAAAAGATACTCTTAATATTAACAACCCCTGTAATGTTTATTCCGGGTAAAAGATTTTTTCAGTCTTTCGCAAAAAATTTGATCCATTTTTCTGCTGATATGAATTCACTTGTAGCAATCGGTACCGGGGCTGCATATATATACAGTTTAATATCTGTACTTTTCCCTTCTGTAATTTCACATCATTCTAATGAAATACTGCATGTATATTTTGAAACTGCTGCTGTTATTATTACTCTTATTTTAATGGGGAAATTATTAGAGCATCGAGCAAAACGAAAAACAAACAGTGCCATTGCAAAACTATTAGAATTGCGTCCCGAAACAGCTTTAATTATTGAGAATAACATAGAAATAGAAATCCCTATAAGTGAATTAAGAAAAGGCCATATTGTAATAGTAAAACCCGGGACTAAAGTGCCTTCGGATGGAATTATCACAAGCGGAGTTTCAACCTTAGACGAATCAATGATTACAGGCGAAAGCATCCCGGTAGAAAAAGGAATTGATACTAAAGTATTTGGCGGAACAATTAATAAATTTGGGGCATTCAATTATCGTGTTACAGAAACCGGAGATAATTCATTACTTGGACAGATAATTAAACTTGTTGAAAGTGCACAGGCATCAAAAGCTCCTATTCAAAAATTAGCAGATAAAATTTCTGGCGTCTTCGTACCCGTGGTTATCCTTATTGCGCTAATTACTTTTTTAGGATGGTTTTTCATTAGCGGAGAAAATTCATTTATTCTTGCTTTGACAAATTCTGTGGCAGTATTAATAATTGCATGTCCTTGTGCCTTAGGTTTAGCTACTCCTACTGCTATTATTGTCGGTACGGGGCTAGGTGCTTCTAAAGGTATTTTAATAAAAAATAGCGAAACTTTAGAATGGGCACATAAAATTGATACTATGCTTTTTGATAAAACCGGAACACTAACTAAAGGAAAACCATTTATAGTTGATTTTAAAAACTATATAACCCGAGAAGAAGTTCTGCGAATAGCAGCATCGTTAGAATCAAAATCGGAACATCCATTGGCTAAAGCATTAGTCGAACATTCTAAGAAACAAAATATAATTCCTATTGAACCGGAACAATTCGAATCATTCCCCGGTTTTGGTATTAAAGGAATTGTAGAGAAGAAAAATGTAATAATCGGAAACAATAAATTTATTAAAAAGCATTTGCCTGAATTGAATATAGAACTTGATAACAATTCGGGAACGTCTATCATAACAGTTATAGAAAATAAGTTGGCGGCGATTTTTCAAATAGATGACGAAATCAAGGAAGATGCCAAAGAGACAATAGAAGCTCTCCATAAATTAGGAATTAAGACAATTATGCTCACCGGTGATAATAATTCTTCGGCGAAAAGAATTGCCGATAAATTAGAAATTGATGATTACCGGGCAGAATTACTACCGAATCAAAAATCTGATATAATAACAGAGTTTCAGGATAAAGGAAATTTAGTCGGTTTCACAGGTGATGGAGTAAATGATGCACCCGCTCTTGCCAAAGCAAATCTCGGAATATCACTAGCATCCGGAACTGATATAGCTATTGAGTCTTCAGATATTGCCATAATAAACGATAATCTTATAAATGTTGTAAATGCCATTAAAATATCTAATAAGACAATAAAAATTATAAGGCAGAATTTATTTTGGGCATTTGTTTATAATGTGATAGGGATTCCATTAGCGGCATTTGGATTTTTAAATCCAATGATCGGAGCATTAGCTATGTCACTAAGCTCCGTATCAGTGGTATCAAATTCTCTTAGACTAAAATTTACTAAATTATGATCTATTTTTTGGGAAGACGTTCTAAATAAGAACTATTGCTAAGGATTGTGAACTTTGCTTTGGTGCTTAATTCTTCCACCTTGCTGCAATTCATATAACTCATTGCACTTTTTAATCCATCTGAAATTCCATTAACAATATTTTTTACGGGACCTTTATAAGGGACCATTGTCTCTTCCCCTTCTATAAATTCTCCTTTCATCTTAACTCCGAAAGAAGCACTTCCTCTATATTTTTTCCATAATTGGTCATTGTATTTAATTACCTCGCCGGGAGTTTCTTTAGTACCTGCTAACATTCTTCCGAGCATTACTATATCAGCACCCAAAGCCAATGCTTTTATTACATCACCGGGACTTTTAACTCCTCCATCTGCGATAATCGATATTTTCATTTTCCCATCTTCTCTAGCAAAATATGTATCAAGTACAGAAGAAACCTGTCCTATCCCAATACCTGTTTGAATTGAAGTGGTACAAACGCTGCCTCCTCCTATTCCTACTCTTACTGCATCAGCACCGGAATCAACTAGCTGAGTTAATGTAATTCCATTTGCAATATTACCAACAATCACTCTTAAATTATATTTCTTCTTTATATCTTCGCATTTCTCTAATACATATTTATTATTTGCATTGGCTGTATCAATACATACAATAAAATTTCTTTCGGCAATTTTTTCAATTAATTTATCATCCGCGGTTAAACTTATTGAAACGGCTTTCACGTTTGAATAATTCTCCCCGCCAAAGAGTGATGAAAGAGAAGAATCAAATCTATTCACAATTCCAATCGCTCCAAGATTTGTAAGTTCCGAAACCATTGCCAACCCAGAAACTGTATCCATGGGACTTGAAATTATCGGAGTAGTTAGAATCTCACTTAAAAATTCGGTTTTTATATTTATATCGGCTCGGCTTCTTACTTCCGAAATTTCTTCCGGGACTAAGGTGATATCATCATAAGTTAGAGATTGATGATAATTGTTTAATTCTTCTTTTGTGTATATTTTCATAAATTCCTCAATAAATGCGGTTGTAAAATAGATTTCTTTATGATTGATATCAATTAGATTTTTAAATTAGATAGATTTTTATATCTTTGCTAAACTCTATTTATTAAACGGAAGAAATATGACATCAACGAATGGAACTACTTGGAAATTTCCAAAAGAATTCTGGTTTGCGAATTTCATGGAACTCTGCGAACGGGCAGCTTATTATGGATTCTTTATTGTATTAACTCTTTATTTAACTGATATTGTGGGATTTACTGATAAAGAAACCGGTGTTGTTGCCGGAGTTTTCTTTGCATTGCTTTATTTTTTGCCTCCGTTTGTAGGTGCAATTTCAGATAAAATTGGTTTTAGGAATGGATTAATTTTAGCATTTTCTCTGCTCACAGTAGGGTATTTTCTCCTAGGCGTTTGGCATTCCAAAGCATTGGTTATCTTTTTCCTTGTAATCGTTCTAATCGGTGGCTCATTTATTAAACCATTAATTACTGCCACTGTTGCCAAGACGACTAATGAAGTTAATCGAGCCCGGGGATATTCCTTATTTTATTGGATTGTTAATATAGGTTCGTTTAGCGGTAAGACTTTTGTTCCTTATATTCGTCAAGGAGTTGGATTAGAATATGTTAATTTCTTCTCATCAGCAATGTCATTAGTTGCGCTTCTCTTTGCAATTTTTATGTTCAAAAATTTCGATAAAAAACGTGAAACAAAATCTATTGCTGAAGTATTCGCTGCATTAAAAAGAATTTTCTCAACACCTCGATTGATAATATTAATACTAATAGTTACCGGTTTTTGGATTATTCAACATCAGCTCTATGCAACAATGCCAAAATATGTAATACGACTAATTGGTCCGGAAGCTAAACCTGAATGGCTTGCAAACGTTAATCCATTAGTTGTCGTTATGTTTGTTGTGCTTATTACTCAATTAATGAGGAAATTCAAAGCAGTAACTTCGATGCTAATAGGTATGATTTTAATGCCATTTTCTGCATTTGCTATGTCATTGAGTCAAACCGGACAAATTTCATCCGGTGAATTTGTTTCTGTTTTCGGTCTTTTTAATATGTATTCACTTACCTTAATGATGATAATAGGAATTGGAATACAAGGATTAGCAGAGTGTTTTATATCTCCACGATTTTTAGAGTATTTCTCATTACAAGCTCCAAAGGGTGAAGAAGGACTATATCTAGGTTTCAGTCATCTCCATTCATTCTTTTCTGCATTAGCAGGATTTATTATGTCGGGTTATTTGCTTGATGCTTATTGCCCCGATCCAAGCACACTCCCTGCAGGATTGACAGAAGTTCAAAGAGCTGCTTATTATTCCGATGCTCATGTTATCTGGTATTATTTCATAGCGATTGGATTTGTTGCTGCCGTAGCTCTATTTATATACAAAATTGTTGTTGATAGGATTGATGCTAAAAAAGAAGCTCAAAACGCTTAAAAATTGTTTTAGTAACTGCGGGAATAATTCCGCAGTTACTAAAATTTTATTTATCCATTATACATCTATCAAACGCATAAAAATGACATTTAGAGCAATGACCTTTCTCTTGAGTAATTTCTTTTGATTTGATTTTCTTTATAACCCCTTCAAGATAATTATTAAATTGACTTAAATTATCAGTTCCAATTTCTTGAAAATATTCCAATTCAGGGTTCTCAATAAATATGATACGTAAAATATACTTCTTATACTCGATATATTTTTTACTTAATAAAAACGCATAAAAACGTAACTGTACTAAATAATTTTGGAATTTCTCTTCTGCTTGTTTTGGATAATTTAATTTATCTGTCTTGTAATCTATAATGTAGATTACCTTTTCCTTTTCATCAAATACAACTTTATCAATTACACCATATAAATAGTCTTCATTGAATTTATAATATAATTCATATTCATTCTTATATAGATCGAATGAACTAATTTGTTTGTATGTAGGAGTTGCATAATATTTAGATACAACCGAATTAATTTGTTCGATTAAAGTATCAGTTACGAAAATTGAATGCTCGGGGAATTCATTATGTATTTCTTCTTTGATTACATCTCTCAAATTTTCAGGAGAAACGTCTAATTCCAAAATTTTATGAATAATTCGCCCTTTCATATCGGATGGAATTAAGAACGATTCATCTTCTTTCTCTTTAAATTCATATTGAAAATCGGTCATTAGGAATAATTCGTTCACTTTATTAAATCCCAAATCGTAAATAAGATGATATTTTACTGGGCATTGAGAAAATACTGCAATCTTCGTGGCAGAATAAAACTCATTTTTTGGATATTCATCGCCACTTAAATTATAATCTA
>Ga0209643_1002611_pt1 | contig 11141 bp, 10 predicted proteins | sample AutmiccBRH37_all_FD_187383 | JGI IMG/M metagenome (GOLD analysis project Ga0209643, IMG submission 187383) | Deep subsurface microbial communities from Mt. Terri, Switzerland - Autotrophic microbial communities BRH/37_all (SPAdes) (version 2) | ecosystem: Environmental > Aquatic > Deep... | reverse complement strand
CGGCCGGGCGCCGAAATCCGGGAATGGGTCACGTCCGACGGCGGCAGTCGGCGCGGCGGAGACAACAGCCGCGAGGATCGCGTCCTGCGCACGGTCGGCCGCATCCTGTACGTCGACGTCCGCTGACCCCGGGGTCGAGTCTCTGCCACCCGCCGTGCAAATGCTGCCAGCGGAAATGAACCCCGCCGGCTGCTGGTTCCAGCAAGCGCAACGTCGAAAGCAAAACCACGTCGAAACCGCGCGACACGCTCCACGGCTCCGGCCGCGACCGCGGTTACCTGGCCGTCGTCGGCAAGGTCTACTACGTCTCTGTGAGCTGATGGAGTCTCTGTGAGCTGACGAAAGCAGTCAGGAGGGGCGCCCTGACCGGGGCGCCCCTTCTCGCGTGTACCGGACGCCGCGAAACACTCGCTAAGTTGTCTGTGAGCCATCACGGTTCACCAGCCAACCGAGAGATCGTTGCCATATGCGAGTTGACGGGCGGGACATCGCTGTCTCGGGCAGCCTGCTCCAACCGTTGACCCGTCGGACCAACGACATCGTGCGGCTGGCGTCGGCCGGCGTGTTCCTCGTCGTCGTCGTCACCAGCTCGCTGATCACCCGCAACGAGTGGGACGCGCTGGAGAAGTCCATCTCCGGACTCGTCGACGTGCTGAGCCCGACGCAGTCGAACGCCGTGTACCTGGTCTACGGCATCGCGATCCTGGCGTTGCCGTTCATGATTCTGATCGGGCTCATCGTCGGCAGGCAGTGGAAGCTGCTGGGTGCCTACGCCGCGGCCGGGGTCATCGCGATCCTGGCCCTGTCGATCACTGGCAACGGCATCGCCGCGCCGCGCTGGCACTTCGACCTGACGGAACGTCTCGACACGGTGCTGTCGCAGTTCCTCGACGACCCGCGGTGGATCGCGATGCTCGCCGCGGTGCTGACGGTATCGGGACCCTGGCTGCCCGCGCAGTGGCGACGCTGGTGGTGGACGTTGCTGCTGGCGTTCGTGCCGATCCACCTCGTCGTCAGCGCGGTGGTACCGGCACGCTCCCTGCTGGGATTGGCGGTGGGCTGGTTCGTCGGGGCACTGGTGGTGCTCGTCGTCGGCACCCCGGCACTGGAGGTGCCGCTCGACGGTGCGGTCCGGGCGATGACGCGGCGCGGCTTCCGCGTGTCGGCGCTGAGGGTGGTCCGGCCCGCCGGGCGCGGGCCGTTGGTGCTCATCGCCACCGAGGACCACGCCGGCGACACCGACCCGGGCACCGCGATCGTCGAGCTGTACGGGCCGCATCAACGCGGCGGCGGTGCGCTCCGTCAGTTCTGGAGCAAGCTGCGGCTGCGTGACAGCGAAACCGCACCGCTGCAGACCTCCCTGCCCCGTGCCGTCGAACACCGCGCGCTGATGGCCATCGCCGTCGGCGACCTGGCACTGGCCAACACCTCGCCGATCGCGATGTCGACGCTGGACCGGGGGTGGACGCTCTACGCCCACAAGCCGTCACGCGGCGCCACGATCGACGACTGCGTGGACGACACACCGGTGGCGCGGATCTGGGATTCGCTGGAGGTGCTCCACAGCCAGCAGATCTCCCACGGTGACCTGCGCAGCAAGGAGATCACCGTCGTCGACGGAACGCCGATGTTCGGCGGGTTCTCGTTCGCCGAGTACGGCGCCTCGGAGGCGCATCTGCACACCGACATCGCCCAGCTCCTGCTGACCACGACAGACCTCTACGGCGCCGAACCGGCCGTGCAGGCGGCGATCACCGTGTTCGGCAGCGAGACGGTGCTTGCGGCGTCCCGTCGCTTGACGAAATCTGCTGTGCCGAAACGGATCCGGGCCTCGCTCGGTGATGCGAAAGCCGCGATGTCGGCCACCCGTGACGAAGTGAAACACCAGACCGGCGCCGACCAGATCGAGACGGAGACGATCACCCGGTTCACCCGCAACCAGCTGATCCAGATGGGGCTGCTGGTCGCACTGGTCTACGTAGCCTATCCGTTCATCGCCTCGGTGCCGGTGTTCTTCTCCGAACTGCGCTCGGCGAACTGGTGGTGGGCGCTGGCCGGGCTCGCGGTGTCGGGGCTGAAGTACCTCGGCGCGGGTGCCGCGCTGTGGGCGTGCGCGGATGGCCTGGTGAAGTTCCGGAACCTGGCCATCATGCAGGTGGCGAACACGTTCGCCGCGACGACGACGCCCGCCGGGGTCGGCGGTCTGGCACTGAGCACCCGCTTCCTGCAGAAGGGCGGGCTTGGGGCGCTGCGGGCCACCACCGCCGTGGCGCTACAGCAGTCGGTGCAGGTGCTCACCCACATCACGCTGCTGATCATCTTCAGCGCCGCGGCGGGAGCGTCGGCGGACCTCGGACGGTTCGTGCCCGGCTCCACGGTGCTGTACCTGATCGGCGGCGCGGCGCTGGGTGCCGTCGGGGTGTTCCTGTTCGTCCCGAAGCTGCGGCGCTGGCTGGCCACCGCGGTGCGGCCCCGGCTCAAGGAGGTCCTCGACGATCTCGCCGAGCTGGCCCGCGAGCCCCGGCGGCTTGCGGTGATCGTGCTCGGTTGTGCGGCAACCACACTCGGGGCGGCGCTGGCGCTGTGGGCCAGCATCGCGGCGTTCGGCGGTGACGCCAGCTTCGTCACCGTCACGATCGTGACGATGGTCGGCGGAACGCTGGCCTCGGCGGCTCCCACCCCCGGTGGTGTCGGGGCGGTGGAAGCCGCGCTGATCGGCGGTCTCGCCGCGTTCGGTGTGCCCACGGCGATCGCGGTGTCGTCGGTGCTGCTGTACCGGATCCTCACCGTCTGGCTTCCGGTGTTCGTCGGCTGGCCGATCGTGCGGTGGCTCACCCGCAACGACATGATCTAGCGCTTCGGCCCGGTTTTCGCGAACGTGCATTCCATGTAGTTGCGCGGCGCGTTCCGCGACAAGGAATGCACGTTCGCCGGCAAGCGATACGTGGCGGCTACCGGGAGTAATCTCCACGAAACCCGCGCATGGTTTCCTCTCATCAGACGGTGTTTCATACGAGAAATCACGCTGGAGGCGTCATGACGAGTACCACCGCTCCGATCTTCCTGGTGACATCCGGCTTCTGGCAGCAGCTGCCGCAGATGTCGCTGGAGCAGTACCCCGGCACCGAGGGCTTCATCGACGACGTCTACGCCAACCCGACCGGCGTCCCGATGAGCTCAGGCTACTTCGAGCTGTGCCACACCGACGCCGCGCTGGACTACTACTACGACTACGACGAGATGAAGGTCGTCCTCGAAGGCGAGTTCCGATTGGAGAATCCGGACACCGGCCAGGTGCAGATCGCCAGGGCCAAGGACGCGATCTTCTTCCCGAAGGGCTCCCGCATCCTGTTCTCCACCCCGGACCACGCGCTGGCGTTCTACGTCGGCTACCGGTCCTTCGCCCCATGACCTCGCGTGAGAACACGTTGTAAGACAGCATGATCGAACGCTTCCGTGTCGCTCCCGGCTCGGTGGCGGCGCTGAAGGTCTTCGGCGGCGACCGGCTGGAGGTCATCGACCGATTCGGCCGCCAGCCCGCCGAGCTGACGGTGCTGGCGTCGGACCCCCGTGCCGTCACCGACGCCACGCCCGACGCCCCCGCGTCGGTGTTGCGCCGCCTGGTCGCCGGGCCCGACGAGGACGGCTACGCCGCCGGGCGCATCCTGACCCTGCTCGCCGAGCACCGCGTCGATCAATCCGGCGCGGTGGCCATCCGGTTGTTCGACGACACCTCGCCCGCGGGTGCGCGGGCGGGCTTCGCCGTGGACGACGACGCCGTCGTGCTCGTCGCCGCACCGGCCTCACCGATGTGCCTGTCGGGCACCGACCCGAACCCTCCCTCTGAGGTGGTCGTCGAGGTGCAGCGCGCCGCACCGTCGCGGCCCGAAGAGCGTGAGCTGCCCGAGCCGTTGGCAGAACCACTGTGGGACATGCACATCGACGCGTCGACGGTGTCGTCGTATGAGGTGCGCGCGGGGCAGTTCATCCAGATCATCGACGTGGCGGGACGGCAGTGTTCGGACTTCCTCGCGTTCGACGCGCACGCTCTGGGTGACGGCACGGAGTTCGGCCTGGATGCCACCACCACCCGCACGATCGGCGGCGGCGCCTACCCCCGGCCGGGGCTCTACGGGAAGTTCTACGACAGCCGCGCCCAACCCCTCGTCGAGGTGGTGCGGGACACGGTGGGCCGCCACGACACGTTCGCGCTGGCCTGCACCGCCAAGTACTACGCGGACCTCGGCTACCCCGGTCATGTCAACTGCACCGACAACTTCAACGCCGGCCTGAGCAGGTTCGGGGTCGCTGCCCGGCGGGGCTGGCCTGCGCTGAACCTGTTCTACAACACGGCATTCAACGCGCAGCACCAGTTGATCTCCGACGAGCCGTGGTCGCGGGCCGGGGACTACGTACTGTTCCGGGCATCCACCGACCTGGTCTGCGCGTCGTCCGCCTGCCCCGACGACATCGACGCCGCCAACGGTTGGGTGCCCACCGACATCCACGTGCGCGTCTACGACTCGACCAGGAGGTTCTCCGTGGCTGTGGGACACCGGCTGACCCCGGACTCCGATCCGGTGCTGACCAAGCGCACGGCGTTCGCGTCCCGCACCGAGAAGCTGACCCAGCGATTCACCGACTATCGCGGGTACTGGCTGCCCACCGCCTTCGACGACTTCGGGCCGCACCAGGAGTACTGGGCGTGCCGCGAACGGGTCGCCGTGATGGACCTGTCGGCACTGCGAAAGTTCGAGGTGCTCGGCCCCGACGCCGAGGCGCCTGCAGGCCACCCTCACGCGTGACATCCGCCAGCTGGCCCGCGGGCAGGTCGTGTACTCGGCCATGTGCACCGAGGCCGGCGGCGTCGTCGACGACTGCACCGTGCTTCGCCTCGGCGACAACAACTTTCGCTTCGTCGGCGGTGACCCGTACGATGGCGTCTGGTTGCGCACCCAGGCGGAGAAGCTCGGCCTGCAGCAGGTGTGGATCAAGGACTCCAGCGACCAGATGCACAACATCGCGGTCCAGGGCCCGGCCAGCAGGGAACTGCTCGCAGGCCTGGTCTGGAGCCCGCCCGACCAGCCGGATCTGCGTGACCTCGGGTGGTTCCGCTTCCTGATCGGCCGGCTCGGCGGACCGACAGGCCTGCCCCTGCTGGTGTCGCGGACCGGGTACTCCGGCGAACTGGGCTACGAGCTGTGGGTGCACCCGAACGACGCCGAGATGCTGTGGGACACCGTGTGGGACGCCGGCGCACCGTACGGTCTGGCGCCGTTGGGGCTGGAGGCGCTGGAACTGCTGCGGGTCGACGTTTAGGCCGCGCGCTTCCGAGGCATATGTGACGCAGCGCACGTCAAGTTCACGTCCTCTCCCTGGAGCTTGCGATGACCACCGAGAACCCAACGAGCCGCACTGACGTCGACAAGGCGTTGCTCGGCCACGCCACCTACCGCAGCCTCGGTGAGCAGAAGCTCTCGCCGAGGGAGAAACGTTTCGAGAAGGGCCGCAGGACGGTCGGCCTGTACCTGGCGCCGCTGGTCACGGTGGTGTTCCTGGTCGTACCGCTCGACATCCCCCGCAATCAGCAGGTGCTCGCCGCGGTTCTGCTCGGCGTCATCGTGCTGTGGATCAGCGAAGCGGTGCCGATCCCGATCGGCGGCCTGCTCGGGGTTGCGGTGGCGGTGTTCCTCGGCGTCGCGCCGGTCGACGACGTGCTCGGACCGTTCGGATCGTCGACGGTCTTCACGTTCATCGGCGCGTTCATCCTCGCCCAGGCGATGCTCAAACACGGTGTCGCCCGCCGGTTCGCGTTCCGCATCCTCGCACTGCCGCGGGCGGGAGGTTCGACCACCGGCGTCATCCTCGCGTTCGGCGCCATCACCTGCATCCGGTCGGCGTTCGTCTCCAACACCGCGACGGTGGCGATGCTGCTGCCCACCGCGCTGGGCATCCTCGCGGTGATCGCCAAGCTGCTGCAGAAGCGCGACATGGTGGAACCCGATTTCGACCCGTTGCGGCTGCGCGTCGGCGCCGCGCTGGCGCTGATCCTGTTGCGGCTCAACAAACCTGAGATTCAGCGCATCGAGGGGGTGGCCGACTACATCGCCAAGGAACGCGAGCAGCTGGGCCGCTGTCCCGGGCCGAGAAGAACACGCTCGTCGCCTTCGGTGTCACGGTGACGTTGTGGATCATCCCCGGCGTGCTCGCGCTGTTCTTCGGCAACGAATCCGACATCTACACCGCGGTCAGCGACCGTCTCGACGAGGGCGTCGTCGCGGTGTTCGGCGCCTCTCTGCTGTTCCTGCTTCCTACCGACTGGGAGAACCGCGAATTCACGTTGCGCTGGCGTGATGCCGCCAAGATCGACTGGGGCACAATCATTCTCTTCGGCAGCGGCATCATCTTCGGCTCGCTGATCGCCGACACGGGGTTGGCGGAGACGATCGGCACCTCGGTCGACGACGCGCTGGGGCTGACGAGCACCGTCGCGATCACCATCTTCGCGGTGTTGCTTGCCATCATCGTGTCCGAGACCACCAGCAACACGGCATCTGCGGCGGTGGTGGTCTACCGATCATCATCCCGGTCGCCGTCGCCGCGGGCATCAACCCGTTCGTGCCCGCACTCGCGGCGACCTTCGCGGCGTCGTTCGGCTTCATGCTTCCGGTGTCGACACCGCAGAACGCGATCGTCTACGGTTCGGGCGTGGTGCGCATTACGACAATGATCCGCTCGGGGGCGACCTTCGACGTCATCGGTGCATTCCTGATCATCCTGCTGCTGCCGCTGATGGTCAGCGTCCTGGGGCTGGGCACGTGAGCGGGCAGACGATCGCCGTCATCCCCGGTGACGGTATCGGCGCCGAGGTGATCGCCTCGGCCAGGGCAGTCCTCGACGCCGCGGCGGCGAAGTACGGAATCGACCTGCAGTACCACGAATTCAACTGGTCGTGCCGGCGATACACCGAGATCGGCTCGATGATGCCCGACGACGGGTTGGATACGCTCGGCGAGTTCGACGCGATCCTGTTGGGCGCGGTGGGCTGGCCGGGGGTGGCCGACCATGTGTCGTTGTGGGGCTTGCTGATTCCGATCCGCAGGGCATTCCGGCAGTACGTCAACCTGCGACCGATCCGGCTCTTCCGCGGGGTGTCCGGACCGCTGCGGACGACCGAGGACATCGACTTCGTGGTGGTCCGGGAGAACGTCGAGGGCGAGTACAGCGAGATCGGCGGTCGTCTCCACCGAGGGTTCCCCGACGAGATGGCCATCCAGGAGTCGGTGTTCACGAGGCCGGGAGTGACCCGGATCGCCGACTACGCTTTCGAGCTGGCCCGGACGCGGCGCGGCTACGTCACCTCGGCGACGAAGTCCAACGGGATCGTGCACACGCTGCCGTTCTGGGACGAGGTCGTGGCCGAACGGGCGCAGGCATACCCCGACGTGCGGTGGGACAGTGAGCACATCGACGCGCTGGCCGCGAAGTTCGTGCTGCAGCCGCAGCGGTTCGACGTGGTGGTGGGCTCGAACCTCTTCGGCGACATCCTGTCCGATCTGGCGGCCGCGGTCGCCGGGTCCATCGGCATCGCGCCGTCGGCCAACCTCGACCCGACGAAGCAGTACCCGTCGATGTTCGAACCGGTGCACGGTTCGGCGCCGGACATCGCGGGCCGCGGGGTCGCGAATCCGATAGGGGCGGTGTGGTCGGCGGCGATGATGCTGTCGCACCTCGGGCACACCGCCGCAGCCGACGACGTGATCGCGGCGATGGAGTCGACCCTGAGCGAGCCGGGGACCCGCACCGGCGATCTGGGGGGCACCGCGACGACCGAGCAGGTCACCGCCGCGCTCGTGGCACAGCTGAGCTGAGCGCCGCGACTACCCGCGCCGCGACGCCGTCAGCAGACCAGGCCGGCGAACAACGCGCCGGTGACCAGTGCGATCAGGATCGCGACGGTCGGCATCCCGCTGGTCAGCGCGACGACCACACCTGCGACGGCAGCGATCAGGATGGCGAACATCAGGAACGCCACTGCCCAGTTGACGTGGGCGGATGCGCGCACAGTACGCGGCGGTTCGACATTGTGGGGGACCATTGCGCCCTCTCCCATTCCGGCCATGACCGTCCTGGCTGTGACTGCGCACACAGTATAGCGCGCAAATGGTGCACATCACACTTTTTGGCGGCGTAGTCGTGATCTCGGCCGACGTTCGAAAGCTCAACTAACAGAAGTCATTAGCGCGACTAATCGCACCCGGCGTAGGTACGTAGGGCCTTCGGTACGTTGGTCACCGGTGGCAACGACAACCGCGCCGACAACCGCGACGAGGCTGGCCGTGTTGACGGTCGTGGCGGCGACGGCCCTGGTGCAGTGCGCCCCGGCCCCCGCGCCCGCTCCCCAGACGACCTCCCAGGGGTCACCGGAAACGTTCTCCACGGTGACCCGTCCTGCCGCGCCCCCACGACCGCAGCCCGCATCCGTTCACCCCGTCTCCGCCGCCGACCTCGCCGCGACGTGGCGTCCCGGCTGCCCCCTGCCCCCGGACGCACTGCGCCGCGTCGACCTCGACTACTGGGGCTTCGACGGACGGCCGCACCGCGGCCAGTTGGTGGTGCACCGAGACCTCACCGCCGACGTCATCGCGGCGTTCGACCAGCTGCTACGGCTGCGCTTCCCCATCGAGCGGATGCGCACCGCCGACCACTACCCCGGGGCCGACGACGAGCTGTCGATGCGCGACAACAACACCTCGGCGTTCAACTGCCGCGACATCCCCGGCACCGGGCAGTGGTCGCTGCACGCCTATGGCCGCGCGGTGGACGTCAATCCGCGGCTGAACCCCAACGTCGATCGCCGCGGCGACCACCAGCCCGCCAACGCCGGGCCGTTCGTCGATCGCGCCCGCACCGATCCCGGGATGCTGCACGACGGCGATCCGGCCGTCGAGGCGTTCATCGACCGGGGCTGGCGCTGGGGCGGCCACTGGCGCACCCCGCTGGACTACCAGCATTTCGAGCTCCGATAACAGCTGCGACGGTTCTGTGACATCGCTGTGACTGCGCTGCACACGTGAACCCCCACGGGGACTATCTCGTGTCGTACGTAAAGCGCCTTCGCTCCCACACTGGAGGTTCAGCTGCTTCACAGACTCGCCCTCTTGGCTCTCGCCGCGCCGCGCCGCATCCTGGTCGCCGCGGTGCTGTTGGCGGTCGCCCTCGGGGTGTTCGGCGTGCCCGTCGCCAAGAGCCTCTCCCCCAGCGGCTTTCAGGACCCGGGTTCCGAATCCACCCACGCCGAAAAGGTTCTCACCGACAAGTTCGGCCAGGGTGATGTCCAGATGCTCATCGTCGTCTCCGCCCCCGACGGCATCGACAGCCCGCAGGCGCGTGACGTCGGCACCGGCATCGTCGACCGGTTGACCCGCCACCCCCACGTCGCCGACGTGTCCTCGGCATGGTCCTCCCCGCCCGCGGCCGCCGCCGACCTCGTCAGCAGGGATCGCACCGCGGGGCTCATCGTCGCCGGCATCACCGGCACCGAGGCCGAGCAGCAGACCTACACCAAGGACATCTCCGACCAGGTCACCCGCGACCGGGATGGCATCACCGTGCGGACCGGCGGAACGGCCATGGTCAACGTCCAGATCACCGAGCAGTCCCAGCGCGATCTGCTGGTCATGGAGTCCCTGGCGATCCCGTTGAGTTTCCTTGTGCTGGTCTGGGTGTTCGGCGGGCTGCTGGCCGCGGCGCTGCCCGTCGCCATCGGCGGCATGGCGATCCTGGGTGCGCTGTCGGTGCTGCGGCTGGTCACGTTCACCACCGACGTGTCGATCTTCGCGCTGAACCTGGCCACCGCCATGGGTCTGGCCCTGGCCATCGACTACACGCTGCTGATCCTCAGCCGCTACCGCGACGAACTCGCCGCAGGCGCCGACCGTCGAGCGGCGCTGCAACGCACCATGACGACCGCCGGGCGGACCGTCATCTTCTCCGCCACCACGGTGGCGCTGGCGATGGCGGCGATGGTGCTGTTCCCGATGCACTTCCTCAAATCGTTCGCCTACGCCGGTGTGGCCACCGTCGCGTTCGCGGCGGCGGCGGCGGTCGTCGTCACCCCCGCCGCGCTGGTGGTCCTCGGCGACCGCCTCGACGCCTTCGACGTGCGCCGGCTCGCCCGCCGGATCCTGCGCAGGCCGCCGCCGCAACCCGTCCCGGTCGAACAGCGCTTCTGGTACCGCTGCGCGAACGCCGTCATGCGGCGCGCGCTGCCGCTCGGCCTGGCCATCGTCGCCCTGCTGCTCGTCCTCGGCGCCCCGTTCCTGGGGGTGCGGTGGGGTTTCCCCGACGACCGGGTGCTGCCGCAGTCGGCGTCCTCCCATCAGGTCGGCGACCAACTGCGCCGGGATTTCGCCGACAATTCGGACACCGCCGTCACGATCGTCGTCCCCGACAGTGACGGTCTGGCACCGGCCGAGCTGTCGGCATACGCCGCCGAACTGTCAAGGGTCCCCGACGTTCCCGCCGTCTCCGCACCCACGGGAACATTCGTCGACGGAGCGTTGGCCGGGCCGCCGTCGGCCCCGGCCGGCGAGAGTCAGGGCAGTGTCTTCCTCACCGTGGCCAGCACCGCGCCGCTGTTCTCCGATGCGTCCGAGGCTCAGCTGGACCGGTTGCACGCCGTCGCCGGTCCCGGCGGGCGTGCCGTGGAGATGACGGGCACCGCGCAGATCAACCGCGACAGCGTGGACGCCATCACCTCCACGCTGCCGGTGGTGCTGGGCTTCATCGCCGTCATCATGTTCGCGTTGCTGTTCCTGCTCACCGGCAGCGCGGTGGTACCGCTGAAAGCGTTGGTGCTCAACGTGCTCTCGCTCACCGCGGCGTTCGGAGCGCTGGTGTGGATCTTCCAGGACGGCCATCTGTCCGGCCTCGGGACCACGCCCACCGGCACGCTCGTCGCGAACATGCCGGTCCTGCTGTTCTGCATCGCCTTCGGACTGTCGATGGACTACGAGGTGTTCCTCGTCTCCCGGATCCGCGAATTCTGGGTCCAGACAGGACGATCCGATGAGTCGGTCGCGCTGGGCATCGCCTACACCGGCCGCATCATCACCGCTGCGGCGCTGATCATGTCGATC
>Ga0209643_1002610_pt1 | contig 11147 bp, 16 predicted proteins | sample AutmiccBRH37_all_FD_187383 | JGI IMG/M metagenome (GOLD analysis project Ga0209643, IMG submission 187383) | Deep subsurface microbial communities from Mt. Terri, Switzerland - Autotrophic microbial communities BRH/37_all (SPAdes) (version 2) | ecosystem: Environmental > Aquatic > Deep... | reverse complement strand
TTAGTGAATGTTCTAGGAGTAGTTGGTGTAGGCGCGGGAGTGCTCACTAGTGATTTACATACAATTTTTACAATTCCATCTTTTTTATATTTTATTTTAGTTCCATCTTGCAAACCTATTGTCCCTAGGAAGTCGTTGCCTGACTCCTTTCTGTCAAAAGTAAGGCCAGAAGGTAATGTAAATTTGTCTTGATTTCTATTATAGTTTAACGATATATCTCCAATAGTGATTGTATATTTATTGCTATTAGTTCTTGAGATTGAGTAATCATCATAGTCAACAGTTTGAGCTGGATTAACATCAGTGTGGTCAATTATATCCAAACTATTTGTACCTATAGCATAATTAGATGCCGAAACTACTGCACCACAATCACTACTTGAATCACTTGAGATGAAAATTTTTTCTCCCGTTGTTAGTGTGATTAGTGAGGTATAGCTTTTGTCCGAACATGAATCTCCAAATGGACCATTTATTGGATCTTCTTCAATATTGCTAATCATAGAAGAACATGGTGAGTGATCCCATGTAATGACAGTTCCATCTTTCGTTTTTATTGTTCCATCTTTAGTGATTTTTAGAACCATATTCTTTGGTTCTGAAGTAGGAGCGGCAGTAGTTGTGCCAGGGCTAGCAGGAGTGGGAACTGGAGCGAGAGTAGTTGTGCCAGAGGCCCTAACCTCAACACCAACAGCAGCAGCAAGAACAACAACACCAACAACAACAAGAGGACCATCACCACCATCACCACCACCACCATCACTTTGCAACAGATGTCTTGCTGTGGTAGGAGATTCTTCTGACAATGCTTGCATTTTACGGCCAGCAAGGACGTTGCCGCAAAGGTTTGTGGGGGTTGCTGCTAGCAAATCATCTCCAACTCCAGATCCATCGGTTGTACAATATAAATATTGAGCATCTTCGATATATGAGTTGCCAGAAGGGCTGATTACAAGTTGTCTGCATCGATCTGTCGAGCTTGTCAAAAACAATTGCAATCCGCTTGTAAGCGTAACCAATCGGCCAGTAGTTAAAAAATTATTTGTAAGATATGAATCACAATACCCGTAATTTATTGGTAGTGAAGCATATTCCTCTACATTTGTTATATCTGGAGATATCAATTGAGTGCGAACTTCGCCGCCACAAACAGAAGTTTGAGGATCTGGGCAAGATATTACGCTATCATGATTTTGACATGCAGCATAACCAAAACCTTCAGGACCATGGCAATATACATCTGATGGACATACATGTGCGGTTGTCAACAAGCTGCGAGTTTGTGAAGGTGAAGGAAACGTTGTATTCGATATAGATTCATGAAGACTATGAGTGATTGAAGTTGAAATTGATATAGAAGGGCTGCTTGAGTTCGTAGGTGTTTGTGAAAATGATCCGCTTAAGCTTCCAGATAATGATTCGTTCAATGTATAAGAAGGAGAGAAACTTTCAGTTCCTGATTCAGAATCAGAATCTGTCATAGAAGTCGCCAGAAAACGAAATTGATCTAGATGCAGATAGGCTTCTTGAAATTGATTCATTCAATGAGAGAGAACCAGAGAAGCTTTCAGTCCCTGACCCAGAATCAGAATCTGTCATAGAAGATGTCCCTGAAAACGAAGTTGATTCAGAGCCAGATCTAGTTCCAGATAAAGAATCAGAGGGGCTATCTGTTGAAGAAATCGAACCCGAATTGGAAGTTGATTTAGAATCTGTCATAGAAGATGTACCCGAAAACGAAGTTGATTCAGAGCCAGATCTAGTTCTAGATAGAGAATCAGATAGGCTATCTGTTGAAGAAATCGAACCCGAATTGGAAGTTGATTTAGAATCTGTCATAGAAGATGTACCCGAAAACGAAGTTGATTCAGAGCCAGATCTAGTTCTAGATAGAGAATCAGATGGGCTATCTGTTGAAGAAATCGAACCCGAATTGGAAGTTGATTCAGAGCCAGATCTAGTTCTAGATAAAGAATCAGATGGGCTATCTGTTGAAGAAATCGAACCAGAAAGCGAAGTTGATTCAGAGCCAGATCTAGTTCCAGATAAAGAGTCAGATGGGCTATTTGTTGAAGAAATCGAACCAGAAAGCGAAGTTGATTCAGAGCCAGATCTAGTTCTAGATAAAGAATCAGATGGGCTATCTGTTGAAGAAATCGAATCAGAAAGAGATGTTGATCTAGAGCCAGAAGGGCTTCCGGAATGAGATCCAGAAATACTATCTGTCATAGAGTTAGTTTCAGAATTAGTTGGTGATTCACTTGCAGAAGGCGAATGTGTTGCTGATATTGATGGGCTTTGCGAGTTTGATGGGCTGTTAGTAGTAGAATCTGAATAGGTAACAGTTCCTGTGAACGAAGCTGAAGGTGAGTTGCTCAAGCTTGATGAACCAGATACGGAAGTTCCTGATATAGATGTAGAAGTTGATACGCTTGTCGTATTTGTAGAATCCCATAGTTTATGCCACCACAATTGGAATTCCGATAAGGCATTGAAAGGAGCTAAAATGCTGTTGATATAGGAATTTTTTCCTTGTTGCACCAAACCTGTGAGTACTCCAAGACCAAGATTTCGTAAGTAAGCTGTTGCAGCGTCCATATCTATATCATGATCTATGTTTTGCAACTGACTTTTTGCTCCCAGAAAATCTTGTGCAATGCCAGCTTGTGAAGCGGCTTGACCTGATTGAATTAAATCACCAAACGGATCCACTTTATCAGGATGTGCTAAATGCCACATAGCTGCTGAAAATGCAGAAACGCCAACACCTGCAGCCGCTGATGCTATTATTGGCCAATTTCTTTTTAAAAATGCGATTACAGCTTTTTCGTTTTTGTCATTACCGAAAAATAGAGCTGGAACTAATGGAGCATATGTTTGTGCAGCAACTAGAATATTCTCATTATTGGTTGCTTGAGCCAAATCGTACATTTCTTTCAAAAGATGTTTTTTATCAAAAGCATCTTTACTATTCAAAGTTTCAAGCATTTTGCTAACATCCATTCTATATTCAGCGCTAACGTCATATTTTGCACTAACAAGATTTTGCTTTACTACGGTTAGAGTTGCTTCATTAGGATCTTTTGGGTTATTCCAATTCCAAAATGCATCTTGAGTTTTTTCTAAGAAATTTGCATTTTTTGGGGTTATTTTGAAGACTTCATTTGCTGAATCTTCACTTCCTAAAATCGCGCCTGCGACTCCTGCTGATAACCCACTTGGATCGGGGTTTTCATTTATTCGTACTCCCTGTGCCTGGAGTGCGAATAACAACAATGTCGAATTCAGTATATATTTTTTAGGTCTCACTATTCTTTCCTTTGTAGCACATTCTATTTTTCAATCATTAACATTTCGTAAATTTTTGCAATATAGTGAAAATTTTAAAAAAAACACTCAAATATATGAATTTTTTTGCAAAAAAGGTTAATTTTTGTGCGAAAAGTGTTAAAAAATGAGAAAAAAAATTAATCTTTATTAACGAGAATTAATTTGCAAATATTGCGTATTATTTGAATAACAGTCAGAAGTTAACAAAAGAAACATATAAAAACGTTTCCTGTTTGTGTGTTAAATTTCTTAATTAGGCATTGCAGTTGCGTCTATTTGATTATCACTATCGCGAGCGCATTTGAATATTCCTGCATCAAAATCGGTAGGACATTCATAAACAGATCCTCCATTATGTTCAGTATATAAACATGTGTAAAAATACTGTGAAACTCCATCGAAGCAAGCAACAGGAGAAGTATTAAAATTTGGATCCGTTATTACTTCACCGTTATTTTGGATCCAAGATGTGGGAGAATCGCTTACAACAGAGGCCTCTATTTGAGATGAATATGTATACCGTTTGTTTGTAGATAAATTGGTATCACTTGAATAGAAACATGCCCCTGTGATTGTATTTGGACAAACTGTAGAAGATTCAGCTGTAGATCCTTGGTATATTATGTATTGGCAAGCATCGTATACTGTATTTTCGATATTGGACAAGCAATAATATGTGTTTGTGGTAGAAAATTCTACTCCCCATGTAGTGCTTAATGGAACAACAGAAGAGGATGTGTATAGATTTGCAGAAGGATAGCTAGCCCCTTGTTCAAGATTACACTCGTATGTTGCATCTCCTTGAGGATTTATGTTGGTAGGACAAATATCAACATTAACATTTCTTGGTTCCTCATGATATTCGCAAGCAGTTAAATATATAATGTTTTCTTGAGGATCACCATTAGTGAATGCAATTCCATCAATTTTGCCCACACATGCTTTATTGCCGAACAGGTCTGTTCCATATTGTTCATTTACACGGTTGGTATAAATTACATCATTAAGGCCTAGAGTATCGGATTGATACGTGCCAGGTAATACCCAGCCAAGATACATATAGATTGGGCCAGATGAATTTGAGGCAGATTTAGATAAAGAAGCAGAGGGGGATGAAGAAATGCTAGAAATGGAGTTTGTTTGTGAAGAGGAAGTGGTCAATGAGTTGGATGATGATTTAGAGAAAGAGTTAGTCAAAGAAAAGGAATGAGAGTTGGTAGGAGCAATTAAATCAGAGAAAGACACATCATTTGATCGAGATGGAGAGTGAGTCTCCGAGATTGTCTGTGATGAAGTGGTAGATGGTGAGCCAGAAATTGAAGAATGAGAGCTGGAGGAAGTATGAGTTGCTGATACGGTATGGGATAAAGAGATAGATGGTGATCCAGAGATTGAAGAGTGAGAGTTGGAATGAGTATTAGTAGATGACACAGTATCGGACGAAGAGGTAGAAGCTGAGCCAGAGATTGAAGAGTGAGATGAGGAGGAAGTATGAGTTGCTGACACGGTATCAGATAAAGAGGTAGAAGCTGAGCCAGAAATTGAAGAGTGAGAGTTGGAATGAGTATTAGTAGATGACACGGTATCAGATAAAGAGGTAGAAGCCGAACCAGAGATTGAAGAGTGAGAGTTGGAATGAGTATTAGTAGATGACACAGTATCGGATAAAGAGGTAGAAGCTGAGCTTGAAAGAGGATAGAGTGATGCGGATGGAGTTTGAGATGATCTTATTGAGGCAGAACCAGAGAGAGTCCAAGAGATTGAATTAGATAAACTATTCCAAATAGATCTTGATTTAGAGGTGGATGAAGTATAGGAAAAGCTGATTGAATCTGACGGAATTTCAGATGAACTAATTGATTGCGATGAGAAAGATGGGGTTTTGGATCCAGTGAGAGAGATCGAGAGTGAAAGATTTTTTGAAGAGGTATTAGATAAAGACAAAATATCGGAAAGAGAAAGAAAAGAAGTATTAGATTTCGTTATAGAAGGAGTTGTCGAGTTCGTCATAGATAGAGAATTAGAATTTGAGATTGAGTGGGACGAAGAGATAGAAGCCGAACCAGAGATTGAGGAATGAGAGCTGGAAGGAGTATGAGATGAGCTTATTGAGCGAGATGCAGAATGAGAATTTGATGATGATAAAGATTGGGAATAACTATTCGAGAGTGTTTTAGAGTCAGTAAATGAAAATGATTGAGAGTTTGAGAGAGAATTTGTCTCAGATTTTGAAGGAGTCTGAGAGCGAGAGTTCGATTGGGTATTGGTAAAAGAAATCGATTCAATAATCGAAGTTGAAGTCGATGGAATGGTCGATTTAGTATCGGTGAGAGAAATGGATGTAGTTGCAGAAAGTGAAGAGGTAGGTGAAATCGATCCAGTTATAGAGGTAGATTGAGAAGTTGAAACGGAGTTAGATCCAGAAATCGAAATCGAGTCAGAATTTGAAAGAGATGTCGAGATTGAAGAATCGCTGAAGGATCTAGAGTTAGACCCAGTCATTGAAGTTGAAACAGATGTAGATTTAGATCTGGTATCACTCATAGAAATCGATTCAGTCATCGAAGATGAATCTGAAGCGGAATCAGACGTTGTGACGGTAGGAGAAGTTGATAGAGAAATAGAGTTTGAGGTGGATGAAGATGGGGAATGAGTATTTGAAATCGATCCAGTGTTAGATTGAGAGTAAGTTGATGAAATGCTATTAGATCCACTAGTTGAAGTTGAGGCAGATTGAGTGTTCGATTGAGTATTGGTAAAAGAAATTGAATCGGTTTGAGATAGTGAGATTGAATGAGAAGTCGATAGAGTTGTTGAAGGTGAAATCGATCCGGTTTGAGATGGAGAATTGCTTTGGGAGGAAGTTTTAGATTCAGTCATCGAAGATGAATCTGAAGCGGAATCAGGCGTTGTGACGGTAGGAGAAGTTGATAGAGAAATCGATTCAGTTATAGAAGAAGTTTTAGAACCAGTAATCGAAATCGATTCAGAGTTTGAAATAGATGCTGAGATTGAAGAATCGCTGAAAGATCTAGAGTTAGATCCAGTCATCGAGGTTGAAGTGGATGGAGTGGTCGATTTAGTATCTGTGAAAGAAATGGATGTAGTTGCTGAAGGTGAAAAGGTAGGCGAAGTGGATGAAGATTGAGAGTATGTGGATGAAATTGATTCAGTTGTAGAAGAAGTTTTAGATCCAGAAATCGAAATCGATTCAGAGTTTGAAAGAGATGTCGAGATTGAAGAATCGCTAAAAGATCTAGAGTTAGATCCAGTCATCGAGGTTGAAGTGGATGGAGTGATCGATTTAGTATCGCTCATAGAAATTGATCCAGTCATGGAAGGTGAAGAGGTAGGTGAAATCGATCCAGTTATAGAGGTAGATTGAGAAGTTGAAACGGAGTTAGATCCAGTAATCGAAATCGAGTCAGAATTTGAAAGAGATGTCGAGATTGAAGAATCGCTAAAAGATCTAGAGCTAGAATGAGTAGTCGAAGTTGAAGCAGAGCCAGAGGTAGATCTAGTATCAGTGAGAGAAATCGATCCGGTTACGGAAGATGAATCTGAAGTCGATGGAGAGGAGGTGATGGTAGGAGACTTTGATAAAGAAATAGATGTTGAGGTTGATGAAGATGGAGATTGAGATGGAGACTGAGTGGAGGAAACGCTATTAGATGAAGAAATCGAAGGTGATCGAGAAGTTGAAGTAGATGCTGATATGGAAGAAGAAGAGCTCAAAGATCTAGAGTTAGAATCCGTCGTTGAAGCAGAAGCAGAATGAGATTGAGAGTTGGAAAAAGAAATGGATTCAGTCATGGAAGATGAATCTGAGAAAGATGGAGACGCGGTATTTGTAGGTGTCGTTGAAAATGTAATTGAATTCGAAGTTGAATCAGATTCAGAGAGTAATTCTGATGAAGATGGAGAGAAAGTAGATGTGTCTGATCTAGTTTGAGATGAAGAGTGAGTTGCGGAAGAAGTTTTTGACCCAGAAATTGAATTCGAAGTAGAGAAAGATGGAGAGAAGCTAAAAGAAATTGAATCGGTTTTAGATAACGAGGCTGATGATGATGGAGATGAGGTATCAGTGAGAGAAATTGAATCAGTCATTGAGGGGGAAGTTGAAGGAGATTCAGAGTATGTGGATGAAATCGATGCAGTTGCAGAAGGAGAATGAGTGGAGGAAACGCTATTAGATTGAGTCATTGAGGGTGAATCGGAATGAGATTGTGATTGAGTATTCGAAAAAGAAATTGAGCCACTTGTTGAAGGAGATGTCGATATGGAAGACGAATCACTCCAAGATCTAGAGTTAGAATCGGTGATTGAGGGTGAATCGGAATGAGATTGTGATTGAGTGTTCGAAAAAGAAATCGAATCAGTTCCAGATGGAGATCCAGTATTGGTAGGTGAAATCGACCTAGTTATTGATGGTGAAGTTGAGTAAGAAAGAGATGCTGAATCAGATGGAGATGCCGAGTAAGTGGAGGAAACTGATGTAGTTTGAGATGGAGAATGAGTCTTGGAAGCGCTATTAGTATCAGAAATTGAAACTGAAGAAGATTGAGAGTTTGAACGAGTATCGCTGAGAGAAATCGATCCTGTCATTGAAGTCGAAATCGAACTTGAAATAGATGTTGAGTCAGATTCAGATTCAGAGGAGGTAATTGAAATTGAGTCAGATTTAGATCCAGAAATTGAGGATGATAGAGATTCACTATTTGTAGAAGATGTGGATCCTGTTATTGAAGGCGAAGTTGAATAAGAAGGAGATGCGGAGGAAGTGAATGAAATTGAGTTAGTTCCAGATGGAGATCCAGTATTGGTAGGTGAAATCGATCTGGTTATTGATGGCGAAATTGAGTAAGAAGGAGATGATGATTGAGATGGTGATGTGGAAGAGGTAAATGAAACTGAATCAGTCATTGAAGGCGAAGTTGAGTAAGAAGGAGATGCTGAATCAGATGGTGATGCGGAGGAAGTAAATGAAATCGAATCAGTCATTGAAGGCGAAGTTGAGTAAGAAGGAGATGCTGAATCAGATGGTGATGCGGAGGAAGTAAATGAAATCGAATCAGTCATTGATGGTGAATTTGAGTAAGAAGGAGATGCTGAATCAGATGGTGATGCGGAGGAAGTAAATGAAATCGAATCAGATTCAGAATTTGATTGAGTGTTCGAAAAAGAAATTGACCCAGTTGTTGAATGGGATGCCGATATGGAAGAAGAATCACTCCAAGATCTAGAATTAGAATCGGAGATTGAAGACGAATCGGAATGAGACTGTGATTGGCTGTTCGAAAAAGAAATCGAATCAGTTTCAGATGGAGATGATGATTGAGATGGTGATATGGAAGAGGTAAATGAAATTGAATCAGTTCCAGATGGAGATGTTGATTGAGATGGTGATATGGAAGAGGTAAATGAAATTGAATCAGTTCCAGATGGTGAAGTTGATTGAGATGGTGATGTGGAAGAGGTAAATGAAATTGAATCAGTTCTAGATAGTGAGGCTGATGCAGATGGAGAATCAGTATTGGTAGGTGAAATCGATCCTGTCATTGAAGGCGAAGTTGAGTAAGAAGGAGATGATGAATCAGATGGTGATGCGGTATTGGTAGGTGAAATGGATCCTGTTATTGATGGCGAAGTTGAGGAAGAAGGAGATGACGAATCAGATGGAGACGCGGAAGAGGTAAATGAAATTGAATCAGTCATTGATGGTGAGGTTGAGTAAGAAGGAGATGATGAATCAGATGGTGATGTAGAGGAAGTAGTTGAAATTGAAGTGGTTTGAGATGGAGAGAGAGTTTCGGAAGCGCTATTAGTATCAGAAATTGAAATTGAAGAAGATTGAGAGTTGGAGCGAGTATCGGTAAGAGAAATAGATCCAGTTATTGATTGAGAGTTTGAATGAGATGGAGAGTCAGTATTTGTAAGTGAAAGCGAATCAGTTCGAGATGGTGAGTCTGATGCAGATGGAGATGCAGAGTCTGTAGGTGAAACTGATCCTGTCATTGATGGTGAAGTTGAGTAAGAAGGAGATGATGAATCAGATGCTGATGCGGAAGAGGTGAATGAAATTGACCCTGTCATTGAAGGTGAGTCTGATGCAGATGGAGATGCAGAGTCTGTAGGTGAAACTGATCCTGTCATTGATGGTGAAGTTGAGTAAGAAGGAGATGATGATTGAGATGGAGATGCGGAAGCAGTGAATGAAATTGAATCAGTTCGAGATAGTGAGTCTGATGCAGATGGAGATGCGGTATTTGTAGGTGAAACTGATCCTGTCATTGATGGCGAAGTTGAGTAAGAAGGAGATGATGAATCAGATGGTGATGCGGAAGAGGTGAATGAAATTGAATCAGTTCGAGATGGTGAGTCTGATGCAGATGGAGATGCGGTATTTGTAGGTGAAATTGATCCTGTCATTGATGGTGAAGTTGAGTAAGAAGGAGATGATGAATCAGATGGTGATGCGGAAGAGGTGAATGAAATTGACCCTGTCATTGAAGGTGAGTCTGATGCAGATGGAGATGCAGAGTCAGTAGTTGAAACTGATCCTGTCATTGATGGCGAAGTTGAGTAAGAAGGAGATGATGAATCAGATGGTGATGCGGAAGAGGTGAATGAAATTGAATCAGTTCGAGATAGTGAGTCTGATGCAGATGGAGATGCTGTATTTGTAGGTGAAATTGATCCCGTCATTGATGGTGAAGTTGAGTAAGAAGGAGATGACGAGTCAGATGGAGATGCGGAAGCAGTGAATGAAATTGAATCAGTTCGAGATGGTGAAGTTGATGCAGATGGAGATGCAGAGTCAGTAGTTGAAACTGATGTAGTTTGAGATGGAGATAGTGTGTCGGAAGCACTATTAGTATCAGAAATTGAAGCTGAAGAAGATTGAGAGTTTGAACGAGTATCGCTGAGAGAAATCGACCCTGTCATTGAAGGTGAAGTCGAACTCGAAACAGATGTTGAGTCAGATGGTGATGCAGAGAAAGTGGTTGAAATTGAGTCAGATTTAGATCCAGAAATTGAGGATGATAGAGATTCGCTATCTGTATGAGATGTGGATTCTGTCATTGAAGGTGAAGTCGAACTTGAAATAGATGGTGAATCAGAGTCAGATTGAGAGAAAGTGGTTGAAATTGAGTCAGATTTAGATCCAGAAATTGAGGATGATAGAGACTCACTATCTGTATGAGATGTGGATTCTGTCATTGATGCTGAAGTCGAACTTGAAATAGATGGTGAATCGGAGTTGGATTGAGAGAAAGTCCTTGAAATTGAATCGGTCGTGGAAGGTGAATTTGAAGAAGATAGAGATGCTGAAAAAGATGGAGATAAAGAAACTGTATGAGATTCTGAATTAGTTTGAGATAAAGAATTCGTTGCAGAGTTTGAGTTTGTGTAAGAATCTGTGAGTGAAGAATTAGCTGTAGAGGTAGGAGTTGGAGGAGGAGTGATTGTGGCTGTAGTTGAGCTTGAAAGAGATGAAGTATAAGTTTCAGAAATGCTGTTACTATTGCTTGAATTTGAAGAAATAGAATCCGTAAATGTAGGCGTAGGGGTAGGAGGAGGAGTGATTGTAGGTGTAGTTGAGCTTGAGATTGTTTCTGTCGAAGTTGAAGAAATGCTATTGCTTGCAATTGAGCTCACAGAATTAGAATAAGTAACATTGTTTGAAATTGATGGAGAGGATGAAATCGATCTGTTACGTGAAAATGAATCGGATAAACTGTTAGATGGAGTCATGGAAAGTGATGGAGAATATGAAAAAGATGGTGAATGAGAATCTGTATAAGAAGGGCTATGAG
>Ga0209643_1002609_pt1 | contig 11149 bp, 7 predicted proteins | sample AutmiccBRH37_all_FD_187383 | JGI IMG/M metagenome (GOLD analysis project Ga0209643, IMG submission 187383) | Deep subsurface microbial communities from Mt. Terri, Switzerland - Autotrophic microbial communities BRH/37_all (SPAdes) (version 2) | ecosystem: Environmental > Aquatic > Deep subsurface... | reverse complement strand
TCCCCCCGCCTGTCCGTCGTCTGGGTCCGGCCACCCTCACCTTCTTTGGCCCACTGCAAGCCGAGGTCGAGGCGTTGCGCCGCAAATGGGCGACCGAGGTGAAAAAGCCGGATGGGCGCGCCGCATTGGCGGCTTATCTCGACAAGTCGATCCCCAATCTGTCGAGCCTGGTGGTCCTGGTCGAACAGAACGACGTCTCCATCCTTCTGACCGGCGACGCCCGCGGTGACAAAATCCTCGACGGCCTGCGGGCGGGAGGTCGTCTGGGCGGGGTTCAGCCCCTTAAGGTCGATATTCTCAAGCTCCCCCACCACGGCTCCAGCCGAAATCTTGATGACGACTTCTTCCAGGCCATCCATGCCGATCATTATGTGGTCTCGGGCGACGGAACCCATGGCAACCCCGACCGCGAAACGCTTCAAATGCTGGAGCGCGCCCGTCCGGACGGCGGCTTTGTCGTCCACCTGACCTATTCGGCAGCCCACTGCGACCAGACGCACCGCGACTGGAAGCAGGCGCGCCAACGGTCTTTCGATCCGGCTCAGGACGGCATCTCCGACATCATTGACCGGTGGAAGAAGAGCCCCTCGATCGAGGTTCGGGAGGACGTCGTCTCCATCCAACTCCCGGGCGATGCGCCGCCCCGTCCGCACCGCCCGCGCCCGATCAGCGACACCCCTCGCCCCGTCGCCAAGTCGACGCTCAGACCTTCGAGCGATTACAAGCTCAAGCCCGGCGGCCCGCCTCGCCCAGGTTAAAAGCCGGACGAGGCGCCGCTGCGGGGCATCAGCCCTGAAGGCCGTGCAACCAAGCCACCGCCCGCTGAGCATGAGCCGCGGCCGAAACGACGAACCTCTTGTCGTTCTTCAGCACCTGCAGCCAGTGGCCGATGTAGGCGGCATGGTCCTCGCGCGGCTCAAGCGCCAGACCGAGATCCGCGCAGAGGAAGGCGGCGCCGAGTTCGGCGACCAGCTCCTCGCGCGCATAGCCAGCATCACCGAAGCGCTGACGGCCGAAGTCCCGATCGAGACGGGTGGGATGGCGCGTCCAGTGCGTCATCTCGTGGCCGAGGGTGCTATAATAGGCGTCGGCGTCTTCGAAACATTCGAACGGCGGCATCTGCACATGGTCCGGGCCGGGCGCGTAATAGGCGCTCCCGCCGCCATGGCGGATCTCGGCGCCGCAGTTCGCGAAGAAGGCTTCGATGCGGGCGATCCGCTCATCTGGATTGACGTCCTGGACGTCGGGCTCGCCATAGCGATCCGGCAGACCTTCGATCTGGTCGACATTGAAGACGGTGTAGGCCTTCAGAAAGGGAATGCGCTGTTCGACGCCTTCCCCGGTCTCGTCGGTTTCCTCGCGGACGATCTGGTTGGCGTAGACGACGGTGGAACCGCGTTCGCCCTTTCGGACATGAGCCCCGAGCGCCAGCGCCTGGCGAAAGGTCATCCAGGTCGAGCGGGTGAATCCCCGGCTGGCGGCTTCGCCCCAGAGCAGGACGACATTGATGCCGTTGTAGGGCGTCCCGTCATGCCGGAGCGGGCGGCTTACGGAGGTTGCGCTCTTCCAGGGCTGGGCCCAGGGGCGGACCCCGGCTTCAAGCTGGGCGACGATGGATTGAGTGATCCGGCTATACACATCCGGACGTACGGGATCGGCGGGGCGCGTCATGGCGGCCTCCTCGAAACGGAATGTGGAAGGAAGGGGCGGCGGCGCGGTCTCCGCGCCGCCGCAGCTCTGGATCAGCGGGACCAGATCAGGCTGTGTCCGCCCTCGACCTCGACCAGGGAGGCGTAGATCGGAGCCCCAAAGCTCGGATCGTCCAGCTTGACCGAGAGGTAGTCGCGGTTCTGCTGGCTCGTCTTCTTCCAGGCGGCGCCGAACTCGGTCTGGCCGGCGAAGATCCGGTAGTCGGGAGCCTTGTCGTCGCTCTTCTCGTTGGGCCGCAGGACCGCCGCCTTGACGTTCAAAGTGAGGGTCTTGATCGAACCGGTGTAGCCGTCGCCTTGGGCGGTGAAGGTGCCGATGGTGGCCATGTCAGTCTCTCCTTTGCTGATCGGGCCACGCCTGCCGCGGCCTCGATGGCGATCGGGAGACCGTGGCCCGGGCGGCGCGCAGGGCGAGCCAAGCGAGCCCCCGCAGCAAAGCGGAGGACCGCGCAGAGCGACTTTCTTGTTTCGCGAGGAAGGCCGAGGCCGGGGATGAAAGTCGCTTCAGCGGTTGCGCCAGCCGACCGGGCTTCGGTCAGATCCGCCTCATCGAGAGGCCGCGCCGGCTGGCGTGAGAAGGATGCGAGACAATGGCCGCCGCCACACCTCCCACACCGGCGGCGACCCACGAACGGCTGATCGAGACCCGCTTTGTCGGCGAGGCTCAGGTTGCGATCGGGAAGACCTTTCAACGTCGAGACTTCCTGCGGGTAGACTCCGCAACAGTTCTGCCTCGCGCCGCTGAAGATTGAGCCAGCCCCCCCTCCTCGGGCCGCAACAACACGATCTGGCGGTCGCGATAAACTGCGATATCCGCTCCTGGCTCCTTGGTCAGCATGGCGAACTCGCCATCAGTCCCGCCCCCCAGAAGAGCCGCTGGCGGAGAGGATGAAGCGCCATTCGATCTTTCGTATCTGTCCGGGCTTGGGGTCGTACATTCGAAGAAGCCGTCCGCCGGGATCAGGCGCCTGTGTGATCCCTTGAAAGATCGTCCATCGGATCGGAACTTGAACTCTGGTCGGCTGGCCGCCCCATCTCCATGGCCACCGCCATGGGCCTCCGGCGGGCAAGATCAAAGACACCTCTGCCAAGCTTGCGTCACTGTTAGACGACGGCAGGCGCGCGCCTGCTCAATCTCCGAGCTGTCGGTCGACGATACGCGAGAGCGGCCACGGATTTGCGATAGTCCAGAGGCTGACATCGATACGTCCGAAACTGACGACCTAATATGCGCTATAGAGAGTTCAGTCGTGGAATCGCCGATCGCTATGAACGAAGACCAGCCATCTCTCAGGTCGCCCATCTATCTTGACGGGCACGCCACCACGCCACTGGCCCCTGAGGCTGCGGCGGCGATGGCCCCGTGGTGGCATGATCTATCGGCGAACGCGCACTCACCGCACGGAGCCGGACAGAAAGCTGCTGTCGCTGTGGACCATGCTCGATCTCACGTTGCACGATTGATCGGCGCCGACCCGGGGGAAGTGATCTTCACCTCAGGCGCCACGGAAGCGAATGCTCTGGCGATCATCGGCGTCGCCCGCGCGGCGCGCGCTGCTAGGGATGATCGACACCGGATCGTCGTGTCCGCCATTGAACACAAGAGCGTCCTCGAGAGCGCGCGCAGGCTCGGGCGCGACGGGTTTGAGATTGTGATCGCCCCGGTTACCCCGTCCGGGGTCGTCGATCTGGATATCCTGGCGAGCCTCGTGAATGCCGACACCCTGCTTGTCTCGGTCATGGCCGCGAACAACGAAGTGGGCGTGGTTCAGCCTATCGAGCATGTCGCGACGATTGTGCGCGCAAACGGTGTGCTCCTGCACATTGACGCTTCCCAGCAGGTCGGTAAGCTTCCCATCGACTTGAGCATTGCCGATTTCGCCAGCCTCTCGTCGCACAAGATGTACGGGCCCGTCGGGGTCGGCGCCCTGTTCATCTCTGCAGCCGCCAGCCTTCAGCCTGAGCCGCTGCTTGCGGGCGGATCGCAGGAGCGGGGCCTACGTCCCGGCACTCTCCCCGTCCCGTTGATTGTCGGCTTCGGCGAAGCCGCCCGTTTGGCGCAGGCCCACCTGGAGAGTGACGCCGTTCACGTCCGCCGTCTCGCAGATCGACTGATCGCAAACCTTTCGGACCGACAGGTTTTATTTGAAATCAATGGTTTGGGAGAGATTCGTCTACCCGGCAGCTTGAGTTTGCGCCTGACGGGCTGCGACGGCGCGTCGATCATCGCGCGTCTGTCGCACGCCGTTAGCATCGCGGAAGGCTCGGCTTGCACAAGCGGACAGATCACACCGTCCCATGTCCTGACCGCCATGGGACAGTCTGCAGAAATTGCGTCTCAGACAGTGCGCATCCTCTGCGGACGGTATAATGCTGAGAATGAAATCCTAGCTGCGGCTGAAGCCATCGCCCACGTCGTACACGACGAGACCATTGCCCACTGGACAGGTTCTCCAGTAGGATCGGCTCATGAAGGATGCACTGCTCGATTCTGAACCCCGTCTTCAATTCGCGGGCCATGAAACCTTCCCGCTGCGGCTGCTGTGGCTGAAGAAGGCGCACGATGCGATCGTTGAGGACGGGCGCATTCGGAGAACATTCCAAGAACAAGGCGCAATCGCTCGTTTCGGCGTCGGCAAGAACATGTCGCTGTCGATGCGGCATTGGGCCGTCGCTTCGAAGATGGCCTTGCCGGTCGACGGCGTCTTCCATGAACCCTCAGAGGTCGCCCGTCGCATTCTCGGCGATGACGGCCTTGACCCCTTCCTGGAAAAGCCCGCCACGCTCTGGCTGATCCACGCGACCCTTGCCGGTGCTCCGGCACCCTGCACGACCTTCTACTATGCGTTCAATCTCCTGAACCAATCCGAGTTCGATCGGGAGGGCATGAACCAGGCGATTCTGGACCTCGCGCGCAGGCGCAACGCCCGCGCCACCGCAGAGACGATCAAGCGGGACGTGGAAGTATTCCTCCGGAGCTACGTCGGCCGTAGCGCCGACGGCGGAGAGGATGCGGCGGAGCCCTTGCTCGCGGAGTTGGGGCTGATCAGGGACGCCCGGCTGTCGGGACAGTACGAGTTCGTTCGCGGGCCGCAGCCAAGCCTGCCCGACGAGATCTTCGCGGTTCATCTTCATCGGTTCTGGAAACGCCTGGGCGAGCAACCCACCTTGAGTGCGGAAGCGATCGCCTACGCGCCCGGCGGACCGGGCCGTGTCTTCAAGCTCGACGAGGACAGCGTCGTCACCCGGCTCACCGGACTCGGTGATCTGACGAATGGCGCGTTCGTCTGGACCGACACGGCGGGCCTCCGGCAGATCAACTTCCGAGACGGCGGGATCGACGAACTGCAGATGACGTGCGCCGCCTATCAACGCGGTGCAGCCGCATGACCGTTCTCGCTTCAGTGATCAACGTCGAGCGGCGGTTCGGGCTATCAGCCCGCCTAGATTCCGACCTCAACGGCACCCCTCCCCTCACCGGCTATGTGATGCAGGCCAGCGTCGGCAAGGCCTTGGCGACGATGACAGACGGGATTCGCGAGACCGGGCGCCGGGCTTTCACCTGGACCGGCCCCTATGGAGGCGGAAAGTCGTGCGCCGCCCTGCTCGTGGCGAGCCTGGTCGCCGGCTCGAAAGATCAGAAGGCCCTGGCGGAATCCATCGTGGGCGCAGAGACGACGCGCGCCTTCGCCGAGGCCTTTCCCACACGGGGCAAGGGCTGGAAGGCTATCGCCCTGACGGGGCGGCGCGCACCTCTGCTCGTCGATCTGGTCGAGGCTTGTCGGATCTCACTCGGTTGGTCAAAGGACAAGGCGGGGGAAGCCGTGAGGGACGATCGTGCCTTCATCGCTATGCTCGAAGCCGAAGCAGAGACGCGGTCAGGCCTCCTCATCATTCTCGATGAACTGGGCAAGAGCTTCGAACATGCCGTCGCCGAGGGCGGCGACATTCACATTCTCCAAGACCTTGCGGAGCGCGCCAGTCGCTCCGACGGCCGGATCGTGCTGATCGGCATCCTTCACCAATCCTTCGACCAGTATGCTGATCGCCTCAGCCGCGGATCCCGCGAGGAATGGGCGAAGGTCCAAGGCCGCTTCCAAAACATTCCGTTTGTCGCTCAGGCGGACGAGGTCGCCGCCCTTCTGGCCCATGCGATCGAATCCACACCGCCACCCGGCGCGGCGGATCTCGCCGACGCGGTTGCAAAAGCAGTCTCGCTCCGTCGGCCGGTCGATGCGGAGTCTCTGGGCGAGACCCTGACAAGGGCCTGGCCTCTCCATCCCATAACGACACTTCTACTCGGTCCGGTCTCTCGCCAGCGCTTCGCTCAAAACGAACGCAGCGTCTTTGGTTTCCTGTCGTCATCGGAGCCCCATGGCTTCCGGTCCCACCTGGAGACGACCGAGATTGATGCGGAAACTGTCTGGTTCTGCCCGGATCAGTTGTGGGATTATCTGGTCGCCAATCTTGGATCCGCGCTCTCGGTCGGACCCGACGGAAGCCGCATGAGCCTCGCGCTCGATGCGATCGAGCGCGCGGCGCTGCGTGGCCCCCTGCATGCCCGGCTGGTGAAGACCGCCGCCCTAATCGAGTTCTTCCGGAACGGGTCGGGGCTTGCGGTCGCCGATGATTTCCTTTCCCTCAGCGTGCCGGGCGCCGAAGCCGAAGAGGTCGCCGCTGCGCTAAGCGATCTAACCGAACGCGCTATCCTGATCCGCCAGCCTCGACTAGGCGGCTATGCGCTGTTCGCCGGCAGCGACTTCGACCTCGAGGGCGCGATCAGCCGTCAGATCGACGTTTTGAGCGCGGAAGCATTGATCGACCTCCCCACCCGCCTTGGCGTGGGGCCGATCGCGGCGAAGCGTCATTATTTCAAAACTGGTGCCCTGCGCACGTTCGAGGTGGTCGTGCTCTTCGCCCAGGAGGACGCGGGCGACATCGTCGCCTGGGCTGAGCGTGCAGCAAGCAAGCTGGCCAAACGGCCCCGCAGGGCCGTCGGCCAGCTCATCCTTCTGATGCCGGACCTACGCACGTTCGACGTCGCAGCGTCCGTGGCGGCGGACGCCCTGAGCGTCGCGCTCGAAGCCTCAGGTCTCGTCGCCGCCGTCGCCGTTTCCCAAGACGTCCACAAACTCGGCGACCATGCATCCGAGCTCTACGCCCTGGAGCGGATCGAACAGAGCCATCCGCAGCTCGAAGGCGATCGCATCGCCCGGCGGGAGGTCGCGGCGCGCCGTGCCCAGATCACCGACGCCGTTCGCCGTGAGCTTTCGGCCAACCTGTCCCGTGCCGAGTGGTGGAGCCTGGGCCAGCGTGCAGATGATCTCGACAGACAACCGCTGAGCGTCGTCGCTTCCGACGTCGCCGGCCAGGCCTTCTCATCGGCTCCGGTGCTGCAGAGTGAACTTCTCTGTCGGGATCGACCTTCGACCAGCGCGATGGCGGGCTTGCGCGCCTTGGCCCACGCCATGGTGTCGAAAGCCGATGTGGCCGACCTCGGGATCGAGGGCTTCCCGGCGGAACGCGGACTGTATCTAACCCTGCTTAAGCCTTTGGGGCTTCACCGCGCCGACCGGCATGGCGCATGGGGCTTCCACGACCCCGCGTCTTCGGGCGATGGCGCGACACTGGGACCGGCCTGGGGCTTGCTGGGCACCGGCCGACGGCAGCGACTCGACGCCCTGTACGACGTCTGGGCGGCGCGGCCGTACGGCATAAAGCGCGGCGTTATGCCGGTACTGGCTCTGGCCTACATCCTAGCGCACCGAAACAGCCTAGCCGTTTATCTGGACGATCGCTATCAGGCGACGATCGACGACATTTTCGTTGATCGTCTCATGCAGTCGCCCAAGTCCGTCGAGCTGCACAAGGTCTCCCGAGCCAAGAAGGACCGCGAGCTGATCTCGCGCCTCGCCGCCCTGCTCTCCACGCCCGAGACGGTCGTAGACCCTGACGCGCTTCCGGTGGCGGCGGCGCTTTTCCAGCGCTTCCAGGCTGTCCCCCAATGGGCGCAGCGGACCGCGACCCTCGACGATCGCACGCGCAAGGTCCGTGACATCGTGCTCAAGGCTAACGATCCTGAGGCTCTGCTGTTCGAAGATCTCGCCGGGGCGCTGGCTGACGTTCCCGAGCCTGCGGCGGCAATCGCTGACGCGCTGACGCGAACCGAGATGGCCTTCCCCGCCATGCTCCAGGAGCTGACCGACACGCTCGCGCTCCACCTCGGGGTTGAGGACGGCCAATTCGCCGATCTCGGTCCGCGCGCAATCACGGCCGCCGGCGTAACGGCTGACCTCCGACTGGACGCCTTCGCCACGCGCGCCGGGGCGTTCGCCAGCGGGGACGGCGACATTGAGGGCCTGGCCAGCCTTCTCGTTCATCGCCCGCCCCGCAATTGGACGGATCGCGAGCACAAGCAGGCGATCTTTGAACTCCGACGTCTGGCCGTCAGGTTCCGGGAGGCGGAAAGCTTTGCCGATCTTGAAGGGCGGGCGCCGACGACCCGGGCGATTTCGGTGATGATCGGGGTCGATCCGGATGTCCGTCCGGTCGCCCATGCCTTTGCGGTCACCGAGGACGAGCTGGCCCAAGCTGACCTGCTCGCACAGGATCTACTAATACAGATCCAGGCGCGATCGGGCCGATCAACGATCGGCATGGCCGCGCTCGCCAGAGCGGTTGAACAGCTGTCCAAGGCCGAAGCTGCCGAGCCTGAACTGGAGGATGCGACATGAGCGCAATCCGCGAACGCCATATCCTGGGTATCTCGGGCGGCCGCGACAGCGCGGCGCTTGCCGTTCACCTTCGCCAGACCCGTCCGGACCTGACGCTCGAGTATTTCTTCACTGACACGGGCAAGGAGCTGAAGGAGGTCTACGACTTTCTGGATCGGCTCGAAGGGTTCCTCGGGCGGCCGATCGCGCGTCTGAATCCGGACCGGGATTTCGATTTCTGGCTCGACGAGTACAACCACTTCCTGCCGTCGGCGCGCACCCGCTGGTGCACGCGCCAGCTCAAGCTTCGCCCGCTGGAACAGTGGCTGCGGGCCGATCTGGCGGCCGGGGTCCAGATCCATTCTTATGTGGCCATACGCTCGGACGAGCCGCACCGGGACGGCTACCAGTCAACCCATCCCGGCATGAAGGTTCACCTGCCGCTTCGCGAGGCCGGCATTGATCGCCGAGGCGTGATCGAGCTGCTCGAGAGCGCCGGCGTGGGTGAACCCGAATACTACAAGTGGAGGACCCGATCAGGCTGCACCTTCTGCTTCTTCCAGCAGAAGATCGAATGGGTAAGGCTGATATCGGCAGACAAGAAGGCGTTCGAAGAGGCGAAGGCTTATGAAAAGTCAGCGCTGGAGCATGGGTCGCCCTTCACCTGGAGTCAGGGCGAGAGCCTTGAGGAGCTCAGCCAGCCAGAACGGATCAAGGAGATCGAGGACGACTACGAGGTTCGCCGAAAGCGGCTAATCAGCCGGCGACGACCAAACCCCTTGGCCGCCCCTCAGGCGGAGCCGACGATCGACGACGTCTACGGAATCGACGAAGCTTTCTCCAGCTGCGTCACCTGCCACAAATAGCGATTAGTCCAGCCAGGGCGCGAGTCGATCCCAGGCCAGACCGGCCAGCCGCGTTGACCGCTTCTCGATTAGATCAAGCGTCCAGTCTCCGCCGACTAGGCTCACGGCCGAGCACATCGGCATAAAGGGCGAGGCGCCGAGCACCAGGTCGCCCGACTTGCTGACCGTCAGGCCCGCCGCACCGAACTCCCCGTAGACGGCATCGGCCTCCGCCGGCGTCTGAGCGGAGAAGTACCGATACAGCAGCCGCTTGTGGTCCCAAGACTTGTTGGACACATAGCTGTTCGGGGTCTTGGGCAGCAGCGTTAGGTTCCCAAGCCGGTGCACGGCATCAAGACCCGGCTCGTAAATCTTCTCTTCCCAACCGGGGCTCTGGGCCTGAGGCGCAATATGCTCCACCGTAAACAGGGTGTCTGATCTCCAGGCGTCTCCTGTCATCGTCGGAGAAATACCGGCCCTGCCGACTGCAAGGAGGCCCTCGCATCCGGTTGCTTTGTCCACGACGGTATCGTGGCTTGCGGCGAGGATCAGAAACTTCGCCACCGGAACGGAGTGGCTGTAAATGGGCATCCGCGAGGCGTGGATGATCCAGTCGGCGCGGGTCGGGAATTCGGCGAGCAACCGCTTCTTCAGCAGGCGCTTGTAGTTCGCCAGGGAGACGACGCCTCGGACATCCCCGATTCGTTTCGCCATAGGCGGGATGCTGTCGGCCGGATCGCCATCACGCATTACCGCGCGATATAGACCGTCGATATTTTCGGTCCCGCCCTTGCCGCCCCGCCACAACATCGAGAAGGCCGCCGTGGCGCGGACAGCGCCGAACAGATCATCAATCTTGGCGGGCCGATCAACGGCCTCGGCGCGACGGAGTTCGTCATAGAACCGAGCGACCCCGGAGATGGTGATGGCATGCTTGAGATTCCGCAGCGCCTGGAAGCTGAATCCGGTCTCAGCATCGAACGGCCTGGCGCCCTCGAGCTGGGGCAACTCATCGAGCGGTTTCTGCCAGCCCGTTTCCATGAAGGCGGCCAGATTGCCCATGGACACCACTGCGCTTCGCTTCTCATCAAGTGTCGGCAGTTTGTCGAAGGCATCGCGCAGATAGCGTCGCTGATCGCTGAGGGTCTTCTGTAGCTTGATCCCGCTTTCGGCCAAGGCGTACGGAATGAGGAGTTCAGCTGTCGCCTTCTGACGGTCGTCCGCCTTCTTATAGGCCTCGAGATAGGTCTCGATCCGCTCCATGGCGGTGTGCGAGGGTGAGGACTCAAAGTCCGCCAACCCCTCGGCTTCAATGATTTTCGGCCGGAACGTCTCGTATGCAGTGAGCGGCTCGCCGGTCGTGTTCAGCGCTTCGAACATGTCGAAGGCGTCGTCCTCATTCTGCGTCGTGACGACCGTCAGCGCCATGCGGTTGCAGAAGTATTTGAAGAAGATGAGAGCCCGCAGAAGCTGAGTGTAGTGGCCGAACAGCCGGTGCTCTGAGCCCTCGGCGAGGTAGGTCTTGGCCGCATCCGAGGCCGGATAGGACCACAGGGCGCTCATGAACTCGTCCTTGCCGACGAGCTGCTGCACGTTCGGGAAATCGAGCTTGTCGGCGTTCTTGCCGGTCAGCTTGTTCAGCTGGCGCCCGATATAGGTGAAGACCTCGATGACAGAGGCGTGCCGGGCGTCTGCGCTGCCGTCGGGTTTCTCGACCTTGTGCGCGAAGGCCGGCCTTTTAGGATCGGGGGACTGCGTGTGCTGGATGTAGGCCCAGATCAACGCCGCAATCGGCGACCGGTAGAGCGCCTGGTTCTGCCGCTTTGACCAGTGACCTGCCCCTGAGTTTTCATCCAGCGGCGACCCGAGTCCCGGCGTTTGT
>Ga0209643_1002605_pt1 | contig 11157 bp, 10 predicted proteins | sample AutmiccBRH37_all_FD_187383 | JGI IMG/M metagenome (GOLD analysis project Ga0209643, IMG submission 187383) | Deep subsurface microbial communities from Mt. Terri, Switzerland - Autotrophic microbial communities BRH/37_all (SPAdes) (version 2) | ecosystem: Environmental > Aquatic > Deep... | reverse complement strand
AAGCTAGTATTGACGAGTTTTCTCACTCAAGTAAATTGTTAAACGAAGATATTATCCGTTGGCAATCGGCCCATAAGGATATATCTAATTCTATTTACTGGAGAATTACAAAACCAATCCGTTTAATAATAGATTCTTTAAAATGGTTAATATTCCGAATCAAGCATAATATTCTAACTCGATCGATGAAAAAAATATGGCTCTCTGTTCGTACCGTTGGCTTTAGAAATACACTTCGAAAGATAATCGGGAAACTATCTGGTAAGTCTTCCGTTTTGGTCCGCAAGTCGCAATTTCCGGATAAGACGGATAATTACGATAGAAACGTTAATCTTATTTTAAATGAAAGATTTCGTAGTATTCAACCTATCCAGACTGTTAATGGAGAGGAAGAAGTTCGAAGGCTTAATTTTGTTACGGATAGCATTGATTCACATAGTCTTTTGGGTGGTGTAGCGACAGCACTCATTATCGCGACTGAATTTGCAAATCGAAATAATTTGACTCTGCGTATTATTACGCGTACAACTCCGGTCAATCCTGTTAACTACGGAAATATTATGAAGATAAGTGGTGTTCCTACTGCTGAAAATGTAATCTTTTATTCTGATCACGACAGAGATGTCTTTGGGAATGTTAATTTTAAGCTTGAATTTAATGAAAATGATATTTTCTTCGCTACATCGTGGTGGAGTGCTGCTGCTATAAAAAAGACCTCACCTTGGAAAAATTTTTATTATATCATTCAAGAAGTAGAAACTTTCTTTTATCCACATGGGGATGAACATCACCTTTGTTCCGAAATTATGCAGGCCGATAATATCTATTACATTGTGAATTCGAAATATTTATATGATTATTTTAAAGTAAATGAACCTAATATCGTGGAAAGAGGCGTGTACTTTGAACCTGCTTTTCCTAAAGCACTATATCAGCCAAAAGAATTTGTGCCAAAAAAGAAATATAAACTCTTCTTTTATGCACGTCCAAGCAATCCGCGAAATATGTTTTCCTATGGTTTAGAGCTGCTAGAAATGAGCATAAAGAATGGAATCCTAGATACGAATGAGTGGGACATTTATTGTGCAGGAGAAGAGATTCCGGGATTAAAGTTTAGTAACGGCTATGCAGCAATAAATATGGGGTTAATGAATTGGCAGGAATATGGTAAATTCCTGAGTGGAGTTGACCTCGCTCTGACGCTTATGTATACACCGCATCCGAGTTATCCGCCTTATGATGTCGCTAGTTCCGGTGGTGTAGTCGTAACGAATTGCTGGGGAAATAAGACAACTTTCGACTTCTGTAAGAATGTTATTTTAAGCAACCTAGATCAAAATGAATTCTTAGAATCTATAAACCGCGGGATTGCACTAGCAAAGGATATTAAACAGAGAAAAGAAAACTATGAAAAAGCGACTATACCGAGGACGTGGAAAGAAACTTTGGGCTCAACGCTCGAATTTATGGAGGAAAAGCTAAATCATGTATAAGATTACAGTTCCCTCAAAAGGGAATATAGCACCGTGGGAGGTTGATTTTCCATCACGTTGCCGTCTGCTGCGAGAATATTTTAAGGAAGGTATTCCCATTGCTCTTCTTTTATATGAGCGTGCAGATACCTCTACCTTTCGTTACCGTGCGTATAATATGATGCAGATTACAAGATACAGTAGAAAGTGGAAAAGTATTTATTTTTTCATGAATGAAATCGAAATGCTACTGCCATATCTTTCGAAGATATCCTTAGCGATCATAATCCGGGTTAGATGGACGCATGTTATTGAAAAATTCATTAACGAGGTAAAGTCGAATCATATACCACTGCTTTTTGATGTGGATGATCTGATTTTTGATACAAAATATCTTCCCATAGTTACAAATACCCTCAATGTACCTTTCAAAGATGATAGAGATTACGAATTTTGGTTTGGATGCATCTCAAGGATTGAATATACGGCTGCCAGAGCTGACGGCTTTATTGCAACAAATTCTTTTTTAGGAGATAGGCTGAAAGCTAAATTTAATAAACAATATGGTGTTATTCCTAATTTTTTAAACGAGGAGCAATTGAGTATTTCAGAAAAATGCTGTGAACAAAAGAAAAATCAGATTTCCAGAAATCCTTTTACTATCGGTTATTTCAGCGGGACGCCATCACATGTAAATGATTTCAGAATGATTTCCCAAGAGATTATTTTACTTCTTGAGGAGTTTAAGAACATCCAGTTTAAAGTGGTTGGTTACATGGAGTTTCCAAGAGAGATACAGCCGATGATCAAGAATGGAAGAGTAACCTTTACTCCGCTTGTGGATTTTTTAGAACTTCAGTGCCTTATTTCTCAGGTCGATGTCAATGTTGTTCCGCTTGTCAAAAATATATTCACGAACTGTAAGTCGGAATTAAAATATTTTGAGGCAGCTGTTGTAAATACGATTACTTGCGCAACCCCTACTGAAGTATATAGAAAAGCTATAAATCATGGAGAAAATGGATTTTTATGCGAGCAGGGAAAGTGGTATGACACACTTAAGTATATATACAAAGAAAACGAAGGTCGCCAAGAAATATTAAAAACTGCTTATAAACATGTATTCGACTGTTATACAGGTTCTAGAATTTTAGAAAAGATTGAAGAAACTTATGATAAGTTTTCGATAGCGGAATAAGGGAAATGAAAAAATGACAAATGTTTTATTGCTCTATGAATACTTCATACCGTCAGTTAGATTGTGTGGATACGAACAACTAAGCTATATAGCGAAAAGCAAGCAAATAAATTTTCAACACTGTGAAGTTAGTAGAATTACCAAGGAACAGATTAGAAACTGCGATGTCGTCATTATGGTTAGAAATAGTTCCTACCAAGCAGAAGTATTAGCAGGGGTTTTTAAGAAAGCAAATAAATATTTGGTATATGTTCTTGATGACGATTTACTCAATGTACCACTAGGCCTTTCTTCAACATGGTATTTCCAATTAGAAGAAGTAAAAAGAAGCATAAACAAAATAATGTTCCTAAGCGATTGTCTCTTGTCTCCCTCTCAGAGAATATTGGATAAATATGGAGATAAGTTCAATAGAATAGGGTTGATTGAGGAGCCATCTTTACCGTATGAGTGTTCAAAAAAAGAAAAGAGCCAAAAAGTTAAAATCGGGTTTGCCGGTTCAATAGATAGATGTAAGGATATTGACATTTTATTAACGGATGTTATTGAAACAATACTAGAAAGATATAAGGAAAGGGTAAGTTTTGAGTTTTTCGGTGTAAAGCCAAAAGTAATTGAATCAATGGGGTTGACTTACTATCCTTACGAAGACAATTATGAGGAATATAAAAAGAAAATGTGGGAGCTGAATTGGCATATAGGGTTAGCTCCAATGCCTGATTCAGACTTTCACCAATATAAGCACTATAATAAATATATCGAATATAGTTCACTTGAGATAATTGGCATATACTCCAATGTTTATCCATATACAGAGGTAATAAAAGACGGGGTAAACGGATTTTTGTGCGATAATAACAAAGCTGCTTGGGTTAAGACGATTTCTTATTGCATTGATGAGTACGACAAACTAGTTAGCATGTTACAAAACATTAGAAATCAAGCGGTAGATAAATTCTCAATTGAGAAAACTGCAGAGATCTATATCAGAGCAGTACCACAAATATTAGATTATCATTCAGACAAAAATAAATTATGTATTCAATCATATTATTTGAAATATCTACAAATAAATATCTTTATTAAAAAGAGTTTCTTATTTGTTAAAAGAAATAGATCAAAGTCATTGATCAAATTATTTACTAAACTTCGGGATTATATTAATTGTGAAGATGTTTAGTATTTAATTGAATTAACGTAATTCTTTACCAAGAGCTTGCTTTTCCGGGATAACATGGGGAAATTTGGGAATGATATTTTAGAAAATAATTTCCCCGAGGAAATGAGGCTTTTTAGTGGATTTAAGCGTAATAATCGTCAATTGGAACTCAGCGGAGCTCTTAATTAAGTGCTTAGCTTCAATTGAAAAGTGGTTTAATGGTTTCACTTATGAGGTGTTTATCGTTGATAATTACTCTGAAAAAGATGATATAGATATCTTAAAAAATCGAATAAAACCCCTGTTTCCCTGGGTTAACATTACTTATAATAAAACGAACGTAGGTTTTGGCCGAGCTAATAACCAGGTTCTCCATCTATGTTCAGGAAAATACACTTTATTTCTGAATCCTGATACCTGCTTTATTAGTAACGGGATGAATAAACTCTTGACGATATTTGAGCAAGATAAAATAGGTTTGGTCAGTTGTAAGTTATTAAATAAAGATCAAACAGTACAATTATCATGCTTTCACTTCCCATATTTTTGGAGAATCGTGGCAAACTCGTTGTTTCTCGGTAAGATTTGGCCAGCAAACAAACTAAAGTTTTTTCGCTATAAAGTTGAAGATCAGGGAAACAAGTTGTACCCAGATTGGGTGCTAGGTGCATTTATGTTGCTCCCCACAAAGGTAATTAGGAGAGTTGGCGGGTTTGATGACGCTATATTTATGTATGGCGAAGATATGGAGCTATGTTACCAAATAAGAAAAATTGGATTGGTTGTTTGCTATGTTCCTGATTTTAAGGTTGTGCATTATGGTGGTTCTTCTTGGCGACGAGCATGGTCAGAAGCAAGAAAAGAAGCAAAGGTATATAAAGCGATTCTCTACTTTTACAATAAACATAGGAGTAGGAGGTTAGTATCAGCTGTTCGGGTAGTTTTCATATTAGGGGCAATCCTAAGGATCATCATCTATGCATTTGCTTCTCTGATTACTTGTGGTCTCAAGAAGAGCTTAAATAATTTAAAAGTCCAGTGGTTAATTTTGGTAACCCAATTGAGGAGTGAATTCTGAAGCTTTGGTTTTCAAATTTCTGTTAATCATATACTTTTAGACTCTTAGCCTTAAGATAAGGCTATTTTTTATGTAATAGTTAAAAGGGTCAAGCGCATAGAATGTTAACAGACTTAGAGAGACAACGGGAAGCTTTTGCTATTGTCTAGCATAAATTAGCCAAGGGGGACGAGTTGTGCATGTTGTGGTTTGTGGATCAGGAGGTATGCTTGCTACAGATGTTAGTATGATTTTTAACCAAAGAGGACACCAAGTTTCGGACCTAAGTATCAAAGACTTAGATATAACTAAGCTCGAAGAAGTTCGGTTTAGGCTAAAAGCACTGCAACCTGACCTAGTATTCAATGCGTCAGGCTTTACTAATGTCGACCAATGCGAAAGCGAACCAGATCTTGCTTATCAGGTCAACTGTCTGGGAACGCGTAACTTAGCTGTTGTCTCCGATGAGCTAGGAGCTGCTATGGTGCACATGAGCACGGACTATGTGTTTGAAGGGAAGAGCAACAAACCATATCGAGAATATGACTCAGTGAATCCTCTGAATATTTACGGTAAATCAAAATATGATGGCGAATTAATGGTACGCCAGCATTGTCGGCACCATTATATCGTTAGAACATCTTGGCTGTTCGGCAATCGGAGCAACAACTTTGTACTGACGATGCTTCGTTTGGCTAAGGAAAGGAAATTATTGAGCGTCGTAAATGATCAAATGGGTAGCCCCACTTATACTAAGGATTTAGCAGATGCAATTGCAGAATTAGTTGAAAAGCCTGCTTTTGGGACATATCACCTTACCAATAGTGATTGTTGCACTTGGTTTAGATTTACCCAAGAAATTTTGGAATTAGCGGAGATTGGCAATGTAAGTGTAGAACCAATCACAACCGAGCAACTAAAGTGCCCAGCAAAGCGGCCAAAATATTCAGTTCTTGATAACTATGTGTGGCGTTTGGACGGTCACAAAGTGTTACGCTCATATAGAGAGGCCCTAATAGCTTATCTCGTAGAAGAAGGTTTGCGTAGGGGGGGATAGCCAATGAAAGGTGTAGTATTAGCCGGAGGTACTGGGTCAAGGCTCCTTCCCTTAACGAAAGTAACAAATAAACACTTGTTACCGATTGGTAAATGCCCGATGATTTATTATCCTTTAGCCAGACTTAAAGAAGCTGGGATTAGGGAAATTTTAATTGTTACTGGCAGGGAACATATGGGAGATGTGGTCAATCTATTAGGCAGTGGCAATGATCTGGGTTTAAACCTTACATTTAAAGTCCAAGACCAGGCGGGGGGGATTGCACAAGCGTTAGGTTTGGCAGAAGAATTTGCTTGTAAGGAAGCAGTGACTGTAATCCTAGGTGACAACGTGTTTGAAGGAAGCTTAAGAGAATTTGTTGAAGATTTTAAAAGACAAGGACTTGGTGCTAAAATTCTACTGCAAAAAGTGAAGGGTCCGGAAAGATATGGAGTCGCAGAGTTAGACGAGAACAATAAAGTCTTGTCAATCGAAGAAAAACCTTTAACACCTAAAAGTAACTATTGTGTAACTGGAATTTATATGTTTGATTCGGATGTCTTTAGCATTGTGAAAACTTTAAAACCTTCTAAGCGAGGAGAATTGGAGATAACGGAAGTGAATAATATTTACATCCAACAATGCACTCTTTCCGCAGATATCTTTACCGGTTGGTGGATTGATGCAGGAACCTTCGATTCCTTAAGGGATGCACATGACTTAGTCCAAAAAAGTAATTTGGATGATCAAGTTCTCAATTTATTAGAATCATGATCTGATAGGAGCTGAGGGAGTGTGTATCGTATATTAGTGACTGGTGGAGCTGGTTTCATTGGGAGTAACTTTATTTTATATATATTGAAGTCCTATGCAGGTTGGCACATCATCAATTTAGATGCACTAACCTATGCAGGTAATCTTGAAAACCTTAAAATGATTGAACAAAATTCAAATTACCAGTTTATAAAAGGAAGTATAAGCAATTATGCCTTAGTAGAGAGATTGGCTCAACAAGGCTTGGATGGAATTATCAATTTTGCAGCAGAATCACACGTTGATCGGAGTATTGAAGATCCCGGGGTATTTGTGGAAACCAATATTAAGGGAACACAAACTTTGCTCGAGGTAGCCCGGAAGTATAAGGTGGGAAGGTTTCTGCAAGTATCAACAGATGAAGTGTATGGCAGTTTGGGCGATTCCGGGTATTTTACAGAGACAACACCGCTAGTGCCCAATAGTCCTTATGCAGCTAGTAAGGCAGGTGCTGACCTTTTAGTCCGTGCTTATCACCAAACTTTCGGATTGGATGTGGTGATAACACGTTGTTCGAATAACTATGGACCATATCAATTCCCAGAAAAATTAATACCATTGATTATTTCAAATGCCTTAGAAGACAAGCAGCTTCCTGTATATGGGGATGGACTGAATATTAGAGATTGGCTACATGTTGCAGATCATTGTGCGGCTATAGCCTTAGCCTTTATTAAAGGCAAGAGCGGAGAGATTTATAACGTTGGCGGGAACAGTGAAAGGACAAATCTCGAGGTCGTTAAAATCATAATCAGCTTGCTCTCAAAACCTGAGTCCTTGATTCACTATGTCAAGGATAGACTCGGACATGACAGACGTTATGCGATTGATGCCTCTAAGATCAGCGACGAACTCGGTTGGAAACCTCAATACAGCTTTGAGACAGGCATCAGAGAAACCGTAGAATGGTACTGTACAAATAAGGCCTGGTTGGGAAAAATCAAAGCGGGTCAATATCGCGATTACTTTTCAAAAATGTATGGTAATGATTTAGGAGGACTTGAATATGCAAATAATTGAGGGGGTAGTGACCAAGCAACTCACGAAGCATTGTGATGATCGAGGTTTTTTTATGGAGATTTTGCGTGAGGATGATGATTTGCTTTCACATTTTGGACAGGCTTCGATGTCGATGTCTTATCCAGGGGTAATCAAGGCCTTTCACTACCATAAACGACAGGACGATATATGGTTTTTCCCTATCGGCAACGCCCAGGTCGTGTTGCACGACTTACGTGAGAATTCACCAACAAAGGGAGTAACCAATGTTTTTTATTTGGGAGAAACAAATCCTTTGCTGTTGGTAATCCCTAAAGGAGTTGCCCATGGGTATCGTGTCTTGGGCTCCAGTCCGTTAATAATCACTTATTTCACCACGGAAGCTTACAATCCAGCCAACCCTGATGAACGAAGACTGCCTTGGAATGATGCAGATATTAACTTTGACTGGACAACCGAAAACAGGTAAAGGCTCAGTGTAAAACAGATTTAGGGAGTCAAATCGTTTCCAATATGAATTATGTATAATAAAGTAGTGTTTCCTTTGGAGATTTTTCCTATCCTTGCCTTGGGCTCTGCTTAGTCAGGCACTAAGCAGTTTGTCGCTCCTGGTAACTGCATTGGTTATTTTTGCGAGGATATTTAACTGGACGATGATCCATGAATTTTGTAATGAATTTTAAAAAGATTGTAGGATATTGTGCTGATAAAGAAAAAGCCGGAATAGAAATAAGAAAATATATAACAAAAGTGTTGGGATTATTTTAGAGAGGGGGATTCGGGGTTATGATTTTCACCAAATTTAAGTGCCTCAGTAAAATTTGTATTTTCATTGCCATTTTCACCATAGTTGTAATGTTTAATCTATGCTTGCCACGAATTTTATCTGCAGCAGAAATAAGTACATCGACAGTGGCCGTAAATTTCGATTATTATTATAGTGCAGGAGTCGCAGTCCAAGGTCAGGTACAATCGACCGGAGTAGCTTCCGGAGGGGTAACATTAGAATATTATAAATCCCATGCAAACATTTTCACTCCAGAAGAAAAGATTTATTTTAATGCTGCATTTGGGTTGAAGTAAATAAGGAAGGAATCTGAAGTTGAGGAATTTGTTTGTCGCAAGGGACAAATTACTGTATCTCTTCATGGTTACCTAATTATGCAAAAGGTTGAGGAACGAAATTAATCAACCCTCGGCACGACGTTTATAGTACCGAGGGTTTTTCTTGTTACTTGAAGATGTCACTATTTTAAACTTTGATGCCAATCACGAAGACCTCGTTTCATATGATAAAGGTTACTAAAACTATTCTTTAGTAGTATTCTGACTGCGGACGGGCTTCTACTTCCTGATGCACAGTATACTAAAATAGGTTTATCCTTATATTTTGTTAATTCATTAATCCTTGAAGCAATTTCGCCTACAGGGAAAGATTTTGAGCCTGGTATATGACCGGATGCAAACTCTTGCTTAGTCCTGACATCTAGAATAGTGAGATCCTTGTTCTTTTGGATAAATTTAAACACCTCTTCTGATGATAGATGTTTTATGTTCTTGTTTAAAGAAAAAGAGATTTTGCGATAACCTATAAAAATTAAAAAAATAGCAAACACGATATAGAGAACATAGTCTTGCAAATGAATCACCTCATAATCATTTTTTGTAGGAAGGGAATATCCATACGTATATCATACGATAAAAGAGTACAAATTACAATATACCCCTACAGGGTATTTTTAAACTTGGGATTATACCGGGAAGAAAAAAAGGATAGGGGATAATTAATTTGCAAAAGTAGACACTAAAAATATCATAGATGCGAGAATTTTGTTCTTATAAAACTAAACACTATTATGAATAAAGATAAAAGAAGAAAAGGGAAAGGAGATACGATGACACAGGAAAAAGTAATAATAGAAACAGGATGGAACTTAGATAATAGTTATGCTCGACTTCCTAAATCATTTTTTACCAGCCTCAAGCCAATCCCTGTACGTTCACCGAAGTTAATCATTCTCAATTATCCGTTAGCGGCATCCTTGGGGTTGAACGTCCAGGCACTACAAAGCAATGAGGGTGTAGCAGTCCTTGCTGGCAACCTGATTCCACAAGATGCTTTCCCTCTTGCTCAAGCTTACGCTGGGCATCAATTCGGGCATTTTACGATACTAGGAGATGGCCGAGCTATATTGCTTGGCGAACAGATCACACCTTTAGGTGAAAGGTGTGATATTCAGCTAAAGGGTTCAGGTAAAACACCATATTCCCGTGGGGGTGATGGTCGAGCTTCGCTTGGACCGATGCTGCGTGAATACATCATCAGTCAAGCAATGCATGCGCTCAGAATTCCAACTACTCGCAGCTTAGCAGTGGTAACAACCGGTGAAGATGTATTTCGTGAAACTACCCTTCCTGGTGCAATTTTAACCCGTGTGGCTGCCAGCCATCTGCGCGTCGGCACCTTTGAATACGTTTCCCAATGGGGCACTGTCGAAGATCTCCGATCCCTGGCTGACTATACACTGCAACGGCACTTTTCAGAAGTCAGAGATGATGAGAACTCCTATCTTTTCCTGCTTCAGAAAGTGATCGAGCGTCAGGCTGTACTAATTGCTAAATGGCAATTGGTTGGCTTTATCCATGGAGTGATGAATACCGACAATATGGCTCTTAGTGGAGAAACCATTGATTATGGCCCTTGTGCTTTTATGGATGCTTATGACCCAGCAACGGTATTCAGTTCCATAGACATTAAAGGCCGTTATGCTTACGGTAACCAGCCTCATATTGCCGCGTGGAATCTCGCAAGATTTGCAGAAACCTTATTGCCGCTGTTACACGTCAACCAAGAGCAAGCTGTTAAACTAGCCCAAGATGAGATTTTAAATTTTATGGAGTTGTATCACAGTAATTGGCTAGTGGGAATGAGAAACAAACTGGGGATATTTAGCGAAGAGCTAGAAGATGAATCCTTTATTGACGAATTACTTAGTATGATGCAGGAATATGGTGCAGACTATACCAATACCTTTCGCGCATTAACTTTTAATAAGCCTGAGGATACGGTCTTATTTGGGACTCCGGAATTTACTCAATGGCATGCGCTGTGGCAGGCGAGACTCAGCAGGCAGGAGGAATCGAACGAATCTTCGCAGCAGTTGATGCGAAACACAAATCCAGCGTTAATCCCCCGGAATCATAGAGTAGAAGAGGCACTAGATGGCGCAGTGAAACAAGGGGACTACAGTGTGATGGAACAGCTTCTTGATGTCCTTTCAAGCCCCTTCGCTCACTCCCCTGAACAGGCTGATTATTCTATTCTGCCCGCTCAATCAACCTGTCCTTACCGAACCTTCTGCGGTACTTGATAAAGGTCTAATTCAAAACGGTGATGATGAACTATAAAACAAAATACCACAG
>Ga0209643_1002602_pt1 | contig 11194 bp, 14 predicted proteins | sample AutmiccBRH37_all_FD_187383 | JGI IMG/M metagenome (GOLD analysis project Ga0209643, IMG submission 187383) | Deep subsurface microbial communities from Mt. Terri, Switzerland - Autotrophic microbial communities BRH/37_all (SPAdes) (version 2) | ecosystem: Environmental > Aquatic > Deep... | reverse complement strand
CCCGCCCTGCGCCCACATGCTGGACGCGCCGCCGCCGGGCTGGGCCGCGGCAAGGATCGTCACGCGTTTGGGCGCGAGCTTGAGGGCAGTGTAAAGCCCGGCCAGTCCGGCACCGATGACGAGAACATCCGTGTGCGCCATAGTGGTCTCCGTCAAAGCGCTTCCCGAAAGACGTGTGCGGCTTTCGGATCACAAGCGCGCAATATTCAAGCGGCCTTTCGGCGTGCCGCGATTTTCGCGCTCGCCGCCAGCATCGCCTCGACCGCGCGGCGCGCGTCGGCGGCGACGGCGGGGTCGACCGTGACCTCCTCGGTCATCGTCTGCAGCGCGTGCAGCACCTTGGGCAGCGTGATGCGCTTCATGTGCGGGCACAGATTGCACGGCCGGATGAACTCGACGTCGGGGTGTTCGGCGGCGACGTTGTCGCTCATCGAGCACTCCGTCACCATCACGACGCGGGTCGGCTTTTTCTCACCGACATAGCGGATCATCGCCGAGGTCGAGCCGGCGAAATCGCACTCCGCGACCACTTCGGGCGAGCACTCGGGATGCGCCAGAACGACGAGGCCGGGGTGCCCGGCGCGGTAATTGCGGATATCGGCGGGCGTGAAGCGCTCATGCACTTCGCAGCGCCCATGCCACGCGATGATCTTGACTTTGGTCTGCGCCGCAACGTTCTTTGCGAGATACTCGTCGGGGATCATCAGCACCGTATCGGCGCCGAGCGACTCGACGATGTCCACCGCGTTGGACGAGGTGCAGCAGATATCCGACTGCGCCTTCACGTCGGCGGACGTGTTGACATAAGTGACGACCGGCACGCCGGGATATTTCTGGCGCAGCAGCTTCACGTCCTCACCCGTGATCGACGCCGCGAGCGAGCAGCCCGCCTTGCTGTCGGGGATCAGCACGGTTTTGTCCGGGGACAGGATTTTGGAGGTCTCGGCCATGAAGTGCACGCCGCACTGGACGATCACCTTGGCGTCGGTGCGCGCGGCCTCCTGCGCGAGCTGGAGCGAGTCGCCCATGAAATCGGCGATGGTGTGGAAGATCTCCGGCGTCATGTAGTTGTGCGCCAGGATAACGGCGTTCTTTTCCGCCTTCAGGCGGTTGATCTCGTAGACGTAGGGCGCAAAGAACGGCCATTCGATTTCCGGCACCACATGGCGCACCCGTGCGTAGAGCGGCGCGGTCGCTTTCGCGATCTCGTCGGTATAGGGGAGTGTTACGCCGCCATCGAACTTTTGCATCACCGTCATGGAACGCCTCCTTATGCTCAGTTAGAGCATATATGGGGTCTGAAAAAACCCGATCAATGACCGGCTCCAGCCTTATGTTGCAAATGAGCATAAGCCCCTTTCGGGAATCAAATCAAGAGGGTGATTCGTGACGAGCACTATCGCGTGGATGGTTCGCGGTTACGGCTGCGGTCAGCCCGTGGCGGGTCGGAAGATTTTCGGGCGTATTGATACTCCAGGCAAGGCCCAGACGCTCCAGCGCGCAGATGAACCACCAGCCGGGGTCCCACTGGCCGGGGTATAGGCCATGCCGGGCCGAACCGGGGAAGGCATGGTGATTATTGTGCCAGCTTTCGCCTATGGTGGGCAGTGCGGCGATCGGGATGTCATGCGCTTGAACTCCAGCGCCATCGACCGTCCATGTCTGGGGTCCGCTGCGATGCGCAAAATATCCAATGAACCAGTGCATCGTGACGCTCACGCTGACCCGCACAAAGCCACCCCACACGACCCATGGCCAGCCGCCTGCCAGATATAATCCGGCGCAGATCAGGACCTGCTGCGCCATCCAGGTGGACTCGAGAAATCGATAGAAGCGATCATCGGCGATCCGCGGGCCGGGATCAAAATGCGGTGGATTGGCGAGTTCGACCCGGCAATGCAGATTCCACCAGCCATCTTCGATTATGCCTCTGCGGTGGGCATAATAATCATGGCAATGCGGCTGGCGCTGCGCCCAGTCGCGCGTGTCATGCGTGCGGATCATCCACAGCGGCCCGCCCATGCCAACGGCGACGCCGCACCACACCATCGCGTATTCAAGCCAGAGGGGGCATTCGAAGGAGCGGTGAATGAGCCGCCGGTGAAACCCAACGGAGTGTCCGGCGCAGAGGGTGATCGCGCTGGTGACGAGGAAGACGCCGAAGGCCTCCCATGTGAAGGTCAGGGGCGCAAAAACCAGAGCCGCGAGCATGAAAGCGCCGTTCCAGATCGAGCGCAGCGGATCCCATTTCACAACGCCTGCGCAAGCATCCGTCTCGGCCCGGGAATGGATCGAATTGACGGCACAGGGATCGCGTTCCATGGTGTTTTCAGAGTTTGTTATTTAGAGAATAAGCTAAATAATATCGTGCGATTGGGCCTTGTCAACTGCTTAGTGAATTACCTAATGATAGAAGAAAGCGACTCTCATCTTGCCGGAGCGAATGTTCATGCAGCGTGTGTTCGAAGCGTTATCCTCAACGGTCAGGCGCAAAATTCTGGCCTATCTCGCCCATGCCGATCTGACGGCCGGTGAGATCGCCTCGCGGTTCGACATTTCCAAGCCGTCGGTCTCCCAGCATCTCAGCATTCTTGAAGCGGCTGGTCTGGTCAGAAGCGAGAAGCGAGGACAGTTCGTGCACTACAGCCTCGTGCGCGACAATCTGTTGAACACACTCAATGATTATGTGCAGGAGGTTTGTCCGGTTTCAAAGCCGCTGAAATCCGAAAGCGCAGCTATAGCGCGTGGCGAGGCGGTTGCAGGGACAAAAGTCCAACGGACGAAAAAATAGTCAAATCGAATCACATTCAAGGAAGCAATGCGAAAAGCGGAAATAGTACCGAAACGGGAGCGGGAGATCCCGCACGACCTGATGGTGCTGACGCTTCACGATTCATGGTTCAACGTGATAGCTATCGTTGACTTCGCGATCATATTCGCGGTCGCCTTTTTGCCGTGCATTCTCATTCTAGGGAAGGCCGGGTACAGCGGATGGCTGCTGCTATTGTGGCTTGTGCCGATCGCTGACGTCGTCGCTCTTTGAAGATTTGCGTTAGCCAAATGGCCGAACCTCAAGGAGCAAAATTTGCGCGCTGTGTACGAGAAAGTTCAAACTGATCCACGACCGGGATTGAACAGTGATTGCGGCTCCGTCGTCTAATGGTGCTGTCGAGTGGTATCTCGACGATAGTGGTCTTGATGAGCTTGTTGGGGAATTGCAACGCCTGCGCGGGAAGACCACTCGCATTCATAAGATGACGGCCAGTTGGGGCGGCGGAGAACTCGCCGAACAGGTGCCTCACGGCGAACTTGTCCATCACTTGATCGTCAATTCGAATATGCAGAAATCAACTTAGGAACCACTCGAACAGTGGACTCTATCGCCCCCGTGCGGGCGACATCCGCACGCCCGGCGCCGGGCGCTCGCGCAAAATCTCACGCCGGAACCGATATAACTCGGCCGGGCGCCCGCCGGTCTTTGTCGTCACGGTTCCGGTCGGCTCCACCAGCCCGGTCTGAGTCAGCAGGCGGCGGAAATTCTGCTTGTGGAGGTGGACGCCTGAGACGGCTTCGACCGTCTGCTGCAGCTCGAACAGGCTGAAGGTGTCCGCCATCAGCTCGAACACGACGGGGCGGTATTTGAGCTTGGCGCGCAGCCGCCCCATCGCGGTCGCGAGAATGCGGCGGTGGTCGTGGACCATGGCGTCCCCCAGGCCTGCGGACGCCGCGCCGTGAGCGACCAGGGCGTCGGCGACGCCCTTGTGCTGTTCGGGCCGGTCGCGCCGCGCCTCGCACACGAGACCGGCCTCATAAAGCAGCTCGTAGCGCTCCAGCACCTGATCCTCGTTCCACGGGCGCCCCTCGAGCCCGAAGCACAGATGGATGCGGTCGAGACGGCGCGCCTTGAGGCCGCGCTCGTCGGCGCCGTTGGCCCAGTCGCGCAGCATCGGCACGATGATCGCGTCGATCAGCGCAGGGCGCTCGCCGCGATGATCCTCCCACGGAAAATGCCGGTACAGACTATGCCACTCGGCCGCGGCATGGGGTGAAAGCTCGGCGGGGCGGGTGAGGGCGAGATAGCCGATCGACACGACGTGCGGCTCCTCGCCGTCCGGCGCGGCGTGCCGGCCGCGATCGCCGAAGGTATAGAGCTGTTCGACATAGCCGAGCTTGAGGGCGGTCTGTTCCTCCACCCAGCGCCGCAGCCCGATTTCCATCGTGCGGTGGCGCAGCGGCTCGAACGGCCCGAAGGGCAGCCCGAGCGCGCCCTCATAGCGCACCCCCAGCACATGGGGCGTCTCGTCCCACACCGCGATAATTGCGGCATTGAGGCCGATGACGACGGCGGCGTCGTGCGCGGCCGGTTCGAGACGCCGTTCTGTGGGGGGCGAGGGATGGCTCATGATACGGTCAACTCAAGCATGCACGATATTAGGGTCGTCGCGCGGGCGTTCAAGCGTCCCCCCGCAGCAGGATGGTCGAGAGCATGTCGAAACGGTCGAGAAAGCGCGCGCCGGCCTGGGTCGGCGGCAACGGGGTGAGATCGGGCGGGGCGTGCTCGCCAACCGGGCCGAAATAGCGCTGCGCCTCGTCGGCGTCGAAGCCCGCCAGCAGCCGTGCCTCCCAATAGGCGGAGATGCGGTCGGCCTTCTTGATGATCGCCGAGATGTTCGCCGGCAGGCGCGCCGGGATGCCGAAGCGGATGTGGATGGCGTCAAGAAGACGGTGCTCGAACGCCTTGTAGTCGAGGCTGAGCGCCGCCTTGAAGGGACTGATGAGGTCGCCGATGACATATTCGGGTGCGTCGTGAAGCAGCGCGGCGAGGCGCCAGCGTACCGCCAGCCCCGGCTTGAGGCGCAGCGCGTAGTCTTCCACCACGAGCGAATGCTGCGCCACGGAAAAGGCGTTGTCGCCGGCCGTCTGGCCATTCCAGCGCGCGACCCGCGCGAGGCCGTGAGCGATGTCGCTGATCTCGATGTCGAGCGGCGCCGGGTTGAGCAAATCGAGCCGGCGCCCGCTCAGCATCCGTTGCCACGCGCGCGGGGCGGGCTGCGATCTGGCGCTGCGCGGGTCATTTGCCAAGAACTTGCTCCATATCAATGTCTTGCGGGCGCGCGGACGCGATCATGAGGGGGTCTCGTCAGGCGGCGGGTTAGGGCCTATCATGGCGGACGCAGATTTGCATCTCCCTGTCCCGCCCTCCCATGGCAGAAGGAGCACGATTATGATGCTGCGCCGCATATTGGTGCCGCTGATCGGCGTCGAAAGCGAACGCAAGTCCCTCACGCTCGCGTTCCGCGCAGCGCGCGCAACCGGTGCGCATGTCGATGCGCTGATGATCCGCCCCGACCCCAACGAGGCCTTGCCCTATCTGGGCGAGGGGCTGACCGGGGGAATGATCGAGGATATTCTTGAATCCGCGAAGCAGCGCGGCGAGGCCTGCGCCGCGCTCGCGCGCAAGCTGTTCGATGAGACGGCGAAGGCTGAAGGCGCGAAGGTCGTCTCCGTGCCCGGCCCCGGCGCCGAGGTGACCACGCGCTATCTGGAAACCACGGGCGCCGTCGGCGATGCGGTGGCGCAGGCGGCGTGCGTGTGCGATCTGGTGGTGGCGAGCGACGTCGTGATCGAGCCGACCATTTTCGAGGCGGCGCTGATCGACGCGGGGCGCCCGGTACTGATCGCGCCCAAGGCCGAACTGCCCGCGACCTTCGCGCAGAACATCTTCGTCGCATGGCGGCTGAGTGCGGAGGCGGGGCATGCGGTCAGCGCGGCGCTGCCGTTCCTCAAGGGCGCCAAGTCCGTGAAAGTCGCGACCATCGAGCGCGAGGGGCATGGCGAACTCGACTGCGCGGATCAGGTCGCGGCGTTGAAGGATTATCTGGCATCGCACGGTGTCACGCCGAAGACGCAGATCTTCGACGCGCGCGGCAAGCAGCTCTCCGCCCTCGTCATGGAGACGATTGCGGCCGAGGGGGCCGACCTGCTCGTGATGGGCGGGTACGGCCACAGCCGCCTGCGCGAGTTCATTCTGGGCGGCGTGACGCGCGATGTCGCGGGTGCCGCACCGATCCCGGTATTGATGGCGCATTAGAGCCGCCGGTCTCACCACAACAAGAACAGGGAGTTTCTCGATCATGACCTTGATGCGCATTCGCCTGGAGCTGGCCCGCTCACCGGATTTTCCCAACGGGAGCGGCGCGCATGGATATACCTTCGTGGCACCGCTGACGGCGGACGGGCATCTCGACGCGGCCGAGTGGCGCGATCACAAGAAGGCATGCACCGTGCATCGCTTCTGGCGCGGCGAGGAGGCGCAGGACGGCCACCTCATTCATCACGGCACGAGCTGGCGCTTTCATTATGACGGCGAGGACCTCGACGAGGACGAACCGCTCTACAAGCTCGATCGTCACACCGTGCGCACCGGCGAGTATCTGTCGATCACCGAGTCCGATGATGTCCTGCGCACGTTTCGCGTCACCCAGGTCGAGCCGGTGAAGTAGCGTCTAGCGCGTTTTGCGCGCGCACTTGATGCAGGCGGCGTGGCGGAAGCACTCGACCTTGTGGTCGTTGACCATCCCCACGGCCTGCATGAAGGCGTAGACGATGGTGGGACCGCAAAACTTGAAGCCATGCTGCTTGAGCGCCTTCGACATGGCGACGCTTTGCGGGCTTTCGGTGGCGGCCCGCTCGTCGCCGGTCAGACGATTGACGATCGGCCTGCCGTCGACGAAGCCCCACAGAAAATCCGAAAAGCTTTCTCCGCGTTCGGCAAATTCGAGATAGGCCTGCGCGCTGGAGATCGCACCCTCGATCTTGCCGCGATGGCGGATGATCCCGGCATCGCCGAGCAGGCGCGTGATGTCCTTTTCGCCATAGCGCGCGATCTTGCGCGGCTCGAACCCGTGAAACGCTTTGCGGAAATTGTCGCGCTTGCGCAGGATGGTGATCCACGCGAGCCCCGCCTGAAAGCCGTCGAGCATGAGTTTTTCGTAAAGCGCGCGGTCGTCATACTCGGGCACGCCCCACTCCTCGTCGTGATAGGCGATGTAGAGGTCGTCCATCCCGGACCACGTGCAGCGCGTCTTTTCTTTCATCTTGGAATCCAGTCTGGCCATTGAACGGTGACGGTCGCATCGCCTGCGCGCAACGGTGTGCCGGCGGACTCGGCGAGCCGGTCGAGTCGCACCAGCGCAAGTCCGCGCGCACCGGCAACGGCCCGCAGCTCGCCGATCTCGCGCTCGCCTGCCATGATCGCAGCGCCGAGCGCGGCCGTGCCGTCGAGCGCAACGGGCAGCACGCGCTTGCGCAGCACGCTTTTGTGCTTCATGCGCGCGGTCAGCTCCTGGCCGACGTAACACCCTTTTTTGAAATCGACGCCGTGCAGCAGCTCGAAATTGGCCTCGAGCGGGTAGGTGGCCTCATCGCCGATCTCGCTCGCCTCGCCGACGCCCAGCGCGAGACGATGCGCGATGTAGTCGGCCTCGCCGGCGTTGGCGGGCTCGCCGGGCTGCACGATCGCGCGCGTCCCGAGCGCGCCCAGCCGCGGATCGGCGGTGCCGGGAAGCGCGCCACCGCCCCAATATGCGTAGATGGCCAGCTCGGGGCGCGGCGCGATCGTGACGTTTGCGCGCAGCTTGTACATCGTCAGCCGCCTGGCAAGGGAGTCGGTGTGGCCGCGCGCGACGTCGATCAGAATCGCGTCGTCCCGCGTCCAAAGCAGAAAGTCAAAGAGCAGCTTGCCCTGCGGCGTGAGCAAACCGGCATAAACCGGGCACGTAGGCGCGAGCCGTGTCACGTCGTTGGTGACGAGACCCTGGAGAAAATCGGTGCGTTCGTCGCCGCTCACGGCCAGAACGGCGCGGCTGTCCAGCCGTGCCGCGAATTGAGGTTCCTTCATGACGCGCGACGTTAAGCGCGGGCCGGGTTTCGTGCAAGCGGCCATGCCCATCCATGGACGCGCGCGATCACGCGGGCGTGTCTGTCGCCGCCGGCGCTCTTGGGGCATGATGCAGGCGATCCGGCAAGGCGATGGAGGTGCGCGATGTGTGACGAGCGGACGGCGAGCGAGAGCGCGGAATTCATGGCGGCGGCGCAGGTTTCGCGGCGTCGTTTCAACGTGCTTGGCGGGGCGGCTGCGTTGGCTGCGCTGTTGCCGAGGCCCGCGAACGCGATGGCTGTCGTCGAAAGCGATGTCGCCATCACGACGCCGGACGGCACCGCGGATTGCTATTTCGTCCACCCCGCGAGCGGAACCTATCCAGGCGTGGTGGTATGGCCGGACATTCTGGGCCTGCGCCCGGCGTTCCGTGCGATGGGCAAGAGGCTCGCCGAGTCCGGCTACTGCGTCCTCGTCGTCAACCCCTATTACCGCACGCTCAAGGCGCCGGTGGTCGAGGAGGGCGCGACCTTTCAGGACCCTGCCGTGCGCGACAAGGTGATGCCGCTCTATCAATCGATGACGCCGCAGGTAACCAAGACCGACGCGCTTGCCTTCACCGGCTGGCTCGACACGCAGCCGTCCGTCGACCGGACACGCAAGCTCGGCACGACCGGCTATTGCATGGGCGGGCCGATGACGATGCGCACCGCGGCAGCGGTGCCCGGCCGGGTCGGCGCGGGCGCGTCGTTTCATGGCGCGGGGCTCGTCACAGACGATGCGCAGAGCCCCCATCTCCTCGTGCCTGAACTGAAAGCGCAATTTCTCATCGCGATCGCCACCAACGATGATGACAAGGAGCCGGAGGCGAAAACGATCCTGCGCACGGCCTTCGACGAGGCGGGCGCAACGGCCGAAATCGAAGTCTATCCCGGCGCGATGCACGGCTGGTGCGTGATCGATTCCCCCGTCTACAACGCGCCGGAAGCCGAGCGCGCGTGGGCGCGGTTGCTGGCGTTGTTCGGGAAGGCGCTGGTGTGACGAGCCGGCGCGGGCGAGCATCGCTCGCACGCGCCGCACGTTGCTCTAAAGGTGCTTCAGATAGAAGTCGCGTGCCGCCGAGCTGGCGCGATCGAATTCCTCAAGATAAGACGCGTAGTGATCGGCGTGGACCATCACGAGTTCCTTGGGCTCGCGCGCCATATGGAAGGCCTCGAGCGCGATGTCGGTCGGTGTCGAGGTGTCGCGGTCGGACACGATCATCATCATCGGCGTCGGGCTGATGCGTTCAAGGTAGCCGGTGATGTCATATTCGAGCAGATATTCGAGCGAGCGCAGCGTGACCTTGTTTTCCCATTTGATGCCCTTCACCTGCGACGCGAATTTGTGGAAGTAGTTGTGCGTGCGCAGGCCCGGAAAGGCCGCGGGCTGATCGGGGTCGCCCGACGTCACCGGGATATATTGTGACGGTTCGCCCTTCATGCGGCGCGCGCGGTCCTCGTCGAGCATCGCGATGAACCCGGGCAGCTCGGAGAGGCGCAGGAACTGAAGAATGTTCTTGTGGCCGTTGATGAACGGGACCTGGCTCACGACCGCCTTCACGCGGCGGTCGGTGGCGGCGACGGCAAGCACCGCGCCGCCGGTGTAGCTCGTGCCCCAGATGCCGACCCGGTTCGGGTCCACCTCGGGAAGGCTTTGCGCATAGGTGATGGCGCAGCGGTAATCGCGCCGCTGCGCGATCGGATCGATATCGTGGCGCGGCTCGCCATCGCTGTCACCGAGGCACCGATTGTCATAGACCAATGCCGCAAGCCCGCCCTTCGCGAACGCCTCGGCATAAAGGTCGAGCGTCATTTCCTTGGTCGCGGTGAAGCCGTGCGCAAGAATGACCACCGGAAACGGGCCGGGCCGATTGTCCGGCTTGTAAAACCACCCGCGCAGCGTCACCCCGTCGGCGTTGAATTCGATATCCCGGCGCATTGTCCGTTCCTCCCTTATGTCGGCTGCGCTTGTGCGCAGCTCCTTTGATGCGTTCGTGTGAGGACGTGCGCGAGACACAGTCGCACGTCACGGCGGCGTTTCGATCCCAGGGGGGCGGCCGTCGCTGTCCCGTGCGTGGCCGCGAGCCCTGCGGGACGCCATTCCCAAGCGATCGTTCGAATGATGCGCCGCCGCCGGCGAAAGGTAAATGACGGAATTGGGGGGGTGGGCGCGCTCGAGAGCCCCATCGCCACCAATGACGCCGAAAAGCAGCCGGAGGCGAAAACGATCCTGCGCGCGGCGTATGACGCGGTACACCTGCCGGCCGAGATCGAAGTCTATCCCGGCGCGATGCACGGCTGGTGCGTGATCGATTCCCCCGTCTACAACGCGCCTGAAACCGAGCGCGCGTGGTCGCGGCTGTTGGCGTTGTTCGGGAAGGCGCTGGGGCGATATTGGGTCGGCAGCGTAGCGTCGTATTGTGCAATCCGCCGGCGCAGATGGGTGTCTCAATAAACGTTCAACCGCGTTAGCACTGGAGAACGATGTTTTTTTAATTTTGAGAAATAATAATCGATTGTCTCGAATATCAATTTCTTCTCTTCATCAGTAATTGTGCTGGAGTGTCTTCTGGCGATAGATATGATCTTGATCATAAATTCTGGTGCTGTCCTAATTAGGACGGATGGCCCTCAATAGTAAGGGCGTCCATATTTCTGCCGCCGCGCCTCGATCTCTGCTTCAAGGACGGGATGCTGTTCGAATACGCGGTCCATCAAAAGGCCAATCTCATAGATGGCCGATCCCAGGGCTAGCTTAATGGCCTCATCTGCCGCCGCCTCTCCATGTTGAGCAATGAGGGGCGCAAGATCGCCAAGCTCGATCCGGGTCCGCAGAGCAGTCGTGACCACCATTTGGGCTAGATCCTTATTCATAACCGCTCCGTCTTTGTTAGTTCGGAAGTTGCTCGGTCGTCAGCATCCCATTCGCTACCTCGATAAGCTCCGCAATCGACCAAGGTCGATCAGTCAATTCTAGCGCCATTGCGGGCGTCATGCGAAGCGTCTCATGCACGCGGCACAGATTGTAATGCCCGACAAAGAGCGCGACCGCCGCCGCGTGGTTTTCCAATTTCTTGCTGTAGCCGTTCGTCAGTCGAGTGAAGCGCCGCGAGCCCATGCGCACGGTCAAGTTGGCGCGCTCGACTAGGCTTGTGGATGTCAGGAACTTGGGCGGGAAGCCGATTACCTGGAACCGCTTTACACCTACTACCGTGCCCGGTGAATAGCGGCGCGCTGCGTCTTTTGGCGGCTCGCCTACATAGGCCTTTACGAT
>Ga0209643_1002601_pt1 | contig 11212 bp, 6 predicted proteins | sample AutmiccBRH37_all_FD_187383 | JGI IMG/M metagenome (GOLD analysis project Ga0209643, IMG submission 187383) | Deep subsurface microbial communities from Mt. Terri, Switzerland - Autotrophic microbial communities BRH/37_all (SPAdes) (version 2) | ecosystem: Environmental > Aquatic > Deep subsurface... | reverse complement strand
TATCTAATGAATATGGAAAAGCCGAAAAAGTAACCGGACTTTTAGAGGATTGCCGAAAATTAAAAGTTGATGTACTTCCTCCTAATATTAATAAGCCATCTGTAAAGTTTAATGTGGAATCGGGTAAAGTAATATTCGGAATGTCGGCCATAAAAAATGTAGGAATAAATGCAGTTGAAGAGATAGTAAGAGCAAGGGAAGCTTTAGAAAGAGATTTTACTTCGATATATGATTTTTGTGCGAATGCGGATACGAGGATTGTTAATAAAAGGACACTCGAAGGATTAGTATTAGCCGGAGCTATGGATAGACTTCCGGGAAGCCGTTCTCAAAAATTTAATGCTATTCAAGAAGCTCTCGATTATGGCAATAAACTTCAATCTGCTAAAGATAAACATGTCGATAGTTTGTTCTTTTCTGCTGATGAAGAGATGGAGTTTTTCGAACCTGAACTACCAACTCTTAGAGAATGGGAGCCAAATGAAATTTTATCGAAAGAGAGAGAAGTTCTCGGTTTTTATCTTTCAGATCATCCGCTTCGAAAATATGATGTTGAATATAGATCATTTGCTACGGTTCATCTGGGCGAGGAAGAGACTTATAATTTGAATGATACCGTTAGAATCTGCGGTATCGTTACAGAGATAAAAACTAAAATAGATAAGTCCGGTAATAAGATGGCATTTTTTAAGATGGATGATTTTTCCGGTTCGTGCGAATGCCTAATGTTCGGAAAAGTTTTCCCTAAATATGAAGATGTTATTGTCTCTGAAGCTACTCTTTTAATAGTGGGACGACTCGAAAGTTCAGGTGATGCAATAAAATTGCACGCTGAAGATGCGATTCCATTAGCTGATGTTAAAAATAGATTGACTAAAAAAGTTGCAATTATTTTAGACGAAGATATACATACGCAAGATACGATTGAATCACTAAAAAAATTAATTGAAGATCATACAGGCAATACTCAGCTTTATATCAGAATCATAGAGAAGAAAAAAAATCGTGATTTTTATGTCGATTATAAAATTGAATTAAATGCTGACTTTATTGAATCATTATATCAACTCGTAGGTGAAGGAAACGTAATTTACCTTACCAGCTAACGGATATCGATATCTGCTATTAATTTGATTTGATTTATCATTTTATTAAGTTTACCGACTTAAAATGAAGGGGAAAAAGATGGAAAAGAAGTGGGCATTAATACTTGGTGCATCAAGTGGTTTCGGCGGAGCTGCCGCAGCCGAATTGGCAAAAGCTGGTTATAGTATTTTTGGAATTCATCTCGATAGACAAATTACCATGCCTTCCGTTCACCAAGTAATTAAAAAAATTGAAAAGACTGGACAGCAAGCTGTCTTCTTTAATATAAATGCTGCCGATCCAATTAAAAGAGTTGATGTTCTTGATGAAATCAAAGAACGCTTCGCAGGTAAAGATCATCCGTTAGTTCATGTGCTTGTGCATTCACTTGCTTTCGGTGCGTTGAAACCATACATTGCTAAAAATCCGAATGACTGTATTTCTCAATCCCAAATGGCAATGACTGTCGATGTAATGGCGCATTCATTAGTCTATTGGACTCAGGGTTTAATTCAACACGATCTATTTGCAAAGAACGGAAGAATCTTCGCTCTTACGAGTGCAGGTTCACATACTGTTATACCTAATTACGGAGCAGTTTCTGCTGCTAAGGCAGCTCTCGAAGCTCATATACGTCAGCTATCTGTTGAACTCGGTGCGATGGGTATTACATGTAATTCAATTATGGCAGGAGTTACGGATACACCTGCTGTTAGAAAAATTCCGAATAATGATAAAATGTTAGAATCAGCAAGAATGAAAAATCCGACAGGGAGATTAACAGTTCCCGAAGATGTGGGTAGAGCGATAGCCCTACTTTGTCATGAAAATGCTAATTGGATTTCAGGCAGCGTAATTGGTGTTGATGGCGGTGAATACAGTGTTAATTATATCGGCGATAAAACTAGCCAGTCCATAAAATAATAGAGATAAATTATGCAAGAATTTGCTTTAAATGAAGATCAGGAAATGCTCCGCAGTACGGTTCGCGATTTTGTGAATAGCGAAATTAAACCTATTGCCGCAAAGATTGATGAAGATGAAAAAATTCCAAGAGAATTAATAGATAAAATTGCCGAGATGGGATTTTTGGGAATGACGTTTCCCGAAGAATATGGAGGACTTGGATTTGGTGAAGTTGGATATTGCGTAATGCAGGAAGAGATTGCGCGCGGATGTATATCCACTGCTACATTTATTGGTGCTCATCAATCGATTGGCGCTAATGTAATCTATCTTGGCGGATCAGAGGAACAGAAGAAAAAATATCTTACTCCTTTAGCAAAAGGGGAAAAGATTGCGGCATTTTGTTTGACTGAAGCATCTGCCGGTTCTGATTCTTTTAATGTTAAAACTAAAGCAGTTCTCGATGGAGACGAATGGGTAATAAACGGTGAGAAGCTTTGGATTACAAATGGTGGAATTGCAGATATCGTTTCCGTTTTCGCAAGAACTGAAAAAGGCGTTTCCACTTTCATTGTAGAAACAAATACTCCCGGATATACAGCCGGCCCACCTGAAAAGAAAATGGGAATTAGGGGAAGTGCGACTAATGCGATCACTTTTGATAACGTTAGAATTCCTAAAGAAAATTTGATCGGAGTGGAAGGAAGAGGTTTTCTTCTAGCCATGAAAGCTCTTGACGCAGGAAGACTTGGTCTCGGCGCAGCTTGTCTTGGTGCTTGTAAAGAATTGTTGGAAATGTCAACTGTTTACGCAAAGCAAAGAAAACAGTTCGATCAATCAATAAGTAACTTCCAAGCTATTCAATTTATGCTTGCCGATATGGCATCGATTATTTATCAGATGGAATCTATAATTTATAGAACTGCTGTGGATTATGACTTGAAAAAAAGTATCTCCAAACAATCGGCAATAGTAAAATTAGTAAGTTCAGAAGGTATTGTTAAAGTGGCTGATCTTGCAGTTCAGATTCATGGAGGCATGGGGTATTCTCGTGAATTACCAATTGAGAGAATGTATCGTGATGCAAGAATTAATAAAATTTTTGAAGGTACAAATGAAATACAAAAAGGTATCATTGCACGTGAAGTAATTAAAAAAAATGGCGTGATGTAAATTATTTATAGGAGTTTAAAAAAGATGAAACCATTTACTTTTACAGATAGTAATTTTGATTCAGAGATAGCGGGGACAGATAAACCGGTGATAGTAGATTTTTGGGCAGCTTGGTGCGGTCCATGCAGAGCTATCGCTCCGGTTATTGAAGAATTAGCAACTGAATACGATGGCAAAGTTGTTGTTGGTAAACTTGATGTTGACGAGAATCCAAATATAGCCGTTAAATTTGGAGTGAGAAGTATTCCTACCGTTTTATTTATTAAAAATGGTGAAGTTAAAGACACGATTGTAGGTGCTTTACCAAAATCTGCTTTTGTAGAAAGACTTCAGAAACTACTTTGATTAAGAAAATATTAATTGCCGAAAAGATTCATAAAAACATTGTGGGTCTTTTCGGCTCTAATGATATATCAGTCGATTATCTCCCCGATATTAATAGAAATGAATTACTAAGTGTTATTGGTAATTATAATATATTAATAATAAGAAGCGCTGTTAAGGCAGACGAAGAACTAATAGCACACGGAAAAAATCTTGAGCTAATAGGAAGAGCAGGCACGGGGGTTGATAATATTGATGTGGATGCTGCTAAGAGAAAGGGTATTAAAGTGATGAATACACCGGGGTGCAACACTATATCAGCGGCAGAGCATACTATTTCTCTTCTTCTATCTATGTGCCGACAAATACCTCAAGCTAACTACTCTCTTAAAACGGGAAAGTGGGACAGAAAATCTTTCAACGGAACTGAACTATTCGGAAAAACTTTTGGAATAATCGGACTCGGAAAAATTGGAAGAGAAGTTGCATTTAGAGCAAAATCTTTCGGAATGAATTTAGTCGGGTTCGATCCGGTTATGGCTGATGAAACAGCTTCCGAATTAGGGATCAAATTTTTATCGTTAGAGAAGATATATCCAATTGCAGATTTTATTTCGTTGCATGTTCCGCTAAATGATGAAACAAAAAATTTGTTATCGAAAGATATTTTTTATAAATGTAAAAAGGGTGTAAGGATTGTTAATTGTGCAAGGGGCGGATTAATTAATGAAGCTGATCTTCTTGAAGCGCTTAATGATGGTCAAGTAGCCGGCGCAGCGATTGATGTATTTGAAAACGAACCGGTAACAGACTATACTTTAATAAATCATCCTAATGTTGTTGCCACTCCGCATCTTGGTGCATCAACTAATGAAGCTCAAGAAAAAGTGGCGATTCAGCTTGGCAATCAAATTATAGATTGGATTAATGGTCGAGAGTAATTTCGTTAACCGCTTAAAAGAAAATTATGATACAAAAAAGGGGATTTTAGGTTTAATATTTTTAGTGCAATAATTCGGTACTACCACTTAAATCCTTGACAAAATGTTATCGTTATGTTAAATTTTTGTTGGGATTATCGGGTTTTAGTAAAAATGGGCTTAAAACAAGAAAAATATGTCTTGACTATAAAAAGACTGTATTATATCTTGGATTTGCTATTTCAAGATAATACAACAAGTAGAATACTATGTTTTTATTTAGACTAATGAAGAGATATAAAAGTTCCATATCTCTTTAAAATTTTTTTTACTTTTAATTAAGAATTAACTAAATAAACAAGGGAGGTCCCTATTGAGTAAGTTTTTACAATTTCTACTCGTCAGAAAACCCTTTCTTAAATTCATCAACAAACAAGGAGTGTAATATGCTTCGTAAGATTTTCTACTTTTTACTACTTCTGGTTTTAATACCTTCACTAGTCGAAGCTGGAACGAAGGGTAGAATCAGGGGTAAAGTCGTAGATTTGCAAACAGGTGAACCGTTGATCGGTGCGAACGTGATAGTACTTGGTACTTCCACAGGAGCAGCAACCGATATTAATGGCGAATTCCTTTTGTTAAACTTAGAAGCCGGTACGTATGCAGTTCGTGCCTCGTATCTAGGTTATCAGACAATTACGATTAATAATGTCCGCATTAATGCTGACTTAACAACGTATATCGATTTTGAATTACCGAGTGAGGATATTCAAGTTGGTACTGTTGAAATCGTGGCTCAGAAACCATTGGTTCAAAAGGATAACACTAATGCTGTTCGAATTACGAACAGTGATGATATCGAAGCTTTACCGGTTCGTGGTGTTAATAGCATCATCGGTTTAACGGCCGGTGTAGTTCTCCAGAACGGTAACGTTTATATTCGTGGTGGTCGTTCTGATGAAGTCGGTTACTATCTTGAAGGTGTTTCAATCACCAATCCGGTAGCCGGTGGACGTGCAGTTTCTATTTCTCAAGATGCAGTTGAGGAAATTCAAGTTCAATCCGGTGGTTATACCGCAGAATTCGGTGGTGCTAATGCCGGTATCATTCGTCAAGCTCTTAAATCAGGTGGTACTCAATTAAAAGCTAGTCTTGAATATATTACCGATAACGTCGGTTTCTCAAGCAAAGATAAAGCTTTTGATGGTGAAAAAAGATTAGGTGCTTATTGGTGGGGTTATAATGAAATGAGTGCTGTTCTTTCAGGTCCTCTTTTCGATAATAGATTTAAATTCTTTACAAACTTTAATTATGTTTATACAAAAGACGGCGCAGGTCAAAAACCGGGCGTTAACGTTGGTATTATTGGCGATCCTGTTTCTTTGGATACCATTAATTTTGTATATCCTGCAGGTCCACAAAGAAATGTTGCTGCTAATTCTTATACTTATGTAGCAACTTTAAACATGGATTTCCAACCTGTTATGTTTAGATTATCAGGTACCTATACAGCAGGCAATAGCCAGCAAGGTGGCGGTGGAGTTCAAGGTTTCTTGCAAACTCGTCTTGGAAAAAATGAAAACTCAAATGGTGCTTTCTCTGTTAAAATGACTCATGTACTCAGCCCTTCGATGTATTATGAATTGAATGCCGGATACTACACACAAAAAAGCGAAACATTTGATCAAGCATTAAAAGATAATTATTGGGCTTATGGCGATTCAGTTGCAAACGCTGAAGCCGGTTGGACTATTCCTAGAACTCAACGTGATTATGAAACTGGAAGAATTGGTCGTTATACTACTCCAAGAAGTCTTAACGTAATGGGCTTTACATTCACTCAGGATGGTGCTGTTCCTGTAAACTATTCACAGTTTAGCAGAAGCAGTATGTCATTTGGCGGTGCTTTAACTTTCTTAATTGGCAAAGTACATTCATTCAAAATCGGTGGTGACTACCAACAATATACTCTCAGAACATGGAGTGTTGGCTCACAATCAACTTTTGCAGGTAAAGTAAATCAATTCCAGATTGCTAATCCTAATGCATCTGCTGATCAACTTCAAAATATGAAGAGACAATTATTATTAACCGGTGGTGTTAATAACTATGGTTTTGATGTTTTTGGAAATGAAACAGATGAAGAAGGTTTTTCGGCTCCTCATAAACCTGTATTCGCTTCTGCATTTATTCAAGATAGAATTGAATATGAAGATCTTATCATCAACGCAGGTTTGAGATATGATTATATCGATATTGATAACCTAACTTTCGCTAATCCTGCAAGACCTGATGATGGTATTGATCCTACAACAGGTGAGTTGGATATGAAAGGTTGGTCCAAAGTTCCTACATTCAGTTCTGTTAGTCCTAGAATAGGTTTTTCATTCCCAATTACAGATAAGACTGTATTCCATGCACAGTTTGGTAAATTCATTCAACAGCCACAGCTATCTACCGCTTATCGCGGATATTATAGAATCGGCTTTGAAGTTAAAGGTGGTTTCTTTATTCCTGACGCTGCGGGCAGCAACATCCGTCCGACAAGAACTACTCAGTATGAATTAGGGTTCACTCAACAATTAACCGATTTCATGGCTTTCGATTTAACAGGTTATTATAGAGATATCAAAGATCAGGTAGTTTATACTAATGTTGGTGTTGATAGAAATTCTGCTTTCCAGAATTATAATGCATTAACAAATGGCGATTTCGCTACAACTAAAGGTGTGGAACTATCATTAAATATGAGAAGATATGAAAGAGTTTCTCTAAATGCTTCTCTATCTTTCCAAGATGCAAAAGGTACAGGATCTAATCCTTATTCTTCAACCGGTATCGTTGGTTCTCCGCTTGATGGTGTAACTATATTTAATCCTAAATATATTTCTCCTCTTACTTTCAATAACTCATTGAGAGGAAACATAAACGTTGATTATAGATTTGGAGTCGATGATGGTCCTGCTATATTAAATGAATTTGGTGTTTCAGCTCTTGTTACATTTAATTCAGGTCACCCATTCACTCGTGGTATAGGAAGTCTTCAAGCTGAAACTGATGCTCGTTCAAGACAACCAATTGAAGCTCTTAATGCTTCTATTACACCAAGTGAATTCCAAGTTGATTTAAGAATCGATAAAACTATCCGTCTATTCGATAAATTATCTTTGAATATCTATGTATTCGTAATTAACTTATTCGATACAAAGAACGTAAGAAACGTATTCTTAAGATCAGGTTCACCTGAAGATGACGCTGTAATATCAGATCCTGAATTATCAGCTCAATTATTGTCTTTATATGGCGATAGATATATCGATCTATATAAGGCAATTAATATCGATTATCAGAATGGATATGGTGGAGACGGATCACTTTGGGGTCCTCCGCGTCAAATTCGTTTAGGTTTCAGATTGGAATACTAAAAAGTTTTTGAAAAATTAATTGGAGTTTAAACATGAACAAAAAGGTTTTTAGAATACTGAATATCTTGCTTATTCTAGTGGTGTTCTCCGCCTTATCTATTTACGCTAAGGGTGGTGGTGATAAGAAAACTTCACCATTGCGAAAAGCTAATGGAGAACCTTCTTATACAAGATTCAATATAAATAATATTTCTACATGGATTAAGAATGACGGTGAATCTGATATTAACCAAAATGGTAATTCAGGTCTCGTTTATCCTAAAGGAAGTAATAGAACTGCTGTATTCCAGTCAGGGTTCTTATGGGGTGGTAAAGTTGATGGTCAGATTCGCGTAGGCGGTTCTGTTTATCGTCAAGGTACCGTTCCCGGTAGAGTCGTTAATGGTGCTGCAGTCAATCCAAATGATCCTGATGTTAGAATTTATAGAGTTAGACGTGATTATCTAACCGGTGATCTTTCTCCTGAAGTTGCTGATGGTGATGGCGCTAATCAGGATGAAGTAAAAGCTCAATATGAAAAAGATTGGATGGAATGGCCTGCTTCTCAGGGTGCTCCTTATGAGGATATGGATGCTAATGGATCTTATGATCCTACCGTAGATATCCCAGGTGTTCCCGGTGCTGATCAAACAATCTGGTTTGTTTGTAACGATTTTGATGCTGCTACTACTGACTTTATGTACGGTTCATTACCTATGGGTATTGAAGAGCAAGCAACAATTTGGGGTTACAAAGCTATTGGTGCTTTAGGTAATATGTTCTTTAGAAAATATTTAATTATTAATAAAAATTTACAACAGAAAGCTTTCACAGATATGTATGTATCGATGTGGTCTGATCCTGATATTGGTAATGCAAGTGATGACTTTGCAGGTTGCGATACTACACTTAGTTTAGGTTATTCTTATAATGGTGGCGCTAATGATGCTGTTTATGGAACAACCGTTCCTGCAGCAGGATTTGACTTTTTCCAAGGTCCATTAGTTGCCGGTACTCCTGAAGATACAGCTATTTTTAAAGGTAAATATATGCCGGGAATGAAAAATCTTCCTATGACATCTTTTTACTTCTTTATTAATGGCGATAACGTTTATACAGATCCTGCACAAGGTATTTATGAAACCGGTACTTTAGGTTTCTATAACCTTTTTGAAGGAAAAATCTCAACAACAGGTCAACCATTCGTTAATCCTGTTACTTCAGTGCCTACACCATTCACACTATCCGGTGACCCGGTAACAGGTCAAGGTTGGGTTGATGGTCTTTTACATTCACCCGGCGATCGTCGTATTGGTATGGCTTCAGGTCCTTTCAATATGGCTTATGGCGATACTCAAGAAATCGTTGTTGCTGAAATTCTTGCCGGTGGTACTGCAGGAATTGACCGTTTAACAGCTATCACAGTATTAAAGGATTATGATATAGCAGCACAGTTTGCTTATGATAATTTCTTTAATTTACCAAAAGCTCCACAACAGCCAAAAGTAGTTTATTCCGGTTTAGATAATGAAATTATCTTAAGCTGGGGCGGTGATGCTGATGTTGTTGCTTTAACTGAAGGTTATTCTAAATTGGGATACGAATTTGAAGGTTATAATGTATATCAATTACCAACACGTAATTCATTGCCTTCTCAAGCAAAAAGAGTAGCAACTTTTGACGTGGTTAATGATGTTAAAATTATTATCGATAAAGCATTTGATCCGGTTGCCGGCGTTCCGGTAGATCAAGTTGTTGCTATGGGTAGTGATTCAGGCATTAAACGTTATGTTGATATTAAAACAGATGCTTTCAAAAGTAATCTTCCATTCAATAATGGACAGAAATATTATTTTGCAGTAACATCTTATGCATATAATCCGGATCCTCCTTTTGGTACAAAGATTCTTGAAAACCAGATGGAAATATTTGAAGTGATTCCTAAATCACCAAATCCGGGTGTTCGCTTTGAAACAGAACCGGGTGCTGTTGTTGCAGTTACTCACTCAGCCGGTCCTAGCCAGGGTGTTGCTGAAGTAAAAGTTGTTGATCCTTCTTTGGTTACCGGAAATAAGTATAAAATAACTTTCCAAGAAGATGATCATGCACATGTAACATATACTATTACAAACGTTACAACCGGTAAAGTTAAAGCAGCTGGCATAGAACAAAACCTAGCAGATGCTTCTCCATTAGTTGACGGTGTTCAAGTATTGGTTAATGGTCCTGAACCGGGTATTATTGATATAAAGGAATTAGAAGGCGATGTTGTTAAAGATGCAAGAGTAGGTATAACACCTGCCGGTGCAAGCTTAGGTCCAAATGGTTATATCTTGAGTAATAGAGCAGGTGATGTCAACTTACCAAGGTCTGCTTTTGATTATGATAGATTTGACTACTGGGGTGCTGATGATGTAATTATCGATTTCAGCCAAAAATCTTTAGCTTATAGTTATATAAATGAAGATATTTATAAGAGTACTGCAACCGGTGAAGTTCAGTACCTTCCGTTTGCAATATATCGTATTATGTTCCCTACAATGCAAAAAATCAGATTATTCGTCGGTTTCCAAGATGCTGATGGTGACAAAGTATGGTCAATCGATCCTGCAGGAACACGTGATGTAAACTGGCATAAACCAAACTACGAATATATATTCGCATGGCAAGGTTATGATGCTGCAGGTAAAGAAATCAGTTATGATCCTGCAAAAGAAGCTCAGTATTTAGCTGATAACGATCTTTTTGTCTCAGCTAATATTACATGGGGTGCTTCTACAGGTGAATTTACTTATCCTTATTTAACAAATACTTTATTTGTTATGTACACTGCAACCGCTAAATTACCGGATGCAAATAGACAAATTAGATTCTATACAACTAAACCAAATTCTCCTGCTGACGTATTTGAATTTACAGCTCCTTCTGTAGTAGTAGATCCTAACTTAGCTAAAGAAGACGTTGAGAAAATTAACGTATTCCCAAATCCTTACTATGGTATCAACTCACAGGAACTCAACAAATACCAGAGATTCGTTACATTCAATCATTTACCTTCTAAGGCTACACTTCGTATATTCAACTTAGCAGGTCAATTGGTTAGAACTATCGAGAAAGCTGATCCTAACAGTCAATTTGAAAGATGGACTTTGACAAATGAATCAGACCTACCCGTAGCAAGCGGTCTTTATATAGTACATGTTGATATGCCTGATCTCGGAACTACCAAGGTATTGAAAGTAGCTATTATTCAAGAACAACAGATTCTGGATAGATTCTAAAAATTGAGGGAGACTAAAAAAATGAAGAAAATAAAATTAATCAACTATCTTCTCATCTTAACGGTGTTTGCCTCCAGTTCGATTTTTGCTGGTGGTGGTAACCGTAATGGTACTGCAG
>Ga0209643_1002599_pt1 | contig 11218 bp, 9 predicted proteins | sample AutmiccBRH37_all_FD_187383 | JGI IMG/M metagenome (GOLD analysis project Ga0209643, IMG submission 187383) | Deep subsurface microbial communities from Mt. Terri, Switzerland - Autotrophic microbial communities BRH/37_all (SPAdes) (version 2) | ecosystem: Environmental > Aquatic > Deep subsurface... | reverse complement strand
CCTGGCTTCATTTTACTGTTGGTATATTTACCTTTCTTAGGTTTTATTTATAATAAAGATTATGTAGTTGGATATACGGCAATAGCATTTGGTTTAGGATACCTACTAAATACTTTAGGTAGCTGGCTCGAAGATTTTTATTTTTTTACTTGGGGAGGTAGACCATCTTGTAATTTACTAAATGGAAAAAGCATTTGGAAAATAAAACAATATAATCATTCTGTATTAAAAGTAAATTTAGAAAGTAAAACTGTGAATCCGAATCCAGATAACAAAGAACTTTTTAGCATTGCAATGCGTCATGCATTTAGCCAAAAAGACACAAGAATGGAAGACTTTAGTAATGGTTATGCTTTTGCTCGGACAATGCTTACTTGTTCACTTTTAATCTCTATTGTTATTTTAATAAATTATTATAATGATTGGAGGGCATATTTAACAATCATAATAGTACTTATTTTTTGGTATAGAGCAAAACAAAGAGGTTATTATTTTTCAAAAGAAGTACTACAAGTTTACTCAAAAATTGAAAATATATGAAAAACTGCTGTTAATAATAACACCTCATAAAATTTATGCTTACATTTAAACTAAATGACGATCTGACAAGCATTAAATAAACGATTTCTTACGATGGAAAATCTTTGATTTTTATGTTGTACAAACCATAAAAAAAACGTTAGTAGCAAGCAGTAAAAAAATGAACGAGAAAGTTTTATATAATAATCCATTAGATTTTTATGAATATTTATTACTTGGTCCTTGGATATTCCGGAGCAAGCTGACCCCTTAGGGAACACTTAAAATTCAGGTGTTTTTATAAGCATTTTTAACTGCCATTCCGGCGGATGCTGACCCCCTAAAATATAAAAGAGCGTTAAAGGTAAGTTTGCCTATTGTAATCTGTTTTGATTATTCCGGAGCATGCTGACCCCCTTAAAGTAAAGCCTCAGCTCTTGGTAACGCCGGTTAAAAATAGTGGAATATTAAGTGTACTTGATCTTTCAAAAGGTGGCACAATTCAAACCGTTTTACTGGCACAAATCGAAACATTATGATTTTGTTTGAACCTAGATATTTCGGGGCATACTGACCCCCTCATTGTAAAGCATCAGCACTTGGTAACGCCAGTTAACAATGGTGAAATATAGGGTGCACTTGATTTTTCAAAAGTGGCACAATTCAAACCGATATCACTGGCACAAATTGATTCGATATATCCAGTTAATCTTCAATTTATCTATGATTTTATTGCATATAGATAACCAAGCCCTATTGCTATAGCCAATCCAAAACTTAAGAAAGTCCCAATTAATATGTATTCAGTAAGTTTTCTGTCCTTTGCTCGTGAAAGGTCTCCAAATCGAAAAACTGATTTGGCGGCTATCAATAAACCAATTGCCTGCCATTGGCCGAGAACAATGAAAACGAACACAAAAAGTCTTTCCAAAATACCAATGTATTTCCCAGCATGTTCAAGCGAGTCATTAGAATCATCTTCATCCATACTCCATTTGCTCATTACTATTTTCATAAAGATTGCTGACACATGGGTGATACTAATTAATGCCAGGATTAATATTAATGAGTCTAAAGAATATAGAATTTCTACATCAATTTGGAATGGTGCATACATAAAGACAAGCAGACCTATAACTGCAAGGTGTGCTGCTTGGTCAAGTCCAAATAGAAGCCGCGCATTTAACTTTCCTTCAACTTTCAATTTAAGCAGATCAATAATAAAGTGGCTTCCAATAATGGTTAGTATTAACAGCCAATAATTCCAATCAAACTTTAATAATAGCAATAGTGAAAGTGTATGAACACCAATATGCAGATATAAATATGGAGATCTTTGTTTTTTTTGTTTTTTACTTTCTATCCATTTATCTGGTTGGAAGACAAAATCACCAAGTACATGGGCAATTAATAATTTTAGTGCGAGAGTGATCATAGATTAAAAATTTGTGTTTGATAATAGCTATTCAGATTCATGATTTCCTCGAACCCGCCTCGTTTCAGTGCTTCACTCACACTGCTTTGCGATTTATTGAGCAGTTTAGCTATTTCCTTTTGATGTTTCTCCGGGTTTTCCAAAGCTACTTTCACTGTTCGTGCGACTGTAATGCTCCAATTGTTGATGGTGAGCAGCGATAGACTTAACATTAGGTTAAGTACTTTATCTAATTCGGGATTCGCCGAGCTTATGGCCAAGGTTTGTTTCTTTAGTGATTCGAAACATTCACCCGATAGCACATAGGCGGGGCCATTGGATTCGGTTATTTTTTTTGCACTATGGGTTTCTTGTCCTAAACCAATAGCTATGCGTACATCTTGCGCTTTTGTTTGTTTAATTGTAGCCTTTATATGAATTGCCGCTAATAGCGCATTTTGAGGCGATATTGATAATTGAAAACTATCCCCTCTGAATATTTCCCATTGACTTGGTTCCTGTCCATAACGGTTGAGTACTTCTTTGAGGTTACCCAGCCAATTTTTAACTTCCCCCTCTCTGGAGTTTATGATATCCCCTGTAATTATTGCTACCATGTTTTAATGCTTTCTACAAATATATAGGTTTAAAACCCGATATCCAAATATATCGGATTGAGAGCCGATATACGGTTAAATCGGATTGAGAACCGATAATTGATTAAAAATAGTAAAATTTATCATAAAACCTAATCAGCAAAAAACAAAACCATTTTTAACCTGCTGCCTCACTCTTTTTTAGATCGCTTTCTTCCTTGTTTTTAGTTAAAACCAGTTTTAGCGCATTCATATCATCGCTAACCTTTCGCTCAATAACTTTGGCATAAATTTGTGTTGTCGCCAATTTTGTATGCCCTAAAAGCTTCGAAACTGTTTCGATTGGAACACCATTTGTTAAAGTCACTGTAGTGGCAAAAGTATGTCGCGCCATATGAAATGTAAGGTTCTTTTTTATACCACAAGCTTCTGCAACATCTTTCAAATAGAAATTTAGTTTTTCGTTTGATATTAATGGAAATAACGTTTCTGAAATAATGGTCATTGGATGATTTTCATATTTATCAATCAATTCTTGTGCTTTATCTAATATTGGTATTTTTATGGGGGTTTTGGTTTTTTGACGTTTGGTAATAATCCAATTGCCGCCATCTATTCCTATATGAATATTATCTTTTGTTAATTGCATAATATCTATATAACTAATTCCTGTATAGCAGCTAAAAATGAATAAATCACAAACCCTTTGAAATCGCTCAATAGGGCAGTGGTACGTTTCTAAATTTGATAATTCATTTTCTGAAAGAAATTCGCGATGGGTTTTTTCAAAAGTTGATTTCCATCTAATAAAAGGGTCTTTCTGTAACCATTCTAAATGATAGGCTAAAGTTATCATCTTTCGTAAACGTTGAATATGTTTCATTACTGTATTTTGTCCAATTGCTTTTGGGTGGCCTTTTGGCCAATAGGAGTTTAAAAAACTTTCAAAATCACAAATAAATTTATAGTCTAATTGATTTAGATATACATCTGTGGTTTTTCTTTTTTGTTCTATAAATTTTGAAATGTAGTTTTCCGTGATTCCAAAATTTCTAATTGTACCGGGGGCCAGGGTATTCTTAATTTTATTTGAATGGTATTCAATTAAGTTTTTAAGTGTTTTGTGATTTTCTCCTTCACCCAAAAAAGTTGATTTTATAAGTTGAGCCGTTACTAATTTTCCTTGATTATCCAAATCTTGACAAGTTTTGAATATTTTAGCTTTCACTTGATCCAGATATAAGTTCAGTAATCGAGCATCTTGACCGTTACCTTTTGCCTTTGATTTTGATTTATCCCAGAAATCAATATTGATTTTACGCTTTAAACTTATGTTAGTGCGCTTTTGGTTTACAGTAACTCTTGCAAAAATTTCTGCTTCGTTATTTTTTGCACGTGAGGCATTAATCCAAATAAGGATTGAAAAAGTTGAGGATGTCTTCATAGTTGTCGTCTTTTTTAAGTTAAACTTTGTTTAAGACGAAAGTCAAATCAACTATGGTTTTTTGGTCTTGCGGTCAACATTGTTGACCGCGAAAATTTTTGTTGACCGATTTGTTGACCAAATATATGAAATTAAATCATACATTATGATGGTCTCAAAAATAAAAATCCTTGTAAAACATAAAGTTTACAAGGATTTGGTTTTAAATGTACTAAACATTAGTGACCTCGACTGGATTCAAACCAGTAACCTCTTGAGCCGTAATCAAGTGCGCTATTCAGTTGCGCCACGAGGCCATTTTGAGGGTGCAAATATACTGTTTTTTGCGTATTTACAAACTATTTTTTGTAACAAAATATCGCCATCCAATAATCGCCATTTGCCATTTTTTGGCTTTTGCCATATCCAATCGCTTTTTGGTAAAGCTTGGAAGCAAAATCTTATTAAGATTGCCTAAAATTTTGAATAATTGTTTTTTCATAAAGCAAAAATAGGAATTTATAAAATATTTCAAAGCAAAGAAACTTGTTTTGGCCTGTTTGAAGTAAATAATTAAATGGTTTGTTTCTTAATTTGGTAAAAATGAGGGTCAAGAAGTCGTTAAGTCGCTTTTTTTGGATTTAAGATCACTTTATCTGTATATGTCAAATGATTTTTTAATAAATAATTTTAGATAAAATCATTGGAAAATATATTTTATGTAAATATTGTACATTTTTTTAATAAATACATAAATTATCATTATTACCCCTAATTTTTTAGGGGGTAATTTTTTTTAATTCGTTTTTTAATTTAGATTTGCACCGTTAATATTAGTGTATAAATTTTAAATCACATTAAAAATGTCTAAAATTAGATTTCAAGCCTTAGCGCAATCAGCAAAAAGAAAACCTGTTGAAGTTATTGAAGATACAAAAAGATCAGTCTTATTTGGTGAAAATGTATTCAACGAAAACACGATGCGTCAATATTTGACCAAAGATGCCTATAAAGGTGTTATGAGTGCTATTGAACACGGGACAAAAATTGACCGTAAAATTGCAGATCAGGTTTCATCATCAATGAAAGAGTGGGCAATGTCTAAAGGAGTTACACATTATACACACTGGTTCCAGCCATTAACTGGAGGGACTGCTGAAAAACACGACGCTTTTTTTGAAACTATTGGTGGGGGAATGGCTATTGAAAAATTTGGAGGCGACCAATTGGTGCAACAAGAACCAGACGCATCAAGTTTTCCAAATGGAGGAATCAGAAATACTTTTGAAGCGCGCGGTTATACTGCTTGGGATCCAACTTCACCGGCATTTATTTATGGGACAACTTTAAGTATTCCTACCATATTTGTTGCGTATACCGGCGAAGCATTGGATTATAAAACACCGTTATTACGAGCGCTTACCGCAGTTGATGAAGCGTCCACAGCGGTTTGTAAATATTTCGATAAAAATGTAAAAAAAGTTTCGGCCTCACTTGGTTGGGAGCAAGAATACTTTTTAATTGATAAATCATTGGCCAATAGCCGTCCAGATATCACTTTAACAGGAAGAACTTTATTGGGCCATTCTCCCGCAAAAGGGCAACAATTGGACGACCATTATTTTGGTTCTATTCCAAGCAGGGCATTAAATTATATGCGTGATTTGGAAACCGAATGTATGCTTGTGGGTATCCCGGTAAAAACACGTCATAACGAGGTAGCGCCAAATCAGTTTGAATTGGCACCTATATATGAAGAATGTAACTTGGCAGTTGATCATAATTCATTGTTAATGGATATTATGGGAAAAGTGGCTTCTCGCCATCAACTTAAAGTGTTGCTTCACGAGAAACCTTTTGCGGGCGTAAATGGATCCGGAAAACATAATAACTGGTCGCTTGCAACCGATACAGGCATCAATTTATTGGCTCCCGGTAAAACACCTATGAGCAATCTTCAGTTTTTAACATTTTTTATCAATACCATAAAAGCAGTTTATGAGAATGAAGAATTGGTAAGAGCTGCGGTAGCTTCAGCGAATAATGATCACAGACTTGGGGCGAATGAAGCGCCTCCTGCAATTATTTCTGTATTTATTGGCGAACAATTGACAAAAGTATTGGAAGAATTGGAAGGCGTAACCAACGGAAAACTTTCTCCTGAAGAAAAAACTGATCTTAAATTGAATGTGGTTGGTAAAATTCCGGATGTTTTATTGGACAATACCGACAGAAACAGAACTTCTCCTTTTGCCTTTACCGGAAATAAATTTGAATTTAGGGCTGTTGGGTCATTTGCAAACTGCGCAAATCCGATGACGGTTTTAAATACCGTAGTGGCAAAACAACTAAAAGATTTTAAAGTTGAAGTTGATGCCTTGATTGAAACCAGTGGTTTAAAGAAAGATGAGGCTATTTTTAATGTTTTGAGGGAATATATTAAAGCCACAAAAAATATTTTGTTTGAAGGAAATGGCTATGGCGAAGCTTGGGAAAAGGAAGCAAAAAGAAGAGGATTAAGCAACCATAAAACAACGCCTGAAGCATTAAAAGCAAGAATTTCTAAGAAAACAATTGCGTTATTTGAGGAAATGAACGTAATGAGCAAGGTTGAAACGGAAGCGCGATACGAAATTGAAGTCGAAGAATATACCAAACGAATCCAAATCGAATCTCGTGTTATTGGTGATATTGCAGGCAATCATATTGTTCCGACAGCAGTTCGTTACCAAAATATGCTCATTAAAAACGTTACTGGATTGAAAGAAATTTTTGCAAAGGATTTTGAGAAGCACGCTGCCGAACAAATTAAATTAATAAAACTAATTTCTGAGCATATTGCGGCAATTCACTCAAAAATAGACGAAATGATTGATGCGCGTAAAAAAGCAAATGTGATGGAAGATGCAGAAGAAAAAGCAGCTGCTTATTGCGATAAGGTAAAACCATTTTTTGATGAAATAAGATATCATTGCGATAAACTTGAATTAATGGTTGATGATGAGTTATGGCCTCTTACAAAATATAGAGAGATGTTATTTATACGATAATAACGCTAAAATCCCGCAATTTGCGGGATTTTTTGTTTTAGGCCATTGCCAAATTAGGTTATGTTATATTGATAATGAAGGCAAAAAGTCATCAGGTTTAAAAAAGAAAAATTACTTTTGCATCATAACGTAAATAGTACCAATGAGTTCAGAAAATAGTAAAAGATATAGCTTAAGAGGTGTTTCGGCTTCAAAAGAAGATGTGCACAATGCCATTAAAAATGTAGATAAAGGGTTGTTTCCGAAGGCGTTTTGTAAAATTGTGCCAGATTATTTAACAAATGATGAAGATTACTGCTTAATTATGCACGCAGATGGCGCTGGGACAAAATCGTCTTTGGCCTATACTTATTGGAAAGAAACAGGAGATATTTCGGTTTGGCGAGGCATTGCTCAAGATGCATTAATTATGAATGTGGATGATTTAATTTGCGTTGGAGCAACAAGCAATATCATGTTGTCTTCTACAATTGGACGTAATAAAAATGTAATTACGGGCGAAGTAATTTCGGCTATAATCAATGGCACTGAAGAATTGTTGAAAGAATTAAAAGGATTTGGTGTTGAAATTCATTCAACAGGAGGCGAAACTGCCGATGTTGGTGATTTGGTTAGAACCATCATTGTGGATTCTACGGTGACTGCCCGAATGAAAAGAGCTGATGTTATTGACAATGCAAACATCAAACCAGGCGATGTAATTGTTGGTTTGGCTTCATTTGGACAAGCTTCTTACGAAACAGCATACAATGGAGGAATGGGTTCTAACGGATTAACATCTGCCCGCCACGATGTTTTTCATAAATATTTGGCCGAAAAATATCCCGAAAGTTTTGATGCTGCAGTTCCTGAAGAATTGGTTTATTTGGGAAATATGAAATTAACCGATGTGGTTGAAAATTCGCCGATTAATGCAGGGAAATTGGTGCTTTCGCCAACCAGAACTTACGCGCCCATCATCAAAAAAATATTGGAAAAATTCACTTCTGAAGAAATTCACGGAATGGTGCATTGCAGTGGCGGCGCCCAAACCAAGATTCTTCATTTTATTGATAATTTGCATATTTTGAAGGATAATCTATTTCCTGTTCCGCCATTGTTCAAATTAATTCAGGAGCAAAGTAAAACCGATTGGAAAGAAATGTACCAGGTTTTTAATTGCGGCCACAGAATGGAATTGTATGTTTCTCCGGATATTGCCCAAGATATCATCGCTATTTCTAAAAGTTTTCATGTTGATGCGCAAATTGTGGGCAGGGTGGAAGCTTCTGCAACCAAAAAATTGACCATCACAAGTGAATTTGGCGTTTTTGAGTATTAAATTTTTACTCATTTTTAGCTCAAATTTGTTTAAGCTTCATTCATTGTTCATCATTAATCGAATCTGCGATAGGGATTGAAGCGGAAATACTTTTTAGCGGTTTTTCGCCGATAAAAAGATTGCAGCGTAAAGCCCGACCCGCCAGCTGGCGGGGAACGCCCAAGATATTCTACAAATTGGACGACAATTTTTTATAGAATTAATATGGAATAGTTGGATATAAATCAAAAAAACATCCAAGTAAAATATCAAGATTTTGTTGTAAATTTGCAGACTAATAAAAAATAAATGTTAGATAAATTAAGAATCATAAAACAACGCTTTGATGAGGTTTCTGACCTGATTATTCAACCGGATATTATTTCAGACCAAAAGCGCTACGTGAAAATCAGCAAAGAATATAAGGATTTAAACGCGGTGATGAAAGTGGGTGATGAATATAGAGGGTTGTTAAAAAATATAGATGAAGCCAAAGAAATTATCGCTGACGGGTCGGATGATGATATGACCGAAATGGCCAAAATAGAGATTGAAGAAGCCGAAGCGCGTTTGCCGCAGTTGGAGGAAGACATTAAGTTTATGTTAATCCCAAAAGATCCGGATGATGCCAAAAATGTGATGGTGGAAATCAGAGCCGGAACCGGAGGTGACGAAGCCAGTATTTTTGCCGGTGATTTGTTTAGAATGTACACAAAATATTGTGCGGACAGAGGCTGGAGAACGAGTATTGTTGATATGAGCGAAGGAACATCGGGCGGATTTAAAGAGATTATTTTTAGTGTTGAAGGTGAAGATGTGTATGGCAACTTAAAATTTGAAGCCGGCGTACATCGTGTGCAGCGTGTACCGCAAACCGAAACGCAAGGACGTGTGCATACATCTGCCGCCACCGTGATGGTTTTGCCGGAAGCGGAAGAATTTGATGTGCAAATTGATATGAAAGATGTGCGTATGGATTTTTTCTGTTCGTCGGGGCCAGGAGGTCAATCGGTAAACACTACGTATTCCGCAGTTCGTTTAACGCATATACCAACCGGACTTGTGGCGCAATGCCAGGATCAAAAATCGCAGCATAAGAATAAGGACAAAGCGATGCAGGTTTTGCGTTCAAGGTTGTATGAAATGGAATTGGCCAAAAAACAGGAATCAGATTCCCTTAAACGAAAAACAATGGTGAGCTCTGGAGACAGATCTGCAAAGATCAGAACCTATAATTATCCGCAAGGTCGTGTTACCGAGCACAGAATTGGTTTAACGATGTACGATTTGCAGAACATCATCAATGGTGATATTCACAGAATAATTGAAGGCTTAAAATTAGCCGAAAATACTGAAAAGCTTAAAGAACTTGGAGAAGTTTTTTAATAGCCACATAAATAACAACAAAAAGAAAACCCTCAAAAATTTAAATTTTTGAGGGTTTTCTTTTTCAATTTGTTTTCATTTATTCTTCAATAATGTCTTTCCCTTCAGTTAATCTGAGGGAAACAAAGATTCCTATAAAAAGTGCTAGCGCTATAAACGTCAGAGAAACCCATTCAGGAAATTTGAAATGATGCATTAATATGAGTTTTACGCCTACAAAACTTAAGATGGCAATTAAACTGTATTTTAAATAGTAGAATTTCACCAACATATTGGACAAAAAGAAATACATAGATCGCAATCCGAGTATGGCAAAAATATTAGAACTAAACACCAAAAACGGGTCGGAAGTAATTGCCAAAATCGCCGGCACACTGTCTATCGCGAATAAGATATCGGTAAATTCAATAATTACCAAAGCCATAAAAAGCGGCGTTGCGGCGGTTATATGTCTCAATTTAATGAAAAAATGCTCCTCTTGCATATGGCTTGTAATGGGAATAATTTTTCTTATTTGTCGGTAGATAAATGATTTTTTAGGCTGGAATTTTTCTTCTTTTGAAAACATCATTTTGTAAGCCGTGAAAAGTAAAAACACACCAAAAACATAGGTTGTAAAGCTAAATTTCTTAATCAGAATTACACCGAAGAAAATCATTAATGCCCTAAAAACGATGGCCCCTAAGATGCCCCAAAATAACACGCGATGCTGATATTTTAAAGGAATTTTGAATGATGCAAAAATGACGGCAATCACAAAAATATTGTCAATGCTTAAAGAGATTTCAATTAAATAACCGGTAATGTATTTTATGACGGCATCTGATGCTGTCAGATTGTCTACATTGTCAATAATATTTCCGGAATAAAGCCAATAAACTACTCCGGAAAAGAGGAAGGAAATTGTGACCCAAATTCCGGTCCAAACGGAAGCTTCTTTAGTGCTTATGATATGTGGAGTCCTGTTAAATACACCCAAATCCAGTGCTAAAAAAATGAGAATGAGCGCAACAAAAATTATCCAAACAATCATAATAAACAGTTATATTAAGAGTGCAAATATAGGGAATTTGTCAATCTAATATAAAACTATAAACAGTAAATATGACGTATAAAAAAACCCAAACAATTGTTTGGGTTTTTTTATATAAGCAAGTAATTAAAAAATCTATTTTACTTTATCTGCAATTGCCTTAAAAGCTTCTGGGTTGTTCATCGCTAAATCTGCAAGAACCTTACGGTTCAATTCGATATTGTTGGCTTTTAGTTTTCCCATAAACTGAGAGTAAGACATTCCGTATTGGCGTGCTCCGGCGTTGATACGCTGAATCCACAACCCACGGAAACTTCTCTTTTTGTTTTTACGGTCTCTGTAAGAATATAACATTGCTTTTTCAACCGCATTTTTAGCTACTGTGTAAACGTTTTTTCTACGTCCGAAGTAACCTTTTGCTTGCTTCAATATCTTTTTTCTCTTAGCTCTTGAAGCAACTGAATTTACTGATCTTGGCATAATTCATTTGTTTTTTT
>Ga0209643_1002588_pt1 | contig 11291 bp, 9 predicted proteins | sample AutmiccBRH37_all_FD_187383 | JGI IMG/M metagenome (GOLD analysis project Ga0209643, IMG submission 187383) | Deep subsurface microbial communities from Mt. Terri, Switzerland - Autotrophic microbial communities BRH/37_all (SPAdes) (version 2) | ecosystem: Environmental > Aquatic > Deep subsurface... | reverse complement strand
AAAACGTTCAATAATGGCATTTGTTTGTTGTTTTACCGTAAATAAACCTGATAAAATAAGCAACAACACGATAAAAATAGCAATATACATTCCAATCATTTTAATTTTTTTAAAATTATTAATTGTTAAAGTTACAAAATGTGGCGCTAATTTTAGAGCAATTTCTTTGCTGAATTATTATATTTATGGCTTAACCAAAATTTAAACAACAATTATTGAAAATTATGGATGAAATTTTTAAAGCTTCAGAAGAATCTGAAATTATATTAACTGAGTTAATGCTCCCTTCACACTCAAATTTTGGCGGAAAAATTCATGGAGGTTTTATTTTATCACTTATGGATAAAGCTGCATTTGCCTCTGCATCTAAATTTTCCGCACAGTATTGTGTCACAGCTTCCGTAAATAGAGTCGATTTTATAAACCCGATTGAAGTTGGGGAGCTTGTAACGATGCGCGCTAAGGTGAATTATGTAGGAAATTCTTCTATGGTAGTTGGAATTAGGGTTGAATCCGAAAATATTAGAACTGGTATTATAAAGCACTGTAACTCATCATATTTTTCAATGGTTGCCAAAGATGATGAAGGAAAATCTGTTAAGGTGCCTGGATTAATTGTTTCTGATGATGATGGATTTAGGCGCTTTTTGCGATCCATAAAACATATTAAAATGAGAAATGAGCGCAAAATTGAATTTAGCAGAGAGAATTTTGAAATTGGAAAATATCAGGATGTTTTTAAGGATTATAGGGTTAAAATCCAAATAAAATAAAAAAGAGAGGTATAATGCCTCTCTTTTTTAAAGTGTAGCAATCGCCTTTTTAATCCTGTGAATTGTTTCCTGTTTGCCTATCATTTCGGCAATATCAAATAAGTGCGGACCTTTTAATTCCCCAACCAAACTCAATCTAAATGGCTGCATCACTTTTCCAAAACCAATTTCTTTGGCAGAAATCCATTCTTTAACGGCAGTTTCACTATTAAGCGAATTAAAATCTTCAACGGTTTCAAGAACCAAAATCAATTCTTGCATCAATTCGGCAGTATCTTCTTTCCATTGTTTTTTAACCGCTTTTTCATCGTATTCAGCCGGAGATTCAAAAAAGAAACTGCTTAATTCCCAAAAATCATTCACAAATGTGGCGCGCTCCTTAATTAAGGAAACAACTTTTGTCACAAATTTCAGGTCTTTTTTGATGCCTTTTTCAGCCAGAATTGGCATATAAAGTGCGGCCAATTCCTCATCCGATTTCAGCAGCATATATTGCTGGTTGAACCAGTTTGTTTTTTCTGGACTAAATTTTGCACCGCTTTTGCTTACGCGTTCTATGGTAAAAGTTTCGCAAAGTGCTGACAGAGTGAAAATTTCCTGTTCCGTTCCCGGATTCCATCCCAAAAGTGCCAGCATATTTATAAAAGCATCGGCAAAATAACCATCTTCTCTATATCCGCGGGAAATTTCTCCGGTTTCTTCATTTTTGTACGCCAAAGGAAATACCGGAAATCCCAATTTATCGCCATCGCGTTTGCTTAATTTTCCTTTTCCTATCGGTTTTAAAATGAGCGGCAAATGTGCAAATTCAGGCGCTTTCCAACCAAAAGCTTCGTACAACGCCATATGAAGCGGAATTGATGGCAGCCATTCTTCACCACGAATAACGTGCGTAATTTCCATCAAATGGTCGTCCACAATATTGGCGAGATGATAGGTTGGCATTCCGTCGCTTTTAAACAAAATCTTATCGTCTAAAATGTCTTTTCTGAAAGAAACATCGCCCCTGATCATATCAACAGTTTCAATAGTGGCTTCCGTTTCTTCAATTAATGGTTCGTGCATTTTAAATCGTACCACAAATTTTTCACCTTTCTCTAATCTTTTTGCAACTTCTTCTTTGGACAAGGAAATGGAATTGGTCAGTTTTGCCCTGTTGTGCCAGTTGTAAATGAAAGTTTTACCTTTTTCTTCGTGGTCAATTCTGTGAAAATCAAGTTCTTCGTTGGTGTCAAAAGCATAATACGCTTTGCCTTTTTCAATCAAAGTTTCCGCATATTGTTTGTAAATATGCTTGCGTTCGGATTGACGATAAGGTCCGAATTTTTCGTTTTTTCCCGGTCCTTCATCAAAAGGAATGTTGCACCAATTTAAAGCGTCAATAATATATTGTTCGGCATTTGCAACGTAACGAGCCTGATCGGTATCTTCAATGCGCAAAATAAAAGTGCCTTGATGTTTTTTGGCAAATAAGTAGTTAAAAAGCGCAGTTCTTACACCGCCAATATGTAGAGGCCCGGTTGGGCTAGGCGCAAATCGCACACGAACTTGAGTCATATTATCCATTGTTTTATGGTGCAAAGATAAATTATCAATAGGAATAAGCATATTTAATAACAAAAAAAGGTTTTTTTAGTTTCTTTCTTAAAATAGAATACGATATCATTTATTTTATATGCGATTAAACTAAAAATTGTGATTCTGTAATTTTATTTTAATTATTTTTAACTTTCATAAAGGTAAAGTATAAAAGAATTGGACAATTTTGATCGCATACGGTATAAACTTCAAGAATTTATTAAAAAATATTATTTTAATGAATTGATTAAAGGATTGCTTTTATTTTTAGCGATTGGCGTACTGTATTTTATTTTTACCCTATTTGTTGAACATTTTCTATGGCTAAAACCAAATCTGCGTTCCCTATTATTTTGGTTGTTTGTTTTTATCGAAGCGGCCTTGATTGTGCGCTACATTATTTCCCCGTTGATTAAGATTTTCGGATTGAAAAGGGGAATTACCGAAATTGAAGCCTCTAGAATTATTGGCAATCATTTTCCGGAAGTGAAAGATAAATTGCTGAATATGTTGCAGTTAAAAAACAGCCAGCAAAATTCTGAATTGATTGAAGCCAGTATTGAACAAAAATCGAAAGCCTTGCAGCCAATTCCATTTAAAAGCGCTGTCGATTTTTCGAAAAACAAGAAATATCTTAAATTCGTCCTCATACCTTTTGTCATTTGGCTGATGGTTTTTATCACTGGAAACAGCGCCATTTTTACAGAAAGTTTTTCCAGAGTGGTGCATTACAACAAGGTTTATTTGCCGCCAGCGCCATTTTCTTTTGCCATTTTAAATGATTCCTTATCGGTTGTGGAAGGCGGATCTTTCACACTTCAAATAGAAACCGTCGGAAACACCATTCCCGAAAATGTTAAAATCAACTTTTCAAATGAGAGTTATTATTTGGAAAACAGTGCTTTGGGAAAGTTTGAGTATTTCTTCACAAGAATTCAGAAACCAACAAAATTTTATTTGGAAGCCAACGGCGTAACATCAGAAATATATTTAATCAACAGCATTGCAACGCCCGTAATCAGCAATTTGAAAATGGTGCTTCAATACCCGGTTTATACTGGTAAAAAAAATGAAGTCGTTCAAAATACCGGAAATACAAGTGTTCCTCAAGGATCAAAAATTACCTGGCAGATTGAAACCCAAAAAACGAACGAGGTTCAATTTATAAGCGATCATAAAGTTGAAAAATTCACTCAAAATACCGTAGATTATTTTAGTTATTCAAAACAAATTTTTAATGACATCAATTATAAAATCACCACCTCGAACCGGCAATTGAACGATTATGAAGCGCTCAATTTTGTGATTGATGTGATGCCTGATGCGCATCCGCAAATTATTGTGAATTCCGATATTGATTCAATCACACGCGGTCCGGTTCAGTTTGTGGGGCAGTTAAGCGATGATTATGGCGTAAACAAACTTCAAATGGTGTATTACGACAAAAAGAATTCAAAGGTGCTTAAATCGCATTTAATTCCTGTGGATAAATCTGCCATTTCCGATTTTTATTATGTTTTTCCTGAAGGAATTTCTTTGGATGAAGGCATTGATTATGAATTGTATTTTGAAGTGTTCGACAATGATGCCGTAAACGGAAGCAAAAGCACCAAAAGCAATCTATTTTCCTATTATAAAAAAACGGAGCAAGAAATTAATAAGCAGTTGATGGATGAGCAAAAGAAAAATATTGGAGAGATTACGAAGCTGGTTGAAAAATCCAAGCAGGCGAATGAGGGTTTGGAAAAACTTAAAAATGAAATTCAGAAAAAAGCGGAGATTGATTGGAATGACACAAAAAAATTAGAAGAATTGTTGAAGCGCCAAACGCAATATCAGGAAATGATTCAAAAGCAAACGAACCAGCTGCAAAATAATTTGAAAGAACAAACCGAGCGGAAGGAAACCAAAGAAACAAAGGAGGAATTGTTGAAACGCATTGAAGAAACTAAAAAGTTGGCGGAGCAGGAAAAAATGCTGCAGGAATTAAAGGAGCTTTCAAAAAAATTAGACAAAGAGGATTTGATGGAGAAGTTGAAAGAAATGGCGAAAAAAAATCAGCGAAACGAGCAAAGTTTAGAGCGTATTTTAGAGCTCACCAAACGTTTTTATGTGGAGCAAAAGGCAAATCAGCTTCGTGAAAATATTGAAAAATTGGCTAAAAAGGAAGAAAATTTGTCCAATGAAAACGAGAAAATAAACACTTCCGAAAAGCAACTGGAAATCAACAATGAATTTGATAACCTTAAAAAGGACAGCAAGGATTTACAAAATGAAAATCAGGGTTTGAAACGCCCAATGAAACTTCCTGAAAACAAAGAGGAAATGGAGGATATCAATAAAGATTTAAACAAAGCATTGCAAGAGCTGAAAGATCAAAATTCTGACAATGCAAAAAAAAGCCAGAAATCTGCTGCTAAAAAAATGAAGGAATTAAGCAAAAGTATGGAGCAATCAATGATGAAAATGGAAGGGGAATCCATCGATGAAAATATTGAAGATCTTAGAAAAATTGTGGACAATCTGATTGTTTTTTCCTTTGAGCAGGAAGATTTGCTGAATCGCTTTTCAACTGCCAGTATCCAACATCCGGAATATCCAAACAATTTAAAACAGCAATATGTGTTAAAAGAATATTTCAATCATATCGACGATAGCCTGTACGTGTTGGCTTTGCGCGTTGTTCAAATGAGCACGATGATTCAAAAGGAAGTTTCTGAAGTGCATTATAACTTGGACGAATCTTTGTTGAATTTTACCGAGGATAAAGCTGATATTGGTATTTCGAACCAACAATTTGTGATTACTTCTGCAAACAATCTCGCCAATTCGCTAAGCAATTTGTTGGAAAGTTTGATGAATGCCTCACCTAGTTTTGGCCAGGGAAAGGGAAAGGGAAATTCACCTGATTTTGGTTTGCCCGACATCATTAAAAAGCAAGGGGAACTTAATGAACAGATAAAAGATGGCGTGGAAAATGGAGAAAAAGAAGACAAAAAACCGGGAGAAAACGGCGAGGAAATGAATGATGAATTGTATGAAATATACAAACAACAGGAACAACTAAAAGGGATGTTGAAAGATATTTTGGGAGAGGATCCAACCAACGCAAATGGCGCTGGTGACGCCATTAAAAAAATGGAGGAATTGCAAAAAGAATTGCTTGAAAGGGGATTTGCAAAGGAAGTTGTTAAAAAAATTATACAGTTAAACTATGAGCTGTTAAAATTACAAAAGGCCAAAATGGAACAAGGTGAAGACAATATTCGAAAATCGGAAAATCCAAAGGTGATTTTTGAACGGCGAAATATTGAAGCCATCAAGGTTGAAAATCCCTATTTTAAAACCAATGAAATATTAAACCGACAATCATTACCTTTGCAAACAATTTATAAGAAGAAAGTGCAGGAGTATTTTAAGAAAGAACAGCAGTAAAGGAAAGATGATTGAATTCAATTACGAAACGGGTTTCAAATTAGATGATGAAGCATTGATTCAAAACTGGATTTCTGCTTGCATAGAAACCTACGGATTTAACGAAGGCGAGCTGAATTATATTTTTTGTGATGATGATTACTTGCTTAAATTGAATGTGGAATTTTTGGATCACGACAGCTTAACTGATATCATTAGCTTTGACTATACGATGGGTAAATTAATCAGCGGTGATATTTTTATTTCTGTTGAAAGGGTTCGTGAAAATGCCCAAATTTTTAATCAAACTATTGACAATGAGATTCATAGAGTGATGATTCATGGTGTTTTACATTATATGGGTTTTAAAGATAAAACCTTAAAGGACAAAGAATTAATGAGGCTGGAAGAGGATAAATGCCTGGCATTGTTCAATCCTTTATAAACGTTCCACGTGGAACACAATTTAAAAATATGTTTAGTACAGTATATGATGTTATAGTAGTTGGGGGCGGACACGCAGGTAGCGAAGCTGCTGCGGCGAGTGCCAATATGGGCGCGCACACACTTTTAATTACGATGAGTTTACAGAATATTGCCCAAATGAGTTGCAATCCAGCCATGGGCGGAATCGCAAAAGGGCAAATTATTCGCGAAATTGATGCCTTGGGCGGATACAGCGGCGTGGTTACGGATAAAACTGCCATTCAATTTAAAATGTTGAATAAATCGAAAGGCCCAGCAATGTGGAGTCCGCGTGCCCAAAGTGACCGAATGCGTTTTGCGGAATGCTGGAGATTGATGCTGGAGCAAACTACAAATTTGGATTTCTATCAAGATTCTGTAAATGGATTGTTGTTTGACGGAGATAAAATTGTGGGCGTAAAAACTTCGCTTGGCATTGAAATTAAAGCAAAATCAGTCATAATTACTGCCGGAACATTTTTAAACGGTTTGATTCATATTGGCGACAAATCTTTTGGGGGCGGAAGGGCAGGTGAAAGAGCTTCAACTGGAATCACGGAAGATTTGGTTAAAGTTGGTTTTGAAGCGGGAAGAATGAAAACAGGAACACCGCCAAGAGTTGACGGAAGATCTCTGGATTATTCTAAAATGATAGAACAACCCGGAGATGAAAACCCAGAAAAATTCTCTTATTTAGCCACCTCTAAACCATTGGAAATTCAGCGCTCTTGCTATATGACTTACACTTCTTTGGAAGTTCATGACATTCTGCGTGAAGGTTTTGATCGGTCACCTATGTTTAACGGCCGAATTCAAAGTATCGGGCCGAGATATTGTCCTTCCATCGAAGATAAAATTGATCGTTTTGCCACCAAATTACGTCACCAAATTTTTGTGGAGCCTGAAGGATGGGACACTGTGGAGGTTTATGTAAACGGTTTTTCCACGTCGTTGCCTGAAGATATTCAGGACAAAGCATTGCGAAAAGTAGCGGGCTTTGAGAACGTAAAATTTTTCAGATTTGGTTACGCGATTGAATATGATTATTTTCCGCCAACGCAATTGAAACATTCTTTGGAGACCAAACGGATCAAAAACCTGTATTTTGCCGGACAAATAAATGGTACAACAGGTTATGAAGAAGCTGCCGCGCAAGGGTTGATGGCAGGCATAAACGCTGCCCTAAATATCCAAGGAAAAGAGCCTTTTGTATTGAAACGCGATGAAGCTTATATCGGTGTTTTGATTGATGATTTGATTACAAAAGGAACTGAAGAGCCCTACAGAATGTTTACTTCAAGAGCAGAATACAGAACTTTGTTACGTCAGGACAATGCCGATTTACGATTAACACCGATGGCTTATGAATTGGGAATGGTGTCAAAGGAACGAATGGACAGGGTAGTTGAAAAGCAGGATAAAACCGATTTATTTGTAAAATTTTTATTGGAAACCAGTGTGCTTCCTGAAGAGATAAATCCGATTTTAGAAGCCAATGATTCTGCTAAAATTGACCAGTCTATGAAGATGTTTAAAATAGCAGCAAGGCCACAATTGAACTTTACAGATTTAAGGAAACTGGCAAAAGTGGAAGCGTTCGTTATTGAAAATAATATTGATCGGGAGATAGAAGAGCAAACCGAAATTCACGTAAAATACGCTGGTTATATCGACAAGGAAAGGAACCAGGCCGATAAAGTGAACAGGCTGGAGAATGTGTCTGTTCCATCAAATTTTGATTATGCTAAAGTGAGATCTTTGTCTATTGAAGCACGGCAGAAACTGACCAAAATACAACCCACGACCATTTCGCAAGCAAGCAGAATCAGCGGTGTTTCGCCAAGCGATATTGCGGTTTTACTGGTTTATATGGGACGATAATTTTTTGATGTTCCACGTGGAACTCATAAATTAATTCTGATTAAATATTCAATTTTTTATAAAATGATTTCCGAAACAACGCATTATTTAACATGTAAAGATTATACCGTATCGCATAAAAATTTCGATTTGTTGTATCATAACGATTGGGAAATGCTTGAAACTTTTCCGCAGCCGAAAGCAGAAGAATTGTCGGGATATTATGAAAGTGATGAATACATTTCACACACCGATTCAAAAGAAACAGTTGTTGATAAACTGTATCAAATTGTAAAAAAACATGCGCTATCCAATAAATTGAAACTGATCAATTCTTTTAAAACTACCGACAAAAATTTGTTGGATGTTGGATGCGGAACAGGAGATTTTTTACTGATTTGTAAAAATAACGGATGGAAGGTTACCGGCGTGGAGCCAAATGCAAAAGCAAAAATTTCCGCTGAAAATAAATTAAATGGAAAATCAGCTTCAGAAATCAAATCAGAAATCAATCAGTTAAAAAGTGAAGCGCAATTTGATGTGATCACTTTATGGCATGTATTGGAGCACGTTCCAAATTTGGAGGCATACATTTCAACATTGAAAAAATTGTTAAAACCCGATGGTGTTTTAATTGTTGCGGTTCCAAATTTTAAAAGTTATGATGCCCATCACTATAAACAATTTTGGGCCGCTTTTGATGTTCCAAGACATTTGTGGCATTTTTCAAAAAAATCGATTCAATTGCTATTTGAAAAACAGGAAATGAACATCGTTAAAATTTTACCTATGTGGTTTGATTCTTTTTATGTTTCCTTATTGAGTGAAAAATATAAAAACGGAAAAGACAATTTTTTGAAAGCTTTTTACATCGGCTTCATCTCAAACATAAAAGCAATCGAAACTAAAGAGCATTCTTCCCTGATTTACCTCCTTAAAAACGCCAAAAACTAATTTTAAAGCGATTTAAGCGTGGTTTTACAGCATAATCGTCTTGTGGCATTTCATTTTTCTAAAAACGCCAATATTCGAGGATAATGAGTCCAATTTTTATCAGAATTTATTATAATTACCCCTTAAATGATAGATAAAATCAATATTGAAAAATATTTTGCCAAACCTTGTTTTTTGTTTATATATTCGCACAAAAATTTAACCCAACAATTCAAAATTTTAAAAATGAAAAAAATACTTATCGTCGCTTTTGCCATTGCATTGGCATCTTGTAACCAAACTAAAATAGCTTATATTGATGTTGAAGTTATTATGAAAGATTATAGCGCCACAAAAGCTTTAGAAGAAAAATTAAAAGCGAAACAAGAAGTTTTTGCAAAACAATTGGACAGCCTGCAAGGTCCTTTTCAATTAAAGGTACAGGAATATTATAAAGCGGCTCCTCAAATGTCCCCTCAAAAAAGAGCGGAAGCTGAAGGTGCTTTGCAACAAGAACAGCAATTTTTACAAGCCAAACAGCAACAAGCTTCTGAAGAACTTCAAAAAGAAAATTTGGAAAACAGCGAAGCGTTGACCAAAAAAGTGGATAGTTTTGTGGCAGATTATGCTAAAGCCAAAGGATATCAGTTAATTATTGGCACATCGGGTAAAGGAACGGTGATGTATGGTGACGAAAAAATGAATGTAACTACCGATATTTTAGAGTTATTGAATAAAGATTATTCAAAGGAATAAATTTTAGAACCACTAAAAAAAATCGTCTTGGAAATATTTCCAAGACGATTTTTTTTTCAATTAGAATTCCAATTCAATTTAAAAATAGGTTATTTCACCTAAAGCTCCACTTTTGTGTAAATTACATTTCGATCTTTTAAATAATTCAGAAAATAATTGAAGCATTTTTCGTGTTTTCCGACCAATTCGGGAGGGAAAACCCCTTTTTCTGAAAACAATCCGTCTAAAAACAGGTTTGCGGCAGCTGTGGCCGTGTAGCCGGTAGTTCTTGCCATAGATGAAGTGTTAGTTTTTGGGCAAAATTCATCGTGTAAATTGTAAACAACGGTTTTGCTTTCGCCAATTTTGTTTGTGCCTTTCAGCGTAATTCGCATCACCGTAATTTCTTCTTCAGTATCACCCAATTTCCACTCGTTAAACAATATTTTTGAGGAAAATTCCAAAGGAGAAATCGAAATTCCGTTGACCACGATGTGTTCTTCATTAAAAAATCCGCTTTTTTTCAACACATTGATATATTCAATATGGCCAGGATAGCGCAACGTTTTCTCCTTCATATTCGGGATATGCGCCATCGTGTAAATGATGGATCGCAGTCCGTCCGAATTAAAAGATTCCAAAGTTCCAACACCTTCAAATTCAACAAGTTCAACATCAGACAAGGCGTCTTTTATAACCACATTTCCGTTTTCCACGTAACGGGCCGGACGCGTATATTCTTCAATAACGTCGACTGGCGAAAATGGTGCTTTATAATTGAAAGGCCATTTTTTTATTTTAGGCAAGCCGCCTACCAGGCATTCGAAATCGGTTATGTTTAATTTCTCATTGTAATAGCCCAAAATAATATTTCCCATTCCCGGAGCCACGCCGCAATCAACGATGGCTGTTACCTTTTTTTGTTTGGCAAGCTCAAATAAATCGAGGGAGTTTTCAGGAAAAAATGAAATGTCTATCACGTTTTTGCCGGCTTCAATAATGGATTTTAAGGTTTCAAAACCTAAAAATCCGGGAACGGCGCAAATCACCAGATCAAATGGGTTTATTGCTTTTTGAAGTGCCAATTTATCGGTCACATCCAGCACAATTGGTGTCAGTTTTTCGCACTTTTTTACGGCTTTGTCTAAGGTATTTTTGTTGAAATCAGTAAGCGTTACCGAATGATTTTTTGCCATATCAATGGCCATTGTGGAGCCAACCATACCGGCGCCTAATACAATAATATTGCTCATAATGTTATTAAATTTGAATTTGAAAAAAGAAATAGAATTTTGGAAGAAGAAATTAATTCTTCATATAAGTGGCTGTAAATTAAAATGTTATAATCCCGGAATTAAAATCCAAGGCATTTCAGAAATATGTTTTATTTGGTACAATAACATTTCATCTGTTTATTATTTATTTTTTATTGGTACAGCTGCAGTCGCCATTAATCATTTCTTTGTGTATCAAAATTTGTTATGGCTCGTTTCGTAAACATACAATTTATTTTGCAAAGAATACTTTTTTACT
>Ga0209643_1002587_pt1 | contig 11296 bp, 18 predicted proteins | sample AutmiccBRH37_all_FD_187383 | JGI IMG/M metagenome (GOLD analysis project Ga0209643, IMG submission 187383) | Deep subsurface microbial communities from Mt. Terri, Switzerland - Autotrophic microbial communities BRH/37_all (SPAdes) (version 2) | ecosystem: Environmental > Aquatic > Deep... | reverse complement strand
AATTGAAACAACTCCAACCCCGGCGTGCCGTCGGCCCGACGCTCTCGCCAAGTTCGTGTTTGAATGGCACGGTCGCGGGCGCTGTCGTTCCATTTTCTGTCGCAGTGTTCACACTCGTACCAGGCAAGTTTTTGCTCGGCGATCAGGAGGGGATCAAGGCTATGGCCGTCCTCACCCTTCGGCCACTTGATCCGCTCAAAGACCATTAGTTGTTCCTGCCCACAGAAAGGGCAGCGGACGTAATAATCAAAAATCACTCGGCAGTACTTGGTCAACGCCTGCCAGATCGGACCAGACTCAAGGGTCGGAGTCGAGCTGATAAAAATTTTATGGTTGTGCGGATAATCGATTACACGGGCCTCGGCGTTTTTAATCGTGTCACCTTCCCGTTTGTTCGGGGTCTCGGGGAATTTGTCGACCTCCTGCAGATCAAGGTAGCGAATCGATTTGTTCGAGGTGGAGGAAGCAGATCCAGCCCAGCCGATATAAAAAGTGCAGCTATTAAGTTTGACCTTACCTGCGGCAAAGTCGTCTTTATTGCCGGTCTTCAGCGCCCGCAGCCGTGGCGACTTGTTGATCATCGCGTGGATCCGCTCCTTGCAGTTATCCTTACCGGTGGTCTCGTCGGGATAGACGGACAGGATAGGACCAGGAGCCATATCCATGGCGTAGGCGTGGCAACTATCGACAGCGGTCGATTTGCCGGTCTGCGGTGGGGCACAGATAACGATCACCCGCACCGAAGGAAAGAAGGCGGCGTCGATCTGCCCGGCGATGTGTGGCGATACCTCCAACCGCATGAGATGCCCGGCAAGCGCCCCCTGGGTAATAAAGCGGTGCCGCTCCACCCACTGTGACGGCGATATCTTCTTGCGCCGCCGGTACATCTGCTGCTCGGCCTGAGTAAACCTGGTCCGGTGCGAGAAGCCCGACCGCAGGCTATGGTGCAGCCAGGGTGGAGCGGACTTCAACCGGTATGTTTTTACGGCGCCAGGTGAGGTGAGCATTTTAAATTTTCCTTTGATGTGGTGTGATTCAGTCAGAATCTGTCAGCCTACCTTTACAACATATCGACGAGCCTCTTCATTTACCTGTTCCTCGGGGATGGGGTTCATCCTGTAGATAATCCTGACAAGATCCTCCATCTTTTCCATGCGGAAGAATGTTCTGGCGTATGTGTGGGGATTCTTCCCAAGATGGTGCCGGTTTCCCGAGATGTGGTTTTGAACGTCAGATTTAAATAAGGAAAAGTTTGGTTCTGAAACATCTTCTTCCCGGCTGTAAACGATACTGCAATCAGGACAGTTTTCTTCAACCCAAGACATCCACTCACTCTCGTCGATATCAATATATTCGGTATCTTCTGGCAGTTCGTTCTCAGCCAAAAACAGAGAAAATTTATCCTCGTTGTTGTCTGCAAAGTCATCAGGCGTGTAAGTTTCTGCGGCATTTCCGTCATAAATCCTCGGCTCGTCGTCGTTGGTCCCGATCCCTTCTTTTTTGCTCATCGGTCCCCAAAAATACGGGAATGCCTGGCTGTCGTTTTCTTGCATCTGCAACTCTTTCGACATTGCCATCAACAAATCGTAATCAGATTGATCGATTTCTATTGTGGGCATTTTCTGCTCCATCGTTAAAATTTTAAAATGATTGACTGTACTTTCGATTATACCTGATATCAGGTAGTTGTGATAAAATCTCAGTTATTGTCTCGCACTGTGCCTATCAATTTTATCGAGATGGATTTATATACGGGACAACATCGCCACGCTTTTCTTTTCCAAGCGTAGATAACCTGTCCTGTATCCACCTGTACCACTCACGATGGGTGGCAGTCAGAGGGATGAAACCAGCTACTGCCGCAATTTTTCGATACTCTGCGAGTTCGCCGCTCGCCCATGCGCGGGGGAGGTACAACCACCACGGCTCAAAGATAATGCTTAACTTATCTGGCCAGCATAAACTCGACGGCTCTATCCCGGCGTTCCGCGCGTAGTGCCTGGAATGTAGTAGGCACAATCTGTAATATTCAGCACATCCACACCGTGGGGGGTCACTATTCGCTCGGCAGTGCTCATGACCGTCAAACAACCACCCGGCTATTTTTGCGCCAAGCTCGGGATGCTTTTCCCCCTCCTCGTCGTCCATATTGGCCTTACCCCAATAGCCCCAATCATGGACAATGATGCAGACGGTTTCCCTCCATGTAGGCAGCTTGCGGAATAACCACACCCACGCCATCCATACCGTGATTGGGTGCCACAAAAATTGATGCACACCGAACAACAGGCTTTTGGTTCCGGTCTTCATTTCCCTGCTCCTTTTTTGATCTGGCCGAAGCCAGATACTACTTTCGACTGTGCGTCAGTTAGTATCTTGCCCTAGCATTAGCATTATTGAAACTGCTCAAACTTCTGTTTGGTTATTTCTCTGAACGTCGCCCCAGGATCTTCTTTCTTTGCGTCTGCAACGCCATCGCCAGAACAAACACCGATAACACTACCGGTGTGTTTGCCGATTATTTCATAATATTTTTCATCGGCAACCTTAACAAAAAGACTGCACGGACTTGGGCCAGCAACATGCCCTTTACATTGCGCCGGATCCACTTCCTCGAGCGCACACTCGCAGCATTCCTCGTGGCTCCTATCAACTCTGAGGCCAAGGCAGTCCTCGATGTCCTCTATTTCTGATTCTGTGAGATAGTGAACATCTCCTGATTTTTTGAGTTTATTCCACTCCTCGACAGACAACCCCATGCCGCGAATCATTGAGGGGAGCCTTTCACCCTGGTGTGCACAATGCCACCCAAAGAGTTGTTGCTCGGCTTTGTTGAGTGCAATATCGGCAATCTCCGGAATATCTGAAAGTATCCCATCGGCAATATTGTCAGCGCCCAAAAAATGCAACTCGTCCACCACCCTATTTATGCTTTTAACAAGTTTCTTTTTCACGGTTTCTGCCCCCTTTTTGATACCTGGCAAAAGCCAGATTATACTATCGACTGCGCCTCAATAATTAATTTTAAACGAGCCGCGACTTGCCAGGTACTGCTTTGCTTCGAGCAAACCCTGCTCCTGCTTATCTGTAACTTTTCGCTTTGGCCGTGGAGCTGTAAGGTTGTGAGCGGGAATACCAAGTGAAACAGGCATGGCCCAGCGAACCGTCTCAGATTTTTTTTGCGCGGCAGCTGGGGGATCCGCCACCGGCAGAACGGCCTTACTTGCCTCCTCACGTGTTATTTCTGCGGCAAGACCAGTTACCAGCCGAACACTTCTCCGGATGCAACCACAGGACCTTGTTGCCCCAGCCAGCAGGCTTCCGGCATAGACCGTGAGTTCATTGCCGCAGTCGCATCGGCATTTCCAGCGGATACCGTTCGACTTACCCGGGCGAAGCGTGACATCTTCCTCGATTACATGAAGGCGGGTAAAGGTGCGACCGGTTAAATCAAATTTACGCCTGCCCATGTTGACACCTCAAAAGATCAGTAGATTTCCGATCAACCAGAGCGTTAACCAACATAAAAGAAAATTCGTCATCCAAACTCAGCCCGAGCAACTCACAGAGAAAGACGATCAGCACTTCGCGAAGCGCCTCACCATCGCTACCGGCGACAATCGCCACCTCTTCAGGTGACCTGCCATTTGCCGGACGCTGCCACACATAACTGTCGCGGTGGGGTAGATAGAGCAGTTCAGAACCAGCCTCAAAAACCATCACCGTCCGCGTCGCCACCACTTCCCTCGAAATCTCTGAACTCATCGAATCCTGATAAATGGTCTCCACTGCCATCTCCGTCTATTTCCAGTTCAACCATGAATTCGCCCATGGCCGCGTATTCGTTCATTTGCCGGTCTTTTCTTTCAATCAAAAATTCGAGCAGCTCTGACGCCCGGGTCTGGTCGCCGCGGACGACTGCTATGATCTCGGCAAGCGAGGTCTGGAACATGTATTCAAGACCGCTGTCGAGCACCACCGCCCGTGCTGCCAACTCGGCAGCGACATCGCTTTTCAGCACGTAAAGTTTTCTTTCAATGAGAAATTTGAACTCCTCGCGCTTGGTCGCGACGTCAATCCGCCGGATCTCCTTCTGTGTTTTTTGCGCCGCCAGGTTGACCGCCAGGTCGCCTTCCATCATTCCATTGGCCGACTCATGCACGAGACAGGTCCTGGCATATTTTCTTACCGCCGCCCGGGAGTAAACCCCGGCACGATTTGTGCGGAGTTTACCGTCGGTGCAATGGTTGTAAAACGTCTGCCGCTTAACAGGCCAACCCGATCCGGTCAGGAAAGCAAGGACCTCACTTTTCTTTTTGGTCTCTTGGTAGCTCGCCCAATCTGGGCCGCTGGTGGCGGTGTTTTTTACCATCGACTATTTACACGGGTAAAACGTTTCAGAGCCACAGCGCGGACAGCAGAGAACGTTGACAGCTATGCCAAATTCAGTAGACAGATCAGCGCTTTGCTTTGTTTCTTTTTCATTGTCCGTTCCGGACCACTTGCACTTGCGACGACTGCACCTATCGCGGCCCCGCGCCGGCAGAACAGGATAGGCGAAAGACTGAGTCGCGCCATTAACGATTAGACCTGTCATTTGATCTCTCCCTTACCTTTTTTTCCAACCTTGCCAAATGGCAGCGTCAACTGCCGCTTATCCTCATTACTGCCGCCGACCGGCCCCACCCATCTGCAGGCGGCCTCAACCCGCTTTGCTTTTTCTTCCATTGCAGCCATATAAGTCCGGTCAACCGGACGCCCACCAACCAGCCCGACACGGGGAAGTTTAAAAATAGGCTGTTCCATTCGCTTTTCCTCCTTTTGCTTTTGCGGCTGCAAGCCGCCACTTAATCGACTACGTATTCAGCACGTGGCACGTTCGCCCGGACAATCCGGCCGGCCACGTCCATAGGCTGGCACTCCGTACAGAAATAGCCACCGGCATCGCTGGCCAAGAACCGATCCCCAAAACAGATACTGCACCATCGCAACCCGGGAATAGCTTCAGGCAATTTATCTTCAATCTCGACATCGTTGTTTTTCTCGACACACTTTTCCGACTCACCCCCTCCCCCCGGCGTGAAGCTCACAGGTGATAAGGGCAGCTCATGGCTAGCGTTAAATGTCGACAGTTCTGGAACGAGGCCTGCCTCGATCCATGGTCGAAGATTGCCGCCCAACTCAGCGTAGTGTCCTGGGTCCTTGCCCTGCGGTACCGGCCAGAATTTCGCCCGCCGAAAAGCAGAGAACCACCGCGTGCAGGCAACCTGGCCGGCTCCTTGCTTTCCGTCCTTGCCTTGATCGGCATCCAGCGACACCATGATCACCGGCAGCTGCGCAAGCTCATGCCGTAAATTTTGCGGGACTCCGGTAGAAACCGACCCGACTGCTACAACAAGTACCTGATCGTGAGCAGCCGCCACGGCCATACCGTCAAGCTCTGCCTCGACGATCACCGCCCCGCGGATCTTGCCGGCAGGACGAAGGACCATCGGCTCATTTCCCGAACCTTCCAGCCAGACGTATTTAAGATCGGACAAAAACTTAGCCCTGGTTTCATCGGTACGGCGAACGCGCAGACGGTGGATTCGGTTATCATCATAAATCGAGATAAGCAGGCCTCCCGGAATCCACAATTCAGTTTTTCCTGATCTGGGCGCCAGGCCTATTCTGTCTCGCTTGACCCTCTGATCGTGCCCGAGCCAGCCAAGGCCAAAGCGGTCGGCAGCTTCACGGGTAATCCCTCGCTTGGCCAGCCACGCCAGAACCTCATCATTTGCCTGCAGGCGAGACACGGCTTTATCGATAATAGACTCAGCCCACTCACGCCACACAGCCTGCGGCGTCTTGACGATGGTCAGCGGCAAATCGTTGCCTGGCAAAGGAGCCATTGGTGAGATGGTTTTTGGCTGTCTGGCAATTTTCTTACCGGATCCGTCACCCATACGGCAGGTCCCGCGCACCGAGCACGCTACCGCCCTGCAGTCCAACCCGGCGTACTCGTGGGCCTCTGGACAGGTCTTTCCTTCCTTCTTGCGCAGCCAGGTGATGATGTCGCCACGAAACGAACAGGCAAAACACATGAAACCGCCGTCGGTATAAAAGGAAAATTTGTCCGACTTCTGCGAGCCACCGCACTCCGGACACGCTCCGGCATACCGGCCACCCTTCTTCAACAGGGAATAACGAGCGGCGATTTCCTGAACTATCGATAAAATGTTGCTCATAAAAAAGCCCTCCTCATGGCTTTTGGCCTCTCAATACGCTGCCCTCTACTAACTCATGGTAAATAACATATTGATATATATATATAATATTACTTACCATGAGTAACATGAGTAAAATGTATACGTGACATGGAAAGTAAAAAAACAGAGTAATATTATCTTCCGTACGCGCGTCTGCAATTTGCTCATGGTCCTCATGGCAAGACCCTTTTCCTTTGTGTTTATCTATAGTTAAAAGCCATGAGTTGATAGAGGGCAGCGTACTGAGAACCGAAATGCCATGAGTAGATGTCATGATTCACCCCGCTGTTTGCCCCTGATGCTGTCCGAAACATCATCCTTGATGGTCAAGCGGTGAACCCATGTAGATCCACCAGACGGTTTAACTTCGAAACCTTTTTCGCGTAGAGCAGCCGTGACTTGCTTTATCTTCAAAATATTTTTGTCGTTATCATCGTTGCTCTGGGTCCACCAATATTTGAAAACCTCGTACATCGTCTTAGTGGTGATCCGGACCTCTGGCCGATCAGGCCACTGATCGCAGCAATCCTCGATAAACAGACCGATATAATCGTTTTCTTTAACCAGCCTGCTGACATGATCGAGCACCTGTTGTGGCGGCTTTAGGCCATTCTGCTTCCAGTCCTGGCACCCCTCGACGATCCAGCGCAGAATTCCCGGTCTGTACTTGGCCAGTTTTTCGTGTAGCTTCGGGTCTTTCTTTCTAAATTTTTCAGCCAGGGCGGGAAACTTCTTCTTTTTTTCCTCAACATCGTCGACATAAATAAACGGATATTCGATGATCAGGATCCGCTCGATCAGCGACAGCTCGCGAGTCAGGCCTATCGGGAAATTATTGGTCTGGCAAAAAATGGAATGAGAAGGAGCAAAAATGATTTCACTTCGGAAGTTCGGCCGGCACTTAACCATGTTCATACCAGTCAAAGATTTGAGCGCACTGGCGTCGATCCGCTGGCCCTTGTTCGTCTCGGCGGCGACGATGAACCGTTTATGCAGCAGACTGTATTTATGCTCTGACGCGGCGGCAGGCCCTGGTTCGTTACGTTGCTCAAGGATCATGCCTTTGTCGATCTCGTGGTAATACGGCCCAAGGACATCGGACAAAGCATTGAAGAAAATTCCTTTACCATTACGCCCAGGGCCAATGTAGATCCAGATATATTGCTCATGAGTAAAGCCGGTGGCGGCATAACCTGCCGACCGTTTTTGGAACTGCTCCATCTCTTCCGAGTCGGAAACCTCCCGGACAAAATCAACCCATGGCTCGTATTCGGCACGCGGATCGTACTCAATATCGAGCGCCTTGGTCATCCGATCAGCAGGCCTCCCTCTGGTTAAGGCGCCGGTCTCGAGGTCGATGACACCATTCGCCACCGGCAGTAACCAAGGATTCTGATTAAATTCAGCTTCCTCGCATGCCATTTGTCGATCGACAACAGCTGCCATCGACAATGCCTTCTTCGCGCCGTTCTCAGACCGCAGCCTAGATACCCGAGAGATATACTTATCGCGCAGAGCGATCATCCAACCGTCATCGTCTTTTTTCTTGATCCCGCGCTCTTCAATTTTTTCAGAGAGATCGATAGCCATTCGGGAATATTCAACGGCACACTCCTCGACCGCATCGATAGATTTTCGAAAGATATCTCGCTGCCAGACATTACCCTCCCAGGAGTACCACTCTGGATCCTTGTTGACGGTAACGTTAAGCAAGAAACGGTCCTTTAAAAGCGAAGCAGCCATGCAGCCATCACCGCGCTCGTTGCCGTCTAGGCAGCTTTTGACAAACAGAGGATCGAGCGGCTCGCGCACCACCTCCGGCAATAACCCTGCCGCCCGCTCCTCAACCTGCCGTGCTATCTCTTGCTCGTTCATAAATTAAATTGATAATTTTGCGCCAAAAAATTCACGCCGAAAACCTAACAAAAACACCGCTCGACATGCAGCAAAACTCATTTTCCAATTTTCCAACCAAACCAAATCTTTCAAGCCAGCCGGAACTCGAGGGCCCCGAAACCGTGTTTCTGCCCCTTCCAGGGAGGACCCACGATTTCTCTGGCTGATCTTCAAGATCTTGTCCTGTCGGCCCGAGGTCTCCATAGGGGGCAAAGGGGCAGCTGGAAAGGGCTGGCATGAGAGCGCAGACTATGGACGCTCTGAACCTTGAGCAGTTATCGCCACTGCGATCTGATGATCCAGTATCGCGTCTATAGCTGGCGGGATGAGGTTTACTACAGTGAGATAGGTGAGGCACACGACTGCAACTGCTGACGACACAACCAGGGAAACACCGATACGTTTGTACGTTACGTCTTTCATAGTCTTTACCCCTTACTGTTGATGAACTTGGTTGTTTTGCGAATGGTGGCCTTGTTGCCCGAGGCATGGGCCTCGCGGATCAGTCGCGACTTTTCGGCTATCGAAAGGCTGGTCGCAGGTGCCACCATGTTGGTTATAAGGCGCGTCAGTTCCGCTATCTCGCGGCGAAGCTCGGCTACCTCTTCAGCAAGGCCCATGTTATTTGCTCTTTGCTGAAAGCAATATCATAATGGCCTGGATAGCGTCGTTGCCTTCGCGCTCCAGCTTTTTCTGTTCTTCGTCAGTGATGGTGCCGTCTTTAATGGAAGCTGTGACCGCCTTTATAAAATCGCCGAACTCGATAACTGCGTTGAGCGCTTTTGTCTGCAGATCTGCAGTGCAATCCTTTTCAGGCTTTGGAATTGGGATAGCAACCCGGCCTAAAGAAAACTCGATCAGGTCAAGGATCTGGAAGTCCCCGGTCACGCGAATCAAAGGCATGAGATACTTCAATGGGAAACGAACACCGCTTACCTCGGGCCCTTCTGTATCAGGATCGAGGGTAGCAGCGCGGTATAGATATGAGGGCGCCATGTCGATCTGCTCGGCGATGGCCGCGACCGACAATGTGTCGTGATGATGAATGGTATCGTAAAGAGCCTGCTTTAATGTTTTAACCTGTTTGTAATAAATTGATTTCATGTTGATAATTTTCCGTCGAAATTTTCAAAACCATCTATCGGCAAATTGCCCATTCTTGGTGCGATTGTCATAGCTTGCAAAATCGAAGGGCTGGCATGCTTCCCATGAGCCAGGCCGTTTATGGCAGCTGCCCGCGTAATGAAGAAGCGCCTCGAGATACTCACGCGGCGTCACGCCTTGCTGCTCTGCCATTTCCTGCAGTAGTTTTGCTGCTCCGTCACATATGGAAACCCGTGAAACCTTTTCTTTCGTCATTCTCGGAACCTCCATTTTATTTGACTGATCTTAAGATCTCGCCCTGGTTGAAAATCAATCGGTGAGATTATCATTGAAACTTACGGGCTTAGGATGAAATATCCATTCCCGCAACCTACTTTCTACTTGCGAAAATGCCCCACCCCCTGTTAGGTTGCCAAGTGCCAGCTCGACAACCGGAATTGCGTCCAGGGGATGAGGACTTTTTTATTCCTCTCCTGCGGGCCGTTCCGGCCATATTTCGTTTGCGCTTTTATGGACTATTGAAGAGATGATCTCCCGAACCTCGGGGATATTCCTCTCTCCTTTTATGACACGGTAAAAAGTGTGCTTCGAGTAGCCATTCTCTACGGCTACGTCCGCCACCGGTTTGCCGGTCATCAGTCTTATCGCGCCTATGATTTGTGTCTTAGTCATGGATACAAAAATATCTGAAAATATTCCCGGTTGCAAGGAATATTTTCCCATTTATCCGGAAATAATTCCATTGCTATGGGAAAAAACAGGCAACACACTGACATGTCTATAGAAAATATTTTTATTTCAAGGATAAAAATCCTTTTAAAAGAAAGCAGTCCAACGGCATTCGGAAAAAAATGTGGCATAGACGCAAAAACTGTCAGAAGCGCTCTTGAAGGAAAAATCCCAGGTCAACCAATACTTGCAAAAATTTCGAAAGCAACGGGGATGAGCGTCGAATGGATTCTTGGACTTGAAAAAGAAGAATTTAATCAGCAGCACTTACAGACTGTTTCAGAGCCACCACCAATGAAAAGCATTCAGAAGTACGAGCAGATTATGTGGAAGTTTCAACATCTTTTTGATTTTTTGATTGAATCTTACGGTGAAAACTCCATAGCGATAAACGATTTTCTATCGAAAATGGAACGGGATTTTTTAATAAATGATCCAGATTATCGGCTATGGACGTATCGAAAAAGGGAGCAAGCTGCAGAACTGCAAAAAAAACGAGCAGATGAAAGTGGTGAGTTTAAACCTATGGGTATCAAATCGGTTAATAGCAAAAAATAATTCATAAATATCAACATCTAAATAAATTATTTTTTGTACCACATTGTAGCTTTTACAAAAAGAGGCCACTATGACAAACACTTATATTGACGATGATGGACAACCATTAAATAGAATGTATGGCCGAAAAAGGCTTAACGACCGGACCATTGATGAACTTATTGGAATGGTCAAAGGTATAACCGCTGACGGAATTGTTAATCAAGGAGAGGCTGAATTTTTATTTAACTGGATGAAAAGAAACACAAAGTATTGTGAAGACAGGATTGTCAACACGCTGTACTCACGAATAAAAGAGATGCTGGTTGACAAAGTTCTCGACAAACAAGAACAGAGTGAACTTTTTAAAATTCTAAAAAGCATTTCTGGTGAGCAGTGTCCATCTGCGCAGGTCGAAGCGACGGCAGCGGTATTTCCTCTCGACAAGCCGCCACCATCGGTCGAGGTAGCCGGGTCGGTTTTCTGTTTGACTGGTAAATTTGCTTATGGTCCTCGCAAGATTTGCAGTACAGCAATTATTGAGCGGGGCGGGATAGTAATAGACGGAGTATATAAAAACCTTGATTACCTTGTGATCGGTAGTCTATGCAGTTCAGAATGGATTCACACGACTTATGGAAGAAAGATTGAAAAAGCAATGGCTATGCAAGACGAACATTCATTTGAGCCAGAAAAACGGAAAATATCGATAATTCATGAAGACCATTGGGCTCGCTACGTTTTTTTATAAAAAAGATCATGAATCAACTTAAAACACACTT
>Ga0209643_1002581_pt1 | contig 11351 bp, 12 predicted proteins | sample AutmiccBRH37_all_FD_187383 | JGI IMG/M metagenome (GOLD analysis project Ga0209643, IMG submission 187383) | Deep subsurface microbial communities from Mt. Terri, Switzerland - Autotrophic microbial communities BRH/37_all (SPAdes) (version 2) | ecosystem: Environmental > Aquatic > Deep... | reverse complement strand
GTTGGGGTTGGGGTTGGGGTTGGGGTTGGGGTTGGGGTTGGGGCATGGGGTTCGGCTGGATGGGAATTCTGTTCTGGATCGTACTCATCCTCGCGCTCGCCGCGCTGATCAAATACCTGTTCGGCAAGTCCGGCGATTGATGGAGCGGCACCGAATAATGATCGCCGCATCGATAGCCATCACGGCGCATGGTCTACCTGAGCTCGACGGCGGCAATCAGGGAATTGACCATGACAGTCGGATAAGTGAAGTTCTTACCCCTATAGGAGATCAAGTCATGAATGTCAGGATTATTGCTACACGCGATTGCAGCCACTACCACAACCTTGAACGCGAGCTCAAGGATTTGGGTGTCGTCTACGAAGTGTTGTTCGTAGAGGACCATCCGGAAATTGCGCAGCGATATAGCATCCGGCACTCCCCCAATCTGGTCGTGGATGATGAAGTGGTGTTCCGCCGCCAGCCAACTGAAGGTGAGCTGCGGGCGCTCTTCACGAATAGCTGAGGTCGCGTGACGTTCGCAGCGTTCGGTTGGATGGGTCTGCCTGTTCTGGATCGGGCCATCTTCGTCATTATTGCCCTGATCAACTGAGCGCCAGGCAAGACGTCTGCGCCAGATTTACGGGGGCGCGCTGCTGCACGACATCGGCAAGGTCGGCATCCCGAACGCTGCTCAAGTAAGGCCACTGACGGAGGACGAATGGCTGATCATGCGCACGCACCCCAAGATCGGGCACCGCATTCTCGCGAGCGTGCCGTTCATGGCCGAGGCCGCCGAAATCGTGCTTTGCAATGAGGAACGTCGACGGTTCTACGCGCCGCGCGGCGTCGGCACGGTCGACCCTGCACCGTGTGCGTGGACAAGGGCGACCGCGGCGACGGCATCACCGCCTGCGCCGAGGCCTGCCTGCCTGCGGGCGGGGCATCCTATTCGATGACCTGAAAGACCCCGGCAGCGAGATCAGCAAGCGCTTGGCGACAGAGGCTTCGCGGCCGATCCGGGCGGACCTCAGCCTGAATGCCGGCGTGCGTTACCAGAATTTACTGGGATGAGGCGACCGGCGAGGAGATACCAATGAGCAACATGGTCAAGGATCCGGTCTGCGGCATGGGGGTCGATCCGACGCAGTTCGAAACGGCATACGAAGGGCTGCACTATGCCTTCTGCTCGGAGCAATGCCGGCAGCGCTTCACCGGCAATCCCCACCTCTACGTCGGGGTGCCCGGCGAGAAGGCGCCCGCGCAGGCGGGTGTAGAACTGCTCAAGCGCAGGCGCTTCCGGCTCGACGCGCCGCTCGCCCCGCAGGACGCCACGATCCTGACAGAGGCGTTGGGCGCCATGATGGGAGTGAAGGCCATCGAGATCGAAGACGGCAGCACGGTGACCCTCACCTACGACCTGATCCAGGCAACGGCGGATCAGCTCGAAGCGAAGATGGAGGAGGCGGGCGCAACGCTCGGCGCAGGCTGGGCGGAGCGATTGCGCCGCGGCTTCGTGCACTACATGGAGGAATGCGAGGCGGGGAATCTGGAAGTACATCCGCACCCTGGGCACGGTTTTTGATCCGAAATGAACGGCAGGAACGAGCAGGAACCCGCGGGTGGAGAACAGCCGGGCAGGGAGCGGCCGCAAGGCCATCACCTAAGGAGAACCGTCATGCTGAACATCAAGCTCGTTTCCTGGGCGCTCGGGTTGTGGGGCACCCGCTGCCTGATCCGGCTGAGCAAGCAGCATCGGGGGTTCCTCCGTCATCCGTGGTTTCGCGGGCATGCGCTGCACGATATCGGCGCGAGCAAAAGGTCATGGCCGACACGCGCCTTGCGCAGTTGCTATAACAAGATTGGTGCTACCTCGACAACAAATACACTTGGCACTTGACCCAGCCACTTTGAATGGGTCAATGACATCCAGGCAGGAGAGCCTCATGACGATAACGAAAGAAATTAAAAGCGTATTACCGCGATGTTTGTATTGAATAACCATGAAAAGGAGCATCACCATGCAAACTGAACTTTTAAAAGTAACAGGAATGACCTGCGGCGGCTGCACCAGCAAAGTAACGCACGCGCTGAAGGCGATTCCCGGGGTCAGCGACGTAAAGGTGTCGCTCTCGTCTGGCGAAGCCACGGTGCAATACGACGAGCGGCTGACCTCGCCCGAGCAATTGAAATCCGCCGTGACGGGAGCGGGCTATGGCGTGGATGTGATCAACGCCGCTCACAGTCATCACTCCAAAGGTGGCTGCTGCGGCTAATGCTCGTCAACAACACCGAAGAGCGAAATCGCATGGATATGGATCGCAGCGCGTTCACCCGGATGCGCTCAGTGCTCAGGGTGAGGTACGTTGTAGAACGAGTCGCGCGTACGTGGGTCTCGTCTACGTGGCCATCATTTGCAATTTTCTGCATCGCAAGTGGGTGAGGCAATAAATGAGCAAAAAAGACCACGAAAAAGAATCAAGTGGGCCCACGCCAGAAATTTCAAAAAAGGCCTACAAGAACAGCCTGCACAAGCTCCAGACCGAGCTGGTTAAGCTGCAGCGGTATTTCATTCGGTGCGATGACAAAATCCTGATCATCTTCGAAGGCCGGGACGCCGCCGGGAAGGACGGCACGATCAAGCGCATCGTCCAGCATTTGAGCCCGCGCGAAACGCGCGTCGTGGCCCTAGGCAAGCCTTCGGACCGAGACCGCTGCTCAACATCATCAAGGATCTGCTCAGCCGACTTCACTATGCCGATAAGGACGAGAGGCTGATCTTGCCGGATCCGCAAATCGTATTTGCATACGATGCTGCATATCTCGAGGGCGACCAGCTTGCAAAATAAGCGGGGGCGAAACAAGACAATTTGAGTATGAAGACAGCTAAGGAGGCGCGATGAAAACGAGCGTTATTGAAGTTCACGCCATGCTGTCGGTATTGAGCGTGGACGAAGTGGAAAGGCGGATTCGTGACGTGCCGGGTGTCGAAAGCGTTACTGTGAATTTCGCTGCCGAAAGCGCCACCGTGCGCTACGACGAAACCCGACTTGAGGTCGCCGATATCAAGTCGGCCGTGCGCCAACGCGGGTACGATTCCGCCGCGCCAGCCGTCGCTTCGACGGACCAGGGTCATGAAGGCCACATGGCACCGGGAGAGCCACCTGCAAGCTCCGCGCTCATTGCGTCGAAGTCGGCACCGGATGCCGCTTCCGTCACGCCCATCGCACCTTCAGGTCACGAACAACAAGACGAGGCGCCGCCGTCTACACCGGATGCTTCCGCCGCCACTCCGGCACCCGTACCGGCCGCTTCTCCAGCCGACGAACACAAAGTCCATAAGGAGGCGGCGGGCGACGAGCCCCACAAGCCTGAAGCGGCCTCCAGCCATGCAGGCCACGACAACCATGACAAGCACGAGGGCCACTCTCCCGCGATGTTCCGGGACCGGTTCTGGCTCTCGCTGGCTCTCACCGTTCCGGTGGTCTTCTGGTCGGCACATATCCAGGAGCTCCTCGGCTACCGGGCCCCGGAGTTCCCCGGATCTGACTGGATCGGGCCCGTGCTCGCCACTGCCATCTTCGTCTACGGCGGTCTGGTCTTCCTGCAGGGAGCGTGGCGAGAGCTGCGGTCCCGACTGCCGGGGATGATGACGCTTATCTCGCTAGCCATCACGGTCGCCTTCCTGTTCTCCTGGGTCGTTCAGCTCGGGCTGCTCGAAGCGAATGCGCTGTGGTGGGAATTGGCTACGCTGGTCACGATCATGCTCCTTGGCCACTGGATCGAGATGCGGTCCATCAATCAGGCTCAAGGGGCATTGAAGGAACTGGCGAAGCTCCTTCCGGACACCGCGACGCGGATCACCGATGGGGGCGAGGAGAAGGTCGCCGTCAGCGCGTTGCAGAACGGCGACCTCCTGTTGGTGCGTCCGGGCGAGAGCGTTCCCGCGGACGGCGTGGTCCGCAAGGGCGCGAGCGACATCAACGAGGCGATGATCACCGGGGAGTCCCGGCCGGTGAAGAAGCGGGAAGGCGACGAGGTTATCGCCGCCACGATCAACGGAGAAGGATCTCTGCGCGTCGAGGTCACCGGGACGGGGGAGAAGACCAAACTATCCGGCATCATGCGGCTCGTGGCCGATGCGCAGAAATCAAAATCCAGAGCGCAGCACCTGGCGGACCGCGCGGCCCGGCTTCTGACCTTCGTGGCGATCGGCGCCGCCGCCATCACCCTAGGGGTGTGGCAGTTGGTGGGGGCAGCGATTGACTTCTCCGTGGTGCGGATGGTGACGGTGCTGGTGATCGCCTGCCCCCATGCGCTCGGACTGGCCGTGCCGTTGGTTGTGGCCATCTCCACGACGCTAGGGGCCCGCAACGGTCTTTTGGTGCGGGACCGGCGTGGGCTCGAGGAGGCCCGCAACCTCGACACTGTGATTTTCGACAAGACAGGAACGTTGACGCTCGGCGAGTTCCGGGTCGTGGCCATGTCCGTTGCGGAAGGACTCGCGGAGGACGAAGCGCTTCGCATCGCGTCCGGCATCGAATCGGAGTCCGAGCACCCGATCGCTCGGGGCATCGTGAAGACCGCAGAGGACAAAGGCATAGAGGTTCCTGCCGCCGAAAGCTTCCGTGCCCTCACTGGCAAGGGCGTGGCGGCCATGATCGGAGGCACTGAGTACCACATGGGCGGTCCGGCGCTCCTCAAGGCGGAGAATGTCCAGGTGCCACCGGCGCTTCAGGAGGCAGCCGAGGCCGCGGCCAGCCGCGGGCAGGCGGCAATCTATCTCGTTCGCGAAGGCCGTGCCCTGGCCGTTTACGCCGTGGCGGACGCGATCCGCGAGGAGAGCCGCGAAGCTATCGCGGCGCTGCATGAGAGAGGGATCCAGGTTGCCATGCTGACGGGCGACGCGCAGGCCGTGGCCGATGCCGTCGCGAAGGAGCTCGGAATCGACACCGTGTTCGCGGAGGTGCTGCCCGACGACAAGGCCAACAAGGTCCGCGAGCTTCAGGCCCAAGGAAAGAAAGTTGCGATGATCGGCGACGGCGTGAACGACGCACCGGCCCTGGCCACGGCCGATATCGGGATTGCCATCGGCGCGGGGGCCGACGTCGCTGTCGAAGCCGGGCACATCGTGCTCGTGAGGTCCGACCCCCGCGACATTCCTCGGATCATTACCCTGAGCAGGGCCACTTACCGGAAGATGGTACAGAATCTCTGGTGGGCGGCGGGCTACAATATCTTTGCGATTCCCCTGGCCGCCGGCGTGCTTGCGCCATGGGGCATTCTGCTCACACCGGCCGTGGGCGCGGTGCTCATGTCAGCGAGCACGGTAGTGGTGGCGATCAACGCGCAACTGCTGAAGCGGGTCAAACTATGAGCCGTTGGGAGCGCCGTTGGTAAATTGCAGCGGAGCCGGAATTAAATTGCAGCGGATGGAATTAAATTGCATTAGATGGGGAAACGGTGGCGGGCGCTGCGTCGTTAAGGCTTGAGAAGCGAAGCCGGATTGTGTTGGGCTTCAATATGCGGTATCAGTGGGCGAGACAAACTAAGGGGCCATCATGACCGAGCAGGACTGGTTTGACCTTGATCAGGAATATCGCGCCGTTTTCGGCGAGGGTATTCCGCACATGATGCTTCCGGCCAATGAGGAGGCGGCAGCTGCGCTTGTTCGCGAGGCTGTCCAGAAACGCGATGACGGCCTGTTTGATCGGGGCATTCCAAGTAACAGCCCTTATCTGAATACCGGCTTACCAGCCATCCCAGGATAAGGTGGCGGGGGCTATACCGGCGAAGCCCTGGCGGATCATTTTTCAACTGCGGTAGTGCCGTTTTAGGTACCGCCGTCATGCACCCTATGAACCGCCTCCCTCGGGTGCATTTGAAAGATTTATTCAGGAAAGCTTTCTAAGCTCTCCCTCCAATGTCGCCTTACGCGCCTTGAGGCTGTCGATTTCCGCCAGGTTGCCAGCGATCCGCTCCGTCATTTCGGCGCGCGTCATCTCAGGTTCAGAAGGCGTAGCGGGCAACCCCAGGTCGGCGGGCGAAAGCTGGTCGATCATCCGGGACAAGGTTTCTTGCACAGCGCCAGAAAGCACGGCGTAGAGCACCAAATCATCAACTCGCCCCGAAGCCCCCCCGGACAGAAAGCGTGTGTTCCCCATCGGGAATATCTCGCCCTTAATGGCGCCGTCCAGCTCCCCCAGCGTCAGCGTCTGGCCGTATTTGTTGAGCGAGGCCATGTCCCGATAAGCGCCCTTGGCGAAATCGATGATCGATGCCCTGATGTAGGTGGAGGCGTAGCGTGCCCCCGCCGATTCGACCAGTTCAAGAACTCCTTTCTTGATTTCGCCGAAAGATGCTTTGTGCTTTGGCAGGTCGCGGTTTTCCTGTTCCAGCCGGGCGATATCGCTGGTGATGGATTCAATATCGCTGAGGATGTTGGCGCGTGCGGTCCGGACCGCTTCCAGCGCCTGGTCGAGTTTGTCAGTCATTAGATGATTCGGTAGACGTGCTGAACCGACATTCCATACTTCCGGCTCAGCTCTTGTTGATTCTTGCCGTCGAACTCCGCGAACATGCGCGCGTGGAGAAAGGCTCTTTCGGTGGCTGCGGAAAGGGGGATATAGACCTGGGCACCCCTAAAAGTCAGGTAAATGGCCTTGACTGCAACCTCCGCGTCCGCTTCTGCTTGAGGTGCTGGCTTGCCTGCCGAGACGAATGCGCTGCACACGGCGGCGACCATATCCATCAAGGTGGTGTGCCACTTTTCCGGCGGCACATCGCATTTTTCGCTAGCGTCCGTCATGGCGGATTAAGCGCCCGTGCTGCCCACGCTCATTTGCCAGAAACCATAGCCACCGGCTGCGCGCGCCTCGGCGCCATACTTGAAACTTTTGCGGAGAAAAACATCGTCCGCTTCCGGGTCAGTCTGGCTGACAAAAACGGGCGCTTTGCGCTCCTGGTAGATGAACGGCTTGACCGGCATATTCGTCACATGCAGGAACCATGCGGTAGCGCTGGTGAGACGCGGATTCACCAGCACGCGCGCCATGCCCTTGTATGGGTTGGGCGTGTCGTCCACCAACTTGTCGGACAGCATGAGCATGTTGGCGGTGGTTTCCAGTGCGGGTGGCACTTCGAGAACATCCGGCATGAGATTAAGCGGGCGCCCCTCTTCATCCTTGAAAGAGAGGATGGCAAGGCGCGCGGCACCGAAGCTGGCCGCTGCCGAAGCCTGAGTGGCGGCAGAAAGCGCGACAGTGAGCTTATTGCTCACACTGGTGGTGACGTTGTCGCTGTTCGTTACGGGATGGTCGGTGTCGTAGAAATTCTGGCCGTCATAGCACAGGCTGGCGAAGGCATTGTTCTTCAGGTCAGCCACGATTTCATCGGGCAACTGACGGGCGGAAAATCCCGCCATTTGTGCGTGTGAACCGTAGATGCCGAGCTGATCGTCCTCGATGTCGTTCCGGTCTACCTCGACCGTGACTTCGAAATCGTTGTTCACGACGCTGTACTTGAAGGCGGACAGCGATTTAATCACCTTCTCGCCGATCCACTTGCGCATGCGGGGGAAATTCGACAGCCAGTTGTAGTCGTTCTGGCTGGCTGAGGATGGCACGCGCATGGCGGTTTGCTCCCACTGGGAGGGCGCGTCCTGGAATGCCTTGTCGAAAAGCGTTTTAAGGCCGATGAAGATTGAGGCAATGGCTGATTTATTGATGAGCATTTGGGTCACCTGGTTGTCGGGAATTGGTACCCGATCACCTTACGGACACTAACCACCGTTATTCGCTCGCCAAGACACAGGGGAAGCCGCTCGACCTGAAAACGATTCGTTCTGTGATTGAGGGCTTCCGCTGATTTTGTTTTGGTTTTACTGGCTGAGACGGCGTATCAAACAACGCCATCGGACAGGGGTGCTCCGGAAGGTTCCGAAGGTTCCGCTTAATGGTTCCAATGGTTCCGATGGTTCCGCACTTTTAGCCAGTCCGTGAAGTTGCCAATTTAGGACTTTTTTTGCTTGCCGGCCTGATGTTGCAAGGACTTCGGGCGATTTTCTGTGGGTGGCCTGATCGGTTTCGGTATCCCGTCATATCCCGCCTGAATTCGCCATATCCCACTTCTCTGCAACTTAATTCCATCCATCCATTGCAGATTACCAACATCCCCCCCAGCACCCCCAAAGATGAACGGTAGTAATGGCCCCGATGCCCGATCAACCTATGTAATTTAACATAATATACATTATGTGCATATTATCGGGTCTTGATAAAGCCCCAAAGGGGCGTTCGCATTGCTCAAGTAGACTCGTCTGGCCACATCCCTGACCCTACTAGGCCATCATCAGACACAAATTATTTCGACTTGTCAACATTCACGCCTGACCCTCTCAAAAATATTTTTTGTAAAACTGCCACTGAACCCGTGTGGACACCGCAAAAACTAGAGTTAACGGTGCAATGACCCAGAACGGGCTCATTGCAACCGGTAGGCAGAGATACAGCGTGACCCCGGATGCGAAGAACATCAGCTTCGTAAGGCGTCCAATTTTGTGAAGGTCCGCCGATTCGCGTCCTGCGCACGCGCGGCGGATATAACGCTCGGTCAGGCCGTCTACGCCAGCCAAGACATACAACAGGAAAAACAAAGGGATCGCAGCCAGTACGAAGCCAATTCTTATCCCGTACACCTGAATCACGTTCATAGCCAGGTAGATTTCCCGCACATTGCGCGCAACGAACTGGCTGAGGTACATCCGGTCAACCTCGTTGACCCGATACCCAGAGAAATAAGCATAGGTGGCTTCATGGAGTGATGTCGCCTTGAAAAAAAGCCAGTAAGTCCACTGTTGGGTCTGCTCGGTCAGCGTGGAAAGGCCTGCAGTGTGGCTTCCAGGCCGTACAAGCTCTTTGACGCGTGCGGCTTCCGACTGGAACAAAGCGTCGGCAGCTTGCACAGGATCCAGCCATATATATTTGGCAAACAGGAAAGCCGCGGTGAGGGCGATCAGGCCAAGCATGACATATAGCAAGAGCGTCCCAAAAAGCCATTTCAATGGCCACAGAAAGGCGACTGCCACATTGCTGTCATAGAGACCGGAATTCCTAGAAGCCACAGCCCTTCCCTTCAACGACCAGATTTTCCGTCTCGGTGCCGTGCGTGTCGTATTTCTGACGCATGCTCGCGGCAATGTCTTCCAACGATGCAGGAATGGGGTGCGCTTCGTCGGGGTCGAACAGAGGGAGTCTGATTTTATAGAGCTGGCCGCCTTCGATAAGCGCAAAAGCCTGCCCCTTGGGCAACTGCACCAGATCTGCCGGCGACAACATGGGGGCTTCCTGGGTGCTGATCCGATCTTCGTTCCGTGTGGTGAAAGACAACACCTCACGATCATCTGAACTGTCCGTGGCAGCACTGGCCTGAATCGAGGTGACCAGTTGCACATCCGGGAGCTGATCGGTGAGAATTTCGGCGGTTTCCTTGTTCTTGACCCTTAGCATGATCAGGGTATTAAGGTTGCCGCCAATCTGGGATGCCTTCGCCTTGTTGCCAATGCGGGCCTCCACGTCGGCCCAGGTCTGTGTATAGACCGCAACTTGGAATCCCGCACCGCCGGCCTTGTTCAGCAGCGGGATGAATTCGTCGCCGATCAGCTCGTTGAACTCGTCCGCATGGATGGACAGTTTGCGCTTGGGGATGGCCGTGGACAGCCCGTAGCCCTGCTCAAACTTGTAGGTCTGGCCGGCGATCGAGGTCAGGTCGGCGAACATGGCATTGCCCACTGCGCCAGCCACTTCGTAATCAGAGAGCGAATCGAGCCCGACATAGACCACCGCGCCGCGTTCGATGACGCTCATCCAGTCGAAAATCGGTCTTGGATCAGTCGGGTCGTCGTACTGCGGAGACAGTATCTGCGCGGTTTTGCCGGTGGTAAGTTTTTCCAGCAAGGGATAGAGACTGGACACCAGTTTCTCGAAATAGCTGCGGTCGTTCGACAGGATGGAAGCCAGGCCGTCAGCTATCGGGTCATGCAGATTATTTTCGCGGACGAACAGCAGGATTTTCATGGCATCCATCGTCCGTCCCGATTTCATTGCCTGCTGAATCTGGGTTTTATCCATCTCAATGGCATCAACCGCCTCATTCCAGCCGGGCTGTTCCCGGTCAAGCCAGAAGCGCAAGTATTCCAGCGCCAAGGCGTCGATATTGACCGCATCCTCATAAATCATGCGGTAATCCGGGCGGTAGCCGAGGGTGGTGCGCGCGCGCGCGATCACGTTCACGAAGCGCCAGACAAATTCCTTGAACGCAGCAGACTGTCCTTCGCCCGGAAGTTGCCCAGCGATACGAGTGCTGACCTCGGTGGTTCGGGCAAAGTTTCCGATCGGGTTGTAACGTGCGGACTGGTCAGGGTAGCCCAAGTGAAACATGAAGAACTCGCGCCCGGCCATGGCCGCCTCGATGTAGCAGCGGGTCATCAGGCCGGCATCGCCCTTGGGGTCGAATACGATTACCACGTCGCCTCGCCGAATGTCCTGTGTGATGAGCACCTCGGCAAGGCGTGATTTGCCGACCCGTGTGGTGCCTAGCACGACCATGTGGCCGGGCCGCTCGACCAGATCCATGCTGATTTCCGTTTCGTCCGGCTCCAGACCGTGAATGATTGGGTCGCCGCCGACAGGCGGCAATGGCGTAACCGGATTCCACCAGGCTTCCTTCCTGGTCTGTCGCGCCATCCAGCCCGAGGCGCCGCCGCGCCCTTCGTGGCGGAATTCGAAGCGACGCGCCCAGGTATACAGGCCGGATTGAGTGATGTAGCGACGGTTCTTGGGATCACGCGCCAGCGCCAGGCGCTGGGTATGGCGCTGATCCCACTTGAACCCAAGGCCGAGGAAAAGGCGGCTTTTCGATACGGGAATTTCGCTGGTAGGAATGACGTACTTAGGCAGCCTAGTAAGGTTGCGCTGAAATCGGGATACCCGAATACCCTGTCTCAGTCGCACGCCGGCATGCAGGACCATGCCGGCAGCGGCTGTCACGATCAGCTCCTTTGGCAGGAAAAACCACTCGTGAGCGCTCATCAGGAGAATGGCACCGGATAACGAAGCAAAGGCCGGCACGTATTCGACTGCGGGCCTGAATAGATTTTCGATTGGATAGCTCATGTCAGACGTGTTCGATGGGTTTGTCGAACCTGACAATGCAGGGATTATTCGGCGGAAGTGGATTCACGAATCGAACAGGATCCAGTATGACCACGCCAGAGATCAGTTTCTTGCCCTCGCCATCGGCGCCGATCACCATGTAACGCTGGATGTTGCTCTTCTTCTCTCCGGTAACCAGATTCCAGCCAGCATTGGTAACCT
>Ga0209643_1002578_pt1 | contig 11360 bp, 9 predicted proteins | sample AutmiccBRH37_all_FD_187383 | JGI IMG/M metagenome (GOLD analysis project Ga0209643, IMG submission 187383) | Deep subsurface microbial communities from Mt. Terri, Switzerland - Autotrophic microbial communities BRH/37_all (SPAdes) (version 2) | ecosystem: Environmental > Aquatic > Deep subsurface... | reverse complement strand
ATGCTTGAGTTGGTCAGATCTCAAGCTCCACATTATCATCTCATCACGTTAATAGCGGTCATTGGAGGTCTGCGTCGGTCTGAAATCTTGGGGCTTCGGTGGCGGGATGTCGATTTTTCAAAGAATGCTGCAATGGTAAATCAGACACTTCATTATGTAAGAGGCACAGGATTGATAATAAAGGAAACAAAGAATGTAAAATCCCGGAGGGCAGTTACCTTGCCGGCGGGATTAATGGAACTGCTTAAGAAATATAAGGCCGTACAGAATGAAAAACGGCTTGCTGTGGGAGATTTGTGGCAGGATAACGACCTTGTGTTCACCGGCTGGAATGGGAAACCCTTCTTTCCGGACAATGTAACTTCATGGTTTAAGAAATTCATGTGCGACAATAATCTCCCCCAGATCAACTTCCACGCATTGAGGCACACCAGTTGCAGTCTGTTAATATCAGAAGGATTACACGCCAAGGTGATTTCATCAAGGATGGGTCATTCTGGAATACAGATTACCATGAATACTTACGGGCACCTATTTGAGTCATCACAGAGAGAGGCGGCGGACGCACTGGCGCACCTGGTTACTCCACCAACACCCGAAAATAAGCAAAGCGAAAGGGCCAGCGGTTAAGCTGGCCCTAATCTTTCTTTCTTTTATGTAGACTGAACCAAAATCCCCCGATATGCGTTCGGTTTAATTTGATAAACACGAATCGTCCCCAATATGTCCCCATTCGCTGATTTCAGTTTGAAATTACGCAAAATATAAAGGCCTTAAGGCCTTATTTTATTGGTGCCGGGGACCGGACTTGAACCGGTACGTCCCGAAGGACGAGGGATTTTAAGTCCCTTGCGTCTGCCTATTCCGCCACTCCGGCCAGTATTCTTTTCTCAAAAGGATGCACCTAAAATTTTAACACAGCTCAATGCAGGGAGTCAACTTAAAACCCCCTGGAAACATTCTGTAATTTTACAGACTGGATAAATAAGCCATTCCTTTAAGCTTTTATGTTGACATTGTTTTTAAATGGTATTAGTATCTATGGGAAACATTGTCCATAATATAGGTATGGTCGGTATCTGACAAGGCATTCTTTTATTCAGTTTTATATATATTATGAGGAGAAAGATTATGAGGATAGCAATACCCAATGATAACGGACAGGTAAACCAGCATTTCGGCAGGAGCCGGGAGTTCGTAATATTGGAGCTGGAGGACCGGAAAGTGATTAGCCAGCGGACTGCATCTGCAGAAGCTCTGCGGCATGATCATACCGGTCTGGCCGAATTGCTTGTAACCCAGGCTGTCGATGTTGTTTTGGCGGGGGGAATTGGACCCTTTGCCCTGGCAGCATTGGAAAAGAAGGGGTTTAAGGTAATCACCGGTGTTGAGGGAGAACTCAACACTGTGGCGGAAAAATACGCCGGGGGAGAATTGGTTTCAAGGGGGGCTGTGTGCGATCATCACCATGATCATGACCATGGCGGCCATCATCATGGTCACAGTGGTAACCACTGTAAATAAAAAACAGCCCCGGTCCAGGGTAACCTCTTACTGCAGAAAAATATACGGTTGAAACACACCTTGGGTGTGTTTTTTAAGTGGCAATTACGGCAAAAAGCATACCGACCAGGGTTGCGACCAGTCCGTACCCTCCGAATCTGGTCCACTTCTTTATTACAGGGGGCCATTTTCTGGGTTTTAGGAGAATTATTTTTTCCCCGGTGTTTATAAGGGAGTAGGTAATCATTAATCCTGCTGCTGCCACCATGGTCATTCCCGCTAATATAAACAGAAGGCTTATTAAGAGCATAGTCTTTTCCTCTTTAGAACTACTGGTTTTATTTCCTGCCCTCTACGCTAATACTCATATCTTAACCCACGTCAGCTTCCCACGGCAACCATCGGATGAAAAGAAAAAATTGTGCGATTGCGTAATACAATCCCCTTTGTTATAATGCACAGGAAAGTATATTCCTCAATAGATTAAGGGGTATTTTATGGGCAATTGGAGAGATATCATAACAAAATATACCATTAAGGCGGAAACCGTTCTGCCCGGTGAGAACGTCCGGGGTGAACCCTTCTGGGCATTGATGGAAATCAAGAACGGGCAGAACACGGGGAATTACCACAGTATAGGCAAAAAAAACAACCGGACTCTGATCATGCTTTTCCCCCAAAAACATATGGCAGACTGGGCTGCAGAAGTATTGGAGCAGCATGACAGCAATTTTGGGGTCAGGGGTATTAGTGCCGATCACCTGGATGTTTTGTTGAGGCTTTGCGAGGATGGATATCCTTTGGAGTTGGTGGTATCTGCCTCCGAGCTGAGTGAAAATGGGGAGCTGTGCGGCGCCATGATGTCACCGTACCAAATAAGGAGTGTCCTCTCTATATAATTGATTTATAAAAGTATTGTTTTTATGTTAAATAGTTTTTTGCAGTAAGGAGTGAAATTGTGTTATCATTGGACAAACTTTATCCGCAGCTAAGCTATGTTGAAAAAAACGGGCTGCTGGACAAACTCAACTCCATTTACGAGGGACTGCCCCAAACCAGCTGTGAGCGCTGCGGCACTTGTTGTACAGTCCCTCCCCCGGCATATATTGTGGAATACCTTAACATGTTCCGCTATATGAAAAAAAACCTTGGCGATTTTATACCGGTATTGGTGGAGAAGGCGGTAAGGTTCTATTTTCTTGAACTGGTTGATATAAACCTTAAATGTCCTTTTCTCAGTGATGACAATCAATGCCTGGTGTATACGGTAAGGCCTCTAAGCTGCCGCGGGTATGGGCTTTCTAAAAAGGACAAGGCATTTCTGGGCATGCGGGGCGAGATGGAGGAAATGGCCGAAAGGTACAGGGTGCAACATGATATTATTTTACCCCGGGAAGTTGTTGATTTTCAGCTTCCTGAATGCGGCAATGTCAGGTTAGAGGGCGGTAAAAACATTACCACTGAATTGCTGGAGGTGGCAATTTCTTATATAGCGCAGCTGGAAAGCCAGATATTTCCCACCGAGCTAGTGGATAAGGAATATACCTTCACCCCTTACGTCACACACCTGGCTTTGACGGTGTTGTCAGAGGGAGCAAGGATAAGGCGGCCCAAAATTATGAAGGAATATCTTGAAAATGGAAATAGCGAAAGGCTGGATCAATATATTAAAAAGGCAGCGGCTATCAGCCTCTAATTTTACACGCAAGCCCACAGGAGTTTCATTTTGGTTTATCCTGTGGGCCTTCTTATGCTTTGAAAGCATCGTGGCATTTTTTCCGGTTTATCGGGTGGTTTTTTCACTTAAGTGGTAGATTTATGAGGGGGACTTGAAAATATTTTTTATTTTTTAATGCAGTTTGGAAGGGAATTTTCAATCTGGACTAGAACTATAATTATGGATACAAACTAGTACACATGCCGACTAAAACCTACTGCCAGTTACAGCATAATCATCTGTCAGGAAGGGTACATCGGTTTTTTTGTATATATGGCCCGTAGTGATTGCCTTAACCATTACAAATTTATTTTTTAAGTTCCGGCCGCCACGTTAAAATTCAGCAATTTTAGTTGGCGGCTGTTTCAGCACCTGGAAAGGTCTTGGTGGCAATATATGGAATGAAAGCTGCTATTACTGCTGTTTATTCTCTGAATCAGGTTTTCTCACAGCTGAGAGCTACGGCTTAAAGCTGTTTTAAGTTACCGATAGTAAACCAGAGGGGGTAGAGACTGTGGCAGACAGGGTCTACATTGATGCCGATGTACTGATACTTGGTGGGGGTACAGCTGGATGCCTTGCCGCATGGGAAGCAAGGCAAGTGGGCGGGGACGACCTGAAAATAGTAATTATTGAAAAAGCGTTTATTCGTCATAGCGGCAGCCTATCAGCAGGAATGAACGCTCTAAACATGTACATCAGCCAGGGCACACCGGAGGACTATGTTTCCTATGTCCGTTATGACATTTGCGGAGCTCCCATCCGGGAGGATATAATACTGTCCGTTGCCCGGGAGGTTAATGATACAGTCGGTATACTGGAATCCGCCGGCCTCCCCATGAAGAAAAAGGAAGACGGGCGTTATTTAAACCGGGGCAAATGGAATATTGAGGTGAATGGATCACTTCTAAAGCCTATAACCGCCGCCAAGGCTTTTGAGGCTAAGGCGGAGATTTATAACAGGGTCTACATCACCGAGCTTATTATAAAGGATAATGTATGTGTGGGTGCAGTGGGATTCGGTGTGCGTGACGGCAAATTCTATATATGCCGGGGAAAGGTGACGTTACTTTGCACCGGAGGCGCCGCAGGACTCTGGCGGCCCAACAATAGAAGGGACGCACATCACAGAATATGGTATTTTCCCTTTAACTGTGGATCCTCCTACGCCATGTGCAAGCGGGCCGGGGCCGAGATGACCTCCTTTGAAATGCGCCTGGTGCCGGTGAGGACCAAGGACACCTTTTCGCCCACCGGAACCCTGGCTATTGGTATGGGTGCCCCCATGGTAAACGCTCTTGGGGAGTCCTTTATGGAAAAGGATCCTTATTATCTTTCCTGGGGAGGGCATACAGCTCCTACCCCGATCCGTATGCTGGCTTTTCAAAGGGAAACCCTTGCCCACCGCGGGCCGGTTTATATGGATACCACCAGGGGAGATTCCGCCAAGGTTATAGGCCTGAAGGGACAGTATCTGGATATGAGCCCCTCCATAGTTCTTTACTGGGGCTGCAACGACCATGATCCCTCCAGAGAGCCCATAGAACTGGACGGTGGAGATCCGCACATTGTAGGTGCCCATGCAGGCATGTCCGGCGCCTGGACCAGGGGTATATCCCGGGAAACTACCGTTGATCGTCTGTATGTGTCCGGTGATGCTTTGGGGGCTGCCCCCAGCAGGTTTATTTCAGGTTCCTGGACATGTGGCAGGATCGCCGCCCGCCACATGGTAAAAGCACTGGAAAACAATGAATACCGGCTGGTGGAAATAGGATCAGATTTACTGGAAGATATGGAAAAACGAACTTTTGGCCCGCTGAGAAAGTTTGAGGAAAAGAGCCGGGAGGGAGTGTGGACAGACGGAACACTGATGGGAGGCGTATCTCCAAAGGATATGGAGTCGCGGATGCAGAAAATAATGGAGGAGTATTGCGGTGGCCGGACCCACTGGTACTTTGTCAATGAAACCTATCTGGGCATCGCCCGCAAGCATATAAAGAAAATGAGGAGTGATCAGATACCTTATTTATGCGCCAGGGATTTGCATGATTTGCAGCTGGCCTGGGATGTTATAAACCGCCTGGATGTATGCCAGCTGGTTATTGAACACATAAGCTTCCGAAAAGAAACCCGTTTCCCTGGTTATGTCAATAGAACCGATTATCCCGACACCAATCCGGATTATGACTGTTTTATAAATTCCAGATGGGATGCTGAAACTGACGAGGTAAAATGCTTTAAGGTTCAGTATCAGCAGTTAGTGCCGGGTGACCGCAAAAAGCAAAGCATTTAAGAAGCTGTAAGCTCTAAGCGGTAAGCTATAAGCTCCTATTAATGGTAAAAACTTTGAAATTCCTTTTATTCCAGGCGGGCTGTCCAGTTGGCTGGCAATAAGCCTTTTTTAAAAGGGCTTACTGCTTTAAATTTATAACTGACATTAATCACAGCCCTTAAGGAGGATTTAAGTATGCCCCCTAAAGTCGATCCCACAAAATGCGACGGCTGCCAGGGAGAAAATGAACCTCTTTGTGAGCAGGTATGTCCGGGCGATCTTATGACCTTGAATAAGGAAACCCTAAGGGCCGTTATTCGTGAGCCCGGAGATTGCTGGGACTGCATGACATGCACAAAGGCATGTCCCAGGCAGGCCATTCAAACTGTTTTACAGTACCAGTTGGCGTATTTTCCAGGTAAGCTTATACCTCTGGTGGGGACAAACAGTGTCACCTGGACCTCCATTGACTGTCACGGCAAGGTGGAGAGATTTGTTATGAAAACTCTGGTAAGCGGTGACGATGAAGACGAGGATTAGTAGTTTTAAAAAAGCTGTTTAGGGCAAAGGATGCTGTAATTGGCAAATAAAATAGGGATATATATATGTGGCTGCCGGGGATTGGTATCTGACGCAATAGATTTCACCCGTTTGGAAGAAGAACTGACGAAACTTAAAAAATCAGTGGTCGTCAGGCGGTTGCATCCCTGGTTATGCGGTGATGTTGGCCAGGATCAAATAAGGAATGATATTCGTGGAGAAGCCCTGGATTGTGTCATACTGGCAGGCTGCCCCTATGGCTCCAACGATGAACTGTTCTCCAGACTGGCAAGCGAAGCCGGCCTTCATGAAGGAATGTTTCTCAGGGTTGATATAAGGGAGGGCTGCGCCTTTCCGCACGGTGGGAGTCCGGATGGAGCTCTAAGAAAGGCGGCAAATCTTGTTCGGATGTGGACTGCCAGGGCCAGGTTGACCGATCCTGTTATCCCGGCCACACTTCCCGGAAAGAGGGAGGTAGCAGTGGTCGGAGGTGGACTGGCCGGTCTTACCGCCGCCCTTGACCTTGCTGAGGCCGGTATCCATGTGTACCTTATCGAGAGGGAATCTTATCTGGGTGGCAATGTTGCGCGGCTGAATAAGATTTTCCCGCGTATGTGTGATGCCAGGTGCGGTCTGACATATCTTTACCAAAAAATTCTTGAGTCCGGAAAGGTCAGTCTAATGACTCTTTCGGAAATCAAAAGCATAGAGGGCACCCCCGGCAGGTACGAGGCCACCGTGGTGACCACCCCCCGATACGTGCTGGAGGGGCTTTGTAACGGCTGCGGAAAATGTGTAGAGGTTTGCCCTGTGGAAATTGCCGACAGCTATAATTTTAATCTGGGAGTTAGCAAGGCTGTCCGTGCGCCTTACCCCCTGGACCCCGACGGCAAATACCTGATTGATAGAAAATATTGTCCAAATGGGTGTGACGCCTGTAGGCGGGCTTGCCCCACAGGGGCCATTGACTTCAGCCAGCTGCCGGAGGAAAAAAGAATTAAATTCGGTACGGCTGTGGTGGCAACGGGCTGGAGTCTATACCCGGTTGAAAAAATAGAGAGATTTGGTTTTGGTGTTCTTCCCGGAGTAATAACCAATATGCAGATGGAGCGGATGGCGGTCGGTGACGGCCCCACCGGGGGGAGGATCATTCGTCCCGGTAGCGGTCGTGAGGCCCGTAGGATTGTTTTTATCCAGTGTGCCGGAAGCCGTGACGTGTGGCATCAGAAATGGTGTTCATCGGTATGTTGCACAGCCTCCATTAAACAGGCCCTTAATATAAAGGAAAAGAATCCCGAAATCAGGGTTTATATTTTATACAACGACATCAGAACTCCGGGTGAGTACGAGGATCTGTATATCCAGGCGCAGAAGGCCGGGGTTGTGTTTGTCAGAACCAATCCGGCAGAGGTCAGGGCGGAATCATCAGGTGTTCTCAGAATTACTGCTGAAGATACACTGACATCACGTATTATCCAAATCGAGGCCGATCTGGTTGTGCTGGCCGTGGGAATAAGTCCCAATGCGTCCGGTGCCATTCATCAATACGGGCACACAATAGATTATCTTAACAGGTACGACCTGGTTAGTGCCGGAGGTTTTCACGTCGGACACAAACAATGTTTTCCCCTGGAGTCTGGTCGTCAGGGAATATTTTTTTCCGGCTGCTGCCAGGAGCCTATGGACATGGGAAATACAGTCAAAAGCGCCCTGGCGGCTTCCGGTCGGGTATTAAAAACAGCTGGTGTCTCTGTACCTGTATCAACATCCGTGGCAGTTGTTGACAAATCAGGATGTGACAAGTGTAAAAGATGCCTGGAGGAGTGCCCTTACGGAGTGATCTGCCTGGACCGGGATGGATACCCCTGTGTCGAAGAATTATTTTGCCGGGGTTGCCACACCTGTGTGGGATCTTGTCCCCGCCACTGCATAGTGCCCCAGGGCTTTGGAATAAAGCAGCAGATAGCCATGATAGGGTCAGGGATAAAGCAATCTGCGCCGGGGGAGCCTGTAGTGATAGCCTTTATGTGTGAAAATGATGCTTATCCGACCGCCCTGGAGGCAGGCAGAAGGCGCCTGCCTTATCCCGCCGGGGTACATGTAATCCCGGTAAAGTGTATTGGCTCGGTGAATATGCTTCTAATAAAAGATGGTATATCCAAGGGCATAGACGGTTTTTTACTGGCAGGCTGCCGAAATGGTGAATGTCATTATATTTCAGGTTCCGAAAGGGCGGAGGAACGGCTTAATAATATGAAGGACACCTTTAGGGAAATGATGATGGAAGATGAAAGGGTAAAGTTTCTCAGGCTTGGCATCGGGCAGCCGGAATTATTTGCCGCCGAGGCCGCAGCCTTTGTTGACAGTCTTAGGGAGATGGGGCCCAATCCTTTTAGGGCAGCAGTTAGGGTGTAAATTTCTATCATTGAGACTACTGTCATATAATTGTAATAAAGGAAGTGATATCCAGTTAATTGAGTTTATCCCGAGAAAATAATTTATTGTGATTTTTTTATTAAATTACCGGGATAAAAAAAGAGGAGGTTCATATACCTATGTCGAAGAGATTTAATAGCGAAAGGTAAATTAACAAAGGTGTATGGTTAAATTTCGGTATTAAATGGTCGGTAACCATTAAGGTGGCTGGATTTCAACCCCGCTGCCAATTAGATTTTATTTAAAGGTCTCGTTTTTAAATAGCAGGTGGCCGACAAATCAGAAGGATTTGCAATGAAATATTTGGCGGAAACGCCTTAAAAATCAATCTCGTTTATAAAATGGGAGATTGGGTAAAAAATTTAAAACACAAAAAGAAAGAGGAGGCCTGTTGAATGTCCAAATTAGTACCACCGCATGGCGGGAAACTGACCCCTGTATTGGCTCCTAAAGAGCAGCGTGAAGAACTCAAGGCCAAAGCTAAATCTCTACCGGTAATCCGTATGAGCTCCCGTGAAACTTCCGACTGCCTGATGCTCGGTATGGGCGCATTCTCCCCACTGACTGGCTTTATGAAGAAAGCCGACTATGATAGCGTAATTGATAACATGCATCTAGCAAATGGCCTGGCCTGGCCCCTCCCTGTGACCCTGGCAGTGACCAAGGAAATAGCTGACGGCATCGCCGCAGGCGCTGAAATGGCTCTGGTTGACGATGAGTCCGGAGAATATGTTGCCATCATGACCGTTGCTGACAAGTATGGATACGACAAAGAAAAAGAGTGCAAAGTTGCTTTCTTTACCAACGATGGCGATCATCCCGGCGTACAAAAAGTTATGGCCCAGGGTGAAGTATACGTCGGTGGCGACATTGTAACCTTCTCCGAATTGGGTTATGATGAAAAGTATGTTGGCTACTACGCCCATCCTTCTGAAACCCGCGCTCTGTTCGAGTCTAAAGGCTGGAGTACCGTTTGCGCATTCCAAACCCGTAACCCCCTGCACCGCTCCCACGAGTTCCTGTGCAAGATTGGTAACGAAGTTTGTGATGGCCTGTTCCTGCATCCCATCGTGGGCAAACTGAAGAAGGGCGACATCCCTGCTGAAGTGCGTTTCGAGTGCTACAAAGCTCATATGGAAAACTATTTTAACCCCGCCACCATTGAAATGCGCGTATATCCGATGGAAATGCGCTATGCGGGCCCGAAAGAAGCTATCCTGCACGCTATATTCCGTCAAAACTTTGGCTGCAGCCACCTCCTCGTTGGTCGTGACCACGCCGGAGTAGGCAGTTATTACACCGCTTATCAGGCTCAGGAAATTTTTAACGAGTTCAAGACTGGTGAAATACTTTGCCAGCCCATTAAAGTTACCTCTTCATACTACTGCAAGAGATGCGATGGCATGGCCACTGACAAGACTTGCGCCCACGACCCTTCACAGCGTGTTAACATCAGCGGCACCAAGGTTCGCGAAATGTTCGGCAAAGGAGAACTTCCCCCGCTGGAATTCGGACGCAAAGAAGTTCTGGAAATACTGACCCGCTACTACCAGGGTCTTGACAGCGGTAAATAAGTAGAATGTTTTACCGGTTGGCATGCGCCCTCACCGGCACATGCCATACAGGTTAATTTAATTGCGTATTTGGCGGTAGGAGTATCAGCCGCCGGATTTTGACGCCTCCCGCCTTCATACAAAAAAACGGGCGGGTCTACAGGTAGAACAGTAAGATCAGGGAGGTGGTATCTACCAGGGGAGAGGATAATCTGTTCATAATTAATTGAGCAGTGTGTGTCAAAGGGACTAGCAGTTATTTATGTTCAACGTGAAGAAACGGTTCCGGTGGTCCGGGGCCGGAAGGCCGCTTCGGGGATGAACCGGAGCAAGCCCTCAAGAACCTTAAAAGCCTTAAAATGGGAATAGGAGGTATAATTAATGCCAACTTTTGTAATGGCCGAAAAGTGCGACGGATGCAAAGGTCAAGACAAAACCGCTTGCATGTATGCATGCCCCAATGATCTTATGGTGCTGGACAAAGAAAAAATGAAAGCCTACAACCGTGACCCCTGGGCTTGCTGGGAGTGCCTTTGCTGCGCCAAGGCCTGCCCGCAACAAGCTATGGACCTGAGCGGTTATAAAGATTTTGTTCCCCTGGGTGCAAGCTGTACTCCTCTGAGGGGTTCTGAAGACATTATGTGGACCATCAAGTTCCGTAACGGAATGGTCAAGCGCTTCAAATTCCCCATCCGTACCACTGAGGAAGGTTCTGCGGTTCCCGATGGCGGATTTGGCGACGGCGAAGCAAGCCTTGACAGCGTCGAGCTGTACACCGAGCCGGCTTCCCTCGGAGTTCCTATCTGGACCTTCAAGAAGTAATAATTTGTTAACCAACCACTTGTATTACAAATTCGGAGGAGGTTAATATAAATGCCCGAAAACTTTGAAACTGTAGAAATAACTACGGATCTTTTGATCGTTGGCGGTGGCATGGCAGCCTGCGGCGCTGCTGTGGAAGCTGCATATTGGGGCCAAAAACACGGAGTTAAGGTAACCCTGGTTGACAAAGCTTCCTTGGTTCGCTCCGGTGCAGTGGGCATGGGCCTTTCCGCCATTAACCAATACATTGGCGTACAAAAGGGCACCAACACCATTGAAGATTATATCAAGTACGTTAAGTACGACCTGATGGGCGTAGCCAGGGATGACCTGGTGGCCAACATTGCCCGCCACGTTGACAGCACTGTTCACCTCTTCGACAAATGGGGTCTGCCCTTCTGGAGAGACGAGAACGGCGGATATGTTAACGAAGGTCGTTGGCAGCTCATGATCAACGGTGAGTCCTACAAGGTTGTCGTGGCAGAAGCTGCCAAGAACGCCCTGGGCATGGACAATA
>Ga0209643_1002576_pt1 | contig 11361 bp, 18 predicted proteins | sample AutmiccBRH37_all_FD_187383 | JGI IMG/M metagenome (GOLD analysis project Ga0209643, IMG submission 187383) | Deep subsurface microbial communities from Mt. Terri, Switzerland - Autotrophic microbial communities BRH/37_all (SPAdes) (version 2) | ecosystem: Environmental > Aquatic > Deep... | reverse complement strand
GATATTAGAGATGCCTTCGAGGTCATAACGGGGCGGGACATGGTGACCGGGGTCGAATTGAGTACCGCCGCCAGGGTGATAGCTGTCGCCGGTTTCTTTGTCCCAGTAGTGTCTGGCGCACTGCTACGGAAGCTTGCGACACGGGTTGGCATTGAAATCGCGGAAGAAGTCGGCGAACGAGTGGCCCGGGAGGTAGCCGAGGAAGTCGGCGAGCGAGCCGCCAAAGACGCATTTGAGGAGGCTAGTGTAGAAGCGGGTGAGCGGGTTGTCAAGGAAGGTAGTCATGTCCGTCAAAGAGCATCTTTGGGTGAAATTCGAAGGGCAGCGGAGTTTGTTAAGGAATCTGGTGTAGACCGTAAAGAGCGAAGACAGGTCATTTCTGCGTTCGGAAGGGAGACGGAGGTTAGGGTTCTTCAGCAGGACATGGAGGCTTGGCGTTATTACGGCGGCACGGGCAAGGCTCGAGGTAGGTGGCTAACACCGCAACCGGTTTCTTACCCAATCCGGGAGCTGGCACTACCGCCAGGTAGTAACGCTTCAAGAGTTAAGCAGTGGATCATTCCGCGGGATTCAAAAGTGTTGGTTGGCCCTACTGCTCCCCGGTTTGGTCAGCCAGGCGGTGCCACACAGATATGGGTTCCTAATCCGGATATTCTGAGGTGATGCCAGTTGGCCAAGTATGAAAGGAAAGACTTCATTTTTGACTGTGAGCAAATGCTTAATATTCTGCGGCATCAACTGAAAAGGCGCGAGAATGGAATAGACGGCGATGGTGAAATATGGGAATTGGGACAGATAATTGAGGAAATTGAGGATTGGGTGCGACGTGCGAGGTCGAATGAGCTTCCCCCGCAAGACGATCGTTGTGCTCGTTTCTGCTACTTAGTAACAGATACTTGGTCTTTAAACTCGGATTTAAGTTCAAAGCTGTGCGGATTGGCCGACAAGTACAGGAGAAGGCTGCCATGATGCAGGCATACCAAACGAGTACGGTCGATACACTATTCGAGGACATCAAAACTCGCGGGTTTGACGACATTGTGTCGCTAAACGATCTGGCGAGACTTGACAAGATACACCGAAGCCTCATTCCGTTATCTTGTCACATCTGAACCAAGTAGACGACATTGTACATAGAGATTTACTGGTAAGGAGTCTTGGGGTGAAGGGCTTCAACGAAGCTGTTGCCCCACTGATTGAGGAGTTTCGGAGTAACGCTGACATTTCATACAAATGGAGAATTGGCGATACAATTTGGGCGCTTTTCTACTTCAAGAGACCTGAGCTCATTTCCCATATAAAGCCATTCACTCAGCATAGAAAAGGATGGGTAAGACAGGAAGCGAATAAGGCCATCAAAAAACTGCAGAAACTGTAGTAGGGGTAAACCTCCACGTCAACAAACCCGTCCAGAGCTACTTGAATCAGGCGGTCGTAACTGGTGGTCTGTAGTTGATCGAAAGCTCGTCTGGCAAAGCGAGCTCCCTCCGGTCTCAGTATCTTTATCTTAGGGACGGGACCGTCAAAGGGCTCCATGAACCGGCCGAACCTGTTCAGCAGTTCATCGTAAGGGATGGTTCCCTTTTCGTAGCTGCTGTCTTTCTGTTTCTTGAGGATGATCACAAAGTCACACTCGGAGAAGACCTGGGGTATAGCGCTGGTCCAGGAAACTGCTGTCCGAAGGATAGTAGACCCGGGTTGACGGAATAGAAGCATCTTGGGGACGAAGGAGTCGTCACCCAGTTGCGATTGCATATCTTCCTTGTTCCTCATATAGTGCCAGAGCGCCTCCGATCGCTCCCGGGGTAAGAAGGGGGTGTTCTGCGGCGTTATCTTTGCCGCAATGAAATTTCCCTCGTACCAGGTGCGGAACAGGGCCTCTTGATTGAAAGCGGTCGGCAGGTCCTCCTCCTCGCGGTTCTGTGGGTCATAGACCAGCAGGTCGAGTGCCTCTGTTAGTGCACCTACAACTGGTAACGCTTCTAGAGCGAAGTAGGTGGGTCTTATGTAGTTGAGGCGAAAGCAGAGGCCCGTTTTGTGGAACCCCCTGAAACTCGGCACTTCGTCGGTATCAGTAAATTCGAAGAAGAAGTAGACTCCCGTTGCTTCATTGTAGTAAGGGAAGGCCTCGTCGGAACACTGATACTGCGGCAACTCTTCCAGGAATTCCCCCACAGCCTCTTCGGTGAGCGGTTCTTTTCCTCTTCGGTAGAAGTAAAGGTCGTAACCCACTTGAGTCCACCTCCACATGTTAAGTGCCTATGCGCTCCGTATTAAAGAGCCAGACCCGCCTTCCAAACGCTGCATCCATTATTCGGTAAGACGACAGCTACATCCTGCTGTTTTGCTATCCTCCCCAGAATAAGGTGGGTGGCATCACCGAAAAGGCAGTCTAGAACTGCGCTGTTCAGCTTGAGGGAGACCACCAAGTATCTCTGGGATGGTAGCAGGCTCCTGGCGGAGTACACCGGGGAGGGGGCTCCCCTGGCGGAGTACTATAGCGCCGGCGACCGTATCCTGGCCCGGAAGATGTTTGGCCTTCACGGCCGCAAGGAGCCCGGCGCCCCCACGATGAATACTACAGGTGGACTCCTGTATTACTCGTACGACGGGCTCGGTAACGTCAGCGACCTCACAGACCGCCTGGGACAGGTAGCTGCCCGTTACCGGTACGACGCCTTCGGGGGCCTTCTAACCAGCGCCACCGCCCCTTACAACCTGATGGGGGCCTTCGGTAAGGAGTTTGACCCGGCCTCAGGCCTCGTCTACTTTGGAGCCCGGTGGTACGACGCCCAGACGGGAAGGTTTACGACCCCCGACCCCTACCAGGGTAACATCCAGGATCCCGTGTCGATGCACCAGTACCTCTACGCCAAGGCCAGCCCGCCGAACTATATTGATAGGTGGGGGTATCATACTCTAGCCAGCGATGGCAGGGATGAACTGGTAGACTTTCATGATTACTGCGACTATTCCGGCTGGGAGATTTACAAGCGGTACGTCGGTCAGAGCACGCCAGAGATCGTTGACGGCATGTGGGTACATTACCATCACTATGCGTATGCTCGGTATGAGTGGTGGATGGAGTCTGAAGGCGTGTATGATGGGGTCTGGGGCATGCCGTACGGACACTTCTCTGTCCGCTACACAGAGCCGGTTTCACCCGGCGGTGGAGACGATGGTGGAGGAAGTGGCGGCGGATCCGGTGGTGGTTCCGGAGGAGGCGGGGGGACGAGCCCACCACAACCAACTCCTGAGGAGATTGCCGCGGCAAAGTGGGACCAGGCAATAGCTGTCTCAGGGGCAGCGCCCTCGTCTTCAACAGGAATGTATCCCCCTATAGAAGAAGATTTGTCCGAACCTTGGTTGCAGTCCGACTATCCCAATATGATGCCAATAGTTGGGCAACCAGTGAGATGGGATCCAGTTACTATAGGTGGAGCGTCTCGTCACATGGTACCAGGAGATGACGTTTTTAGGCCGCCGTATTTGAATTGGGTTAAGCCTGACAAGATGATTTCTCCATTTGAAATACCTGTGGTAGATGTAGAGAAACATATAGAGCCTGAAGAGGGCAAGGCTAATCTATCGGGCGAGTACAATGCTTATGACGTGCAGACAGCTAGATATGGCTTTATTGGGCGCTATACAGCTGGATTAACAGTTAGTGCTGGGGACGGTCTACTATCTTTGAATGTGGAATCTCCGGATTATGCTACTGTAAAGTTGAGGGGCGGTCCTGGGATTAGGTTTAGGCTCAGAGAGCCTGACAGCAAAGACAGCATAGTCGAAACAGAAATTCATACGCTCGAACCAGTAGTGGACTCTTATGGAGAGAAAGCAATCTTGATACACGGTACCACCACTACCATATCCGTGCCCGGGCTACGCGGTACTACTATTACATACAAAGAGGAGTACTTATTCAAACAAGCTCCCGGACAGCCCGTTACCACCGGTGAGGCGGTTGCTGCGGGACTGCTGGTTGCCCCCCTAACCATAGAGGCCATGTTGATTCTACCCGAAATCTTTATTCCGGCTCTAGCCCCCCAACTTGAACGCGTTATACCGTAATAGCAACGGGCCGGATATCCAGAATATCATGAGCACGACATAATGGAGGAGGGCTAACATGCTTGAAACCTATAAGCACACTGCTATTAAGACTATAAAAACCTTGAAGAGCAATTCATGGTTCTTACCCTACGTAATTGTGGCTTGGTCTCTAAGTATGTATTTGAGGTCTGGCGCGTTTTTCAATCTCTGGTCGTGGAACGAGGGTAGTATGGGCCTGAACCTGGGTAATCTTCGCCTTTTGACGCATACCCTCATCCTTTCCGAATTCTTGAGCTACGGCTTGGCTCTGGCTGGTGCAGCATTCATGGTGCAGAACACTCAGCCAGGGATAGGTAGGTTACTCAAGAGAACTGTGTTGACCACACTCCGCTTTTTTGCAGTCTGGTTTTTGTCACGTGTTCCTGTCCTATGGCCTGCATTTATGTTACTAGGCAATGAGTTAGCACTACAAGCATTGTATCTAGTTTGGGGCTTGGTGTGGCAACCTCTCCCGGAGATTGTTGCTTACAGGAGCTCACTCCGCCAAGCCTTGCTCGACTGGGTTGAGCTCCTTCGGAAGCATTTTATCCTCGTTTCAATTCCAGTTATTATCTTTTGGCCGGTTTTTGAGGTTTTGTATCACGGTTATCTACCTACGCTATGGTTAAGGTATATTGGGTACGCCTTCGTGCCAGTCATAGCGGTGTTTGCAACTGTTTTTCGTATGCACTTGTATTTATTCTGCAAGAGTGCTGCTGCACGCTGGCAGCAAGGTTTTTGACCTGCTAAGGGAACGAGAGCATTCTCCTTCTAATCGGAATTGCAGGACTTGAGTGGGCCATACCAAGAGTGAGTTGGGTATTGTAGAGAAGCAGCAAGATCATAGCCAGGTCATGCATTCACCCCCATCATATTTACTGTACTGTCAGATAGATCTTGAGTTCAACCACCCTGGGCTACAGCCCTGTGGGCCGACTAAAGTCCGCCAGCTACCCCAACGGCGCCCGGGAGATCATAGACTACAATGTTACCGGGCGCTTGCGCCAGGTCAGCTCTGAGGACGAGACCGGTGTCAGCTGCGGGTACGAGGGTCTTCTTCGACCCCGACACATGGGATGGGTTGGACATATTTGGGCCCGTAGGCAAGGTTATATGTTCGTTACAGAAGCAGTCAAAGAGGCGCTGGAGGAAGCCCAGGTGACGGGAATACGGCTTCGAAGATTGACTGAAGCGGTAAGATTGTTCTGGGACACATTCCAGGATTGTTAAGGAGGCTCTTCCGATGAGTCAGCTCGATCAATTGTTCCAGGATATAAAGGCGAATGGATACCAAGACATTTCCTCATTAAACGATTTAATGCGAATTGACAAAAGACACCGCGACCTTATTTCCGTCATTCTGTCTTATATTGATCAAGTAGATGACGTTAGGGATAAGGAAACACTGATAAGGAGCCTGGGAGTAAAGGGTTTCAGTGAGGCTGTCGAGCCGTTAATCGAGGAATTCCGCAGCAATGAGTGCGACTTCTGTAAGTGGGCAATTGGCAACACCCTGTCCATCATCAAGGACAAAGAATCAATCCCGGAACTGATTCAGCTGGCAAGTCAGCGTGAGCACGGTCACTCGAGGCAGATGATCGTTGTTGCGTTGGGACAGATGAAAGCAGAGGAGGCGCTCCCAGTCTTAATTGACCTTCTTGACGACGAAACTGTCGCCGGCCATGCGGTATCTGCGCTATCCTACTTCGCCAAGCCGGAGCTGATCCCGCATCTGGAGCCGTTCACGTCTCATGAGAAGACGTGGATAAGGAACGAGGCCAAGAAGGCAATCAAGAAGCTGAAGAAGCTTCGCGACAACTAAACTTCCACGTCAACGAACCCGTCCAGAGCTACCTGGGGCTCCCCTGGCGGAATACTACAGCGCAGGCGACCGCATCCTGGCCCGTTGGCCTTCACGGCCGCAAGGAGCCCGGCGCCCCTACGATGAATACTACAGGTGGACTCCTGTATTACTCGTATGACGGGCTCGGTAACCTCAGTGCCCTTACCGATCGCCTGGGACAGGTAGCTGCCCGTTATCGTTACGACGCCTTCGGGGGCCTTCTAACCAGCGCCACCGCCCCCTACAACCTGATGGGGGCCTTTGGCAAGGAGTTCGACCCGGCCTCAGGCCTCGTCTACTTTGGCGCCAGGTGGTACGACGCTCAGACGGGGCGCTTCACCCTTCGCAAACGCGACGTCCTGTCGCGCTACGGGTACTAGGACCTCCTGTCCGTCGTACGACCCCGGATCCTTATCAGGGCAACATCCAGGATCCCGTGTCTATGCACCAGTATCTCTACGCCAAGGCTAGCCCGCCGAACTATACTGATAGGTGGGGGTACTGTTCGACAGCTACAGACCCAACTTGGCGGTGGCTACAAGAGCAGCATGAAACCTATGACGTTTATCTAATGTATGCCGGGCAGAGTGAGCCCGTAATAGAGGGCGGTATGTGGGTTCACTACCACTACTACGACCATATCAATTACTACACGTGGTGGGAGGATGGTCAGCTCTACGGCGAATGGGGTAACCCATATAATCGCATAGGTTTCAGGTATGAAGAGCCGCTTGCTCCAGGCGACGATGACGGTGGGAGCAACGATGGAACCGGTGGCGGTGGCGATGGTGGCTCCGGTGGTGGTTCGGGCGGCTCTGGAGGAGGCGGAGGGACGAGTCCTCCACAGCCTACTCCTGAGGAAACTGCTGCAGGGAAGTACGAGGAAGCAGTCACATCAGGTGGTTATGCCCCAGGCAGTGATGAACCATATATCAATTCCAATCCTGAGGCGGGACTGCCTGGTGATTTCCTCCCTAACTACCGTTTACAGGAGCACGATTATGCTAGTGTTGATTGGCCGGTGGTTGGAGGGTCATCCGCACACCTAATTCCAGACGATGATGTTGCTGAACTGCCACACCAACGCTATGGGGCTTCGTTCACAGATTCAGCCTATCCATCGGGGCCGACCGGAGAAATCGATTGGGCTAAGGTGAGATCTGGTGCTCAAACGGTGCTTGGTGTGGTAGGGTTTGCGGTTGGCGTAGTCGCTCTTGTTACGTTGGCTCCGGAGGCTGCTTTGGCAGCCATGATAATAGGCTCAGCAAGTTTGATAGTCACGGGCTTGCAGTACCAAGCTGGGGATATTTCCAGACAAGAGGCGACTACTAGCGGAGTGCTCACGGGGGCGGGAATCTTGGTGGGTGGAGCTGGTGGTGGTGGCGTCTATGATGATTTTGCGAGGTTTTCGGCCGCCTTAGCTGGAGCAGGTCTGTTGACTAATATCGCTCCTGACACCACGAAGTTAAGTGTTCCGGGAGGAGGCCGGCCCGGCATGGGTGATTAAGGGTTTGTGGGGGGAGTGGTGGGTACACAGGATCAGGCAGTCTAGCGGGAGGTTTGTAGTGACGATAACGTCATGTGGGATGGAATTCATAAATGCTGTAGCTTGCGTTCTAAGGAAGGAGGTCCGAGAATGCCAGCATCCATCATACTCTATGTAACATACTTTGCAGGAGTGTTCCTTTTGACGGTAACGGCCGCAGTACTCTATGTGATGCGTAAAGATGGGCGTACTACTGCGCAGCAGAACATAAGGATTCTCATGGTTCTTGGAAGCGTTTTTATGCTGGCTATCGTCGTTTGCGGTTTGTACCTGGTTCCTTCTGCTTGGTGGGTGATACCGGCAGCCATAGTGTCCCTTGTCTTGGCGTACTGGAGAGCCAAGAGTCTTATTAATCGCTGAGGAGGCCCAGCAAAGTGTTAAGCAGGAGGGTCAAGAAGCCGGGACCGTCTTCGGCCCATCCTCCCCATGTGAGTCAGGAACTGAGGGGCGTATCGCCACCTGTTCGTCGATAGTGGATTAAAGAACGTGACCAGTTTGAGACGTCGTCCGCAATCTCGATAGCGGGAGAGCTAAGCCTTTGGGAACTAAAAGGCGACATAGAAGAAGCCTGCTAACGATACGGGGAAGACGGTTTTTCAGGCCGCACCAAGTTAAGTATGCTCGACTAGTGTTATCGAGCTGCTTGTTGACAGTGGATCACCGGGCGATTGGATTTATTCTAGAGACCATTTCAGAACGTTTGTTGCTATGTCAATAGCCGGGGAGCTAGGGCTTTGGGAACTCGAAGACGGCATTCTGGCGGCCTGCAGTCATTATGAGAAAGACGGCTTCTTTATGCAGCACGATGTCTATTTTGCAAAGCGTATAGCAACCGAGCTAGTAAGTGCTAAAAGGGAACACGATAGTGCTTTAGTCCCCGATGAATGATGGTTAGGGCGCGCTGTACTGACGGTCTTTCCTCTCGACTGAGGACCGGGGGCAGGATGTGGTGACCGGGGTCCGATTGAGTACCGCCGCCGGGGTGATGGCTGTCGCTGGTTTCGGCTACATAGTGAATGACACCTGGCCCCTTGATTCGGAGTGGGTTCAAATATATCCAAGTTGGCCGACAAGTATAAGAGAAGGCTGCTGTGATGTCGACAGCGGATGCAGGAGGCTCTCAAGAAGGCGCCGAGGATCATGCAGACAGACCGGGGTAGTTTGGTTGGGTCCTTAGAGATTGGATCTACGTTCGCGACCCATTTGAGACCTTATTGGAATGTCAATGGCCTTACGGCTGTTCGTCTGCCGTTTGGAACTAGCGGTTTAGCATTTGTTGGGCCATCATCTTAACCCGGGCGACAAACTGCTTGATGAACATCAGGCCAAGCACACTTCCGACCAGCGCTCCATAGAACCCGGCATCGAACCACCATTCCTCGGTGCCGTCAAGCATTGAGCTGATGGCGAAGACCAGGCCACCCGCAACGGTAATGGCCGCGCTTACCATCAGGGGTTTCTCTGCCGTTGCTTCCAGGTCGATGACTTTTTCTGCTGTAATGTCTGCGTCCTTAAGGACTTGAAATAATCATTTCCTCCTTTTGGAGGAGCCAGGCATCTGCCTCACCGGTTTCACCGACCCTGACGGCTACGAGACCACCCTGGACTACGACCCCGTTGGCTGGCTGAATTCGGTCAGCTACCCCAACGGCGTCCAGGAGCTTAGAGAATTGATGCCTTCGGGCGCAAGGTGAGCCGCACCGCTACCTTCTGGTCAGTTAACGAGCGCGGTCCCTCCGAGCAGGGCCTCGCGAACGGCAAGGGCCACGATCAGGGCAACCACACCGGTGATGACCTGGGCTGGGGACAAAGGCTTAACATCGGCCGGGTCAGGCTTGAAGAGGAGACCACCAAGTATCTCTGGGACGGCAGCAGGCTCCTGGCGGAGTACACCGGGGAGGGGGCCCCTGGCGGAATACTACAGCGCCGGTGACCGCATCCTGGCCCGGAGGATGTTTGGCTTTCACGGCCGCAAGGAGCCCGGCGCCCCCACGATGAATACTACAGGTGGCCTCCTGTATTACTCGTATGATGGGCTCGGTAACGTCAGCGCCCTCACCGATCGCCTGGGACAGGTAGCTGTCCGTTACCGGTACGACGTTTTTGGGGGTCTTCTAACCAGCGCCACCGCCCCTTACAACCTGATGGTGCCCAAGGGGGCTGGGCAAAGGAGTTTGGCATCCCCAGGGGATCGACGCTAGTCACCATCGATGGCATCAGCTCGGAGGAGTAAGTTCTTACCCTTGCAGAGCGAGTTTCCCTCAAGTATGACGCTCATTCCAGGAGGGCTTTCCTAGATCCCCTTCTACTGAACTTCCCGAAGCAACCTCGCCTTTACGATCCCTACGCAAGCGTCGAGACGGAGGTCTTGAGGGAAGGAGCGGTAGCGTACTTACGGATCACCAGCTTTAACTGGAGGGGCCGGGACAAAGAGGAAGTGATGGCATTCCTGCGGGATGTCAGAGACTGTCCGTCGCTGATCATCGACGTCAGGGGCAACGGCGGGGGAGCCACATCCTCATGGATGAACTACCCGGTCTCCCCACTGCGTCAGGACGAGGATCCGGTGATCTGGACCTATTACGAACTGGCAAGGGGGTCAGTCCAGGACAACCCTGCAGCCGGATGTGGCTTGACTCCAGTGTCCCGTGGGTTTCTCGGGCAGGATCTATCTGCTGGTCGATAGGGAGGTCTACTCGGCGGCAGAGGCCCTGGCTGCCTTCGCCAAGGCCACGGGCTGGGCAACCATTGTTGGCCCGGGTACCGGAGGCAGTGGGATTGGTGGCGAACCCGTATACGTGTCGCTGCCAAACAGCCGGCTTGTTGTCAAGTCGATACTCACTGTAGGGCTCAACCCTGACGGAACTGTCAATCAGCTTGTCGGCACCACCCCTGATGTATATGTGGACTATACCAGGGAGGACTTTTTAGCCCTGGTGGATGGCCATTGGCCCGCATGCGATACGATCCTTCAGAAGGCTTTGGACCTGGCTCTATCTGAGGGCAAGTGATCTCGCTTCCAGGAGAACCCCCAGTGGAGCGATGGCGTGACCATCGGGGCATCAGGGTACTTCCGCAAGGCAACCTTTTCCTCGGGGAAAGTCATGTAGGTATAGGTCAAAACCTTCCTTTCGCCAGAAAGCTTGGGTTCCAGTGTCGCCATTGCTTCCTTAATAGGCGCGCCAGTGCTTTATTCCCCAACAAAAAATACCATAAATGCTAGTAGATAGTCGGGAATCCCTCCCTGGGGCTGTGAACGGCATGTTTCCGGGCCTCGCGCTGAATCAGACCAGTACTGTTTGCAATCAGTGACACTTGGCCGACATAGGGCGGGAGGTGATTCGTAACTGAATATTGAAACAGTAGCGCAACCGCGGTTAGAATGCGTTTTGTCGGGACTGTGTGAATGTTAGGACAAGGTGACAGTTGGTGGTGATATCTTATGTCTGAAAAGGCAGAAAACATCTATGACAAGGCTGACGGGGCTACGGAACCCACAAGCCCAACAAGCCCGTTGGGGTTCATCGAGGAAGCCATCCTCCTTCAGATTGCCAAGGGTCAGCACGTACCTGGAGACAAGCTCCCCAGTTGCCGGCAGCTGGGCGGGCTCCTGTCGGTCAGCCATAACACCGTCTACAGCAGCTATAGACATCTGGAGCAGCGCGGTATCGTTGAGGCTGTGCATGGCAGCGGCTTCCGCCTGGTTAACACAAACGTGGGTATGCAGGACCTGACTAACCTCCTTAAGAAGCGGCTCAAAGAAATCATCGTTCAGGCGCGCCAGACCGGTTATTCGCAGGCCCAGGTACAGCAGGCCTTCGAGCACAGCCTGAAGGAGATGTTCGACGACCAGGTTCCAACCGTAGCCTTCATCGAG
>Ga0209643_1002571_pt1 | contig 11391 bp, 10 predicted proteins | sample AutmiccBRH37_all_FD_187383 | JGI IMG/M metagenome (GOLD analysis project Ga0209643, IMG submission 187383) | Deep subsurface microbial communities from Mt. Terri, Switzerland - Autotrophic microbial communities BRH/37_all (SPAdes) (version 2) | ecosystem: Environmental > Aquatic > Deep... | reverse complement strand
TACAAGTATTATGAAAAACTTGATCTTATTTTTTATCATTTAAAATTCCTTTTTCCAATCCATGTCCATTTGCAGATAATTCACTACGCCACAAACTGAATGCAAAAAACAATCCAAAAAATCCCAAGGTGGAGAAAAACCACATTCCTAAAGTATAACCACCACTATAATCATTTGCCCAGCCAATAACAAAATTAAAAAATGCCAAACCAATATTCTGAATCATAGTCATTAATCCATAACCGGTGCCTAGTTTTGCTTCCGGTACTATTATCGCAACCGATGGCCACATTATGGCAGGGATTAAAGAAAATGAAATTCCCATAATTATCATAGGAATATATAAAGGAATTTGTGTATATGCCATTATTAAATAAACCGGAATCAATAATAATGAGCCTAACATCATTAATTTAGCTCTATGCCCCACATAATCAGATGCTAATCCGAATAGAGGAGTGAGAATCATAGCTGATAGTGTTAGAATACTCGATAAGAATCCACCATATTCACGTGTAGCTCCATGTACATCCATGAAAAATTTTACGGCAAATGTTTGAAATGGGAAAATGCCTGAATAAAAAGTAACACATAATAGTACTACAAACCAATAAGAACGTGAGAAAGAAAATATCTCTTTGAAATTAATTTTATCCTGATTTGTCGTACTACCTAAATTATAATTTTTCTCGGCAAAGAAATCCATACCGAAATAAATTATTGCCGAGACTATTGAAATAGTCCCGGCAATCAATGCTAAGAATAATGGATCTTTGTAACTTTCATAAAAAGCTCTTCCCCATGTTGGAGAATTTAAAGCAGCAAAAGAACCTAATCTCGCAATCGTTAAATTCAATCCGAATGCAAATGATAATTGTTTTCCTTTAAACCAACGTCCAATTACAGTCGTAATAGCCACAATCATTGATTCTGCACCGAGACCGAATATCAACCTTCCTGCCGCCATTACAACTAGATCATCTCCCATAAAAGTAACGAAAGCTCCTAAGAAACAGAGTGCAGTAAATATTAGAGTTGATACTCGAGTACCAATTCTATCAATAATAATTCCTCCAATTAATACCATAAAAATATTCGGAAGACTATATATCCCCTGCAATAATCCAATATTTGCATCGGTAAAATTCAATTGTTTAGATAAAAGATCAGCTAATGGACTAATACTATCATATATATAATAATTGCCAAATTGAGCAATGCTTATTATGAGTAATACAATCCACCTAAAAATTGCCGATGGTTCTTTATATTTGCTTTGAGTATTCAATTTAAATCCTATTTTCAGATAGATGGAACATTCTTAAGTGAATTAACTAAAAGATCCCAGAACTTATTAACAGTACTAATCTGAACTTTTTCATCAGGAGAATGTGGATTCATGATCGTAGGACCGAAAGAGATCATATCCATATCAGGATATCTTTCTTTGATTATTCCACATTCTAAACCTGCATGAATCGCTTTAATTTCAGGTTCTTTTTTATATTTCTTTTTAAATTCACTTTTCAATACTTTCAATCCTACTGATTTTAAGTCAGGCTGCCATCCGGGATAACTATCACCATGAGTTACTTCTGCGCCGGTTAATTGGAATACAGTTGTTACCATTGCAGTTGTATCTCTTTTCTCACTTTCAATTGAGCTTCTCTGACTTGTTGTAACAAAAACACCTTTTGGTTTTGTTTCCACAACTGCTAAATTGGTAGATGTCTGAACAAGTCCATCAATCTCCATACTCATCTTCTGAACACCATTTGCAACTATATAAAGACCTTTCAATAAATTATTAGTGGTTTTCTTATCCATTACTTTTGCTTTCGATGAAGATTTTTTTACTTCGACTAAAAATCCTTCTTCTACAAAAGAGATTTCATTTTTTACCATAGCTTCAAAATTTGAGATTGCTACTTGAAGTGCTTCAACGTTTTTATTAGATACTCTTACTAATGCAAAACTTTCTCTTGGTATAGCATTATGCTTACTTCCACCATTAAGAGAAACTAATCTAACGTTATATTTATCTCTCAATTCCAAAAGTAAACGAACGATAATTTTTATAGAATTACCTCTTCCCGAATTAATATCTAATCCCGAATGTCCGCCTCTTAATCCTTTTATAGTAATTGCAAATGCAGTTGTATTAGCCGGAGGATCTTCCATTTTTGGTTTATAAGTTGCATAAGTATTTTGTCCGCCGGCACAACCGATATAAAGAGCCTCATCTTCAGAATCGAGATTGAATAATATTTTCGACTCTAAGAATCCTGGTTTTAATGCTTGAGCACCGTTCAAACCTGTCTCTTCATCAAGTGTAAAAAGAGCTTCAATCGGTCCTAGATTTAAATCATCCGATTCTAAAATTGCTAATGTAGAAGCAACACCAATTCCGTTATCAGCACCTAAGGTTGTTCCTCTTGCTTTTACCCAATCGCCATCGATATAATAATCAACAGGGTCTTTTAAGAAATCATGTTTTACGTCAGAATTTTTTTCCGGAACAATGTCTAAATGTCCTTGCAAAACAACCGGAGTTAATTTTTCCTTACCCGGAGATGCAGGTTTAATAACTACTATATTACCGAATGAATCAACTTTGGTTTTAAGCTTTTTATCTTTTGCAAATTTTAGGACATATTCTGCGGCTTTTTCTTCATGTCTTGAAGGACGTGGTATGTTGCATAAATTTTCGAAATGTTTCCAAACAATCTGTGGTTTTAATTCTGCTAATTTGTTAGCCATCATAAACTCCTGTTATTTCTTTAAATGTAATTAAACCGCCGTCATAGAGATTCAAAATAAATTTTGATAATCTGTCTTCAGCGGGTTCTACCTTTTCACCAAATACTTCCCTTAATGAAATGATAATATCAGATACTTTCTTTTCTCCATCCATCTCTCTAAAGACCTGCGAACCAAAAGCATCTAACTTTAATTTGATTTCCGGTTTTTTTAAGCGAGGTACCAAATATTTTACAAGAATCTTATTCTTGAATTTTGGTATATGAATGGTAACAAGACCATCATTATCTGAAATTTTATAAACCTTTTTGGGAATCATATCTAAAGTATTTTTCCCTTTAAGGACTTTTCTTCTTTCTAAAAAATTCATAATTATATATAAGGGGACCGGATTATACCGGTCCCTAATTTTAAGTTACATTGATACTTGTGGAGGTGCAGGTTCATCCGGCTTTCCTGCTTTTTTTATTGGGAATATAACTAATAAAGCAGCAACTAAACCTAATACTATTAAGCTTATCCAGAATGAAGGCACTTCAAAGATATGAGGCACAGGAATCTCTTTGAATGCTAATGCTGCAAAGACCAAGCCGATAAGAGCCTCCCCTGCTATAAGTCCTGCTGCTATTAATACTCCTGAATTTTCTACTCTGGTTTTTTGAGCTTCATTAAATTTTCTCTTCTCGTTTTGTCTTTCGACTAAACCTTTAATTAATCCACCCACAAAGATTGCGAATGTTGTTCCTAATGGTAAATACATACCAACAGATACTAACATAGGACTTTTAATATTCATCATAATAAAAGCAACACCCATTAACATTCCGGTAAAGATTAATATCCATTCCATATCACCGGCAACAATACCTTTAGAAAGGATTGCCATTAAACTTGCTTGAGGAGCGGGAAGTTTTTCACCACCGAATCCTGTTCCACCCATTTTAATATCGCCTTCATGTAAAATCAAAAGCGGTATAAACATAACAGCTGCTGAAAGTGCAACACCAAGTAAATCACCCACCTGCATTTTCCAAGGTGTTCCACCTAGTAAATGTCCGGCCTTCAAATCTTGAAGCATTTCACCTGCTACTGCCGCCGCAACACAAACAACCGCTGCAACACCAAGTACAGCTGCCACTCCTGTCATTCCTTTCATTCCAAGAGCAACCATTAATAATGCAGCAACTACTAAAGTTGATAATGTTAATCCAGAAATTGGATTATTGCTCGATCCAATTATACCAACTAAATATCCTGAAACTGCTGCAAAGAAAAATCCTGCTATTATCATTACAAAAGTTGCTACTAACGCAGCTACTATATCTTGAGCAAAATAATTATATATAAAAAATGTAACTACACCTGTTAATGCAATTCCTCCCATTACCCACTTGAAAGGAATATCTTTTTCAATTCTATCTTCGACTACTCCGCCTTTTGCAGCTTTTTTAGCATCACTTACAGATCTCTGAATTCCGGTAGCTAAATTTTTTCTCATTTTGAACAGTGTAAATGCTGCTCCCACTAACATACCACCAATAGCGATAGGACGTACATAATCTTTCCATACTTGAGTAATAGTACCTACCCAATCCATTCCTTCCATTGGTGTATTGCCAAACTTAAAGTAAGCAATGATTGGAGCCAATAAACCCCAAGCTATTACACCACCCGAAAAGTTTAATGCAGCTAAGCGTGGGCCGATTATATAACCAACACCCATATAAGCAGGACTTACATCAGGTGATTTTAATAAAATATTGCCTTTAGTTAGACCAACCAAATAATCAGCAGAACGAGCAAATAATCTAAATTGACTTAAAGCTTCGATAAGAGCACCAACTCCCATGGCCCCAAATAGATATTTAGAACCTTCGCCGCTTCTCTGACCTGCTTTATGAATCTCTGCTGCGGCAACAGATTCAGGATAAGGTAATTCAACATCCTCAACCATAACTCTTCTAAGAAGAGCAACGAACATTATACCAAGAACACCACCCGCTGCCATAATGGCTGCCGAAATAAAATAATTCCATGGTGTGTAAAAAGGTACCCAGATACCTGCAATATAAAATGCAGGAATTGTGAATATCGCACCTGCTGCAATCGATTCACCAATCGATCCAACTGTACGAGCAAAATTTTCTTCTAATATTGTACCCTTAAATATCTTGATCAATGCCATTCCAATAACGGCAGCCGGATATGTAGCTGCAATTGTCATTCCTGCTTTCAATCCTAAGTATGCGTTCGCAGCGCCCAAGACTACAGCTAACACTAGACCTATTACTAATGCTTTTACTGTAAACTCAGCCATATTTGTTTCCGAAGATACAAAGGGAACGAACTTTCTCGGTTCAGCCATATTTCTCTCCTATGTAGTATTAAGTATATAAAGATAATTATCTATTAAATATATAACAGATTATTTAGCGGTTCAACTCTTTTTCTTATTTAATTAAAATTTTAGTTTCCTCATTCCTATATGACAAATAGCAAAATCGTACTTGACAGGATCTAACTTGTCATAGTTTTTTAAATTATTTGTAATCTCTTCGGCCATTTTCCAATTAACGGTTTTTTGATTTGTTAGTTTTAGTATGGTACATATTTTATGAATGTGAGTATCTACCGGTATTACTAATTGCGAAGGCGATATCTCATGCCACAAACCAAAATCCAAATCGTCATTACGAACCATCCATCTTAAAAATAGATTCATTCTCTTACACGCACTCCCTTTATAAGGATCAGGAAACATAAATTCTAGGCTTCTTTTTCCAACCTTATTTTTCGGGAACATATTTTTTAATGAAACTGAAAAGAAGTGGATTGAATCTTTTAATGAAGTCTCCTCGGAAAAATAATACAAAAGAAAAAGATTTTTTAAAGACCCGTAATTTTCAAAAATATTTTTTATAGCTAAGATCAGATCTACTGAATCCTCTCCATCAAAAAACCGATGTTTTACATCAGAAAAATCTTTTGTGATTTTCTTTGTCGAAGATTCTAAAATAAAACTATAAGGCGAGCAACCAAAGATAGAATGTATCTTTTCTAAAACTGTGATAATTTGCTTAAGGTTCCCATAAGCATATATAGAAGAGATGAATGCGGATATCTCTTTATCATAAATATGTTCATATCGATGAGGGAATTGTAGTGGATCAGGTATCAATTTACTAAAATCAAATTCCTTATAATGGTAATCTAACTTTCGTTTTAATTGAATTGAAAATCCGCTCTTATTCAAAGGTACTATTTCCTATTGATAAGATTTATCATATCTCTAACTGCTACATCGATACCTGAAAATAGAGCACGGGCAATAACGGCGTGCCCTATGCTTACTTCATCAATATCTTCAATCAATACAAAATTTTTGATATTGAGATAATTTAATCCATGTCCACCATTTACGCCAAGTCCTAATTTTTTAGCATGTTTGGCAGCAATCCTGATTCTTTCCAACTCTTCAAAAATATCATCTTCTATTATTGCATTCGCATATACACCGGTATGTAATTCAATAATATCGGCATCTATTTCTGAGGCTGCATCTATCTGATTGATATCTGGTTCGATAAATAATGAAACGGGAATATCAGCTTCATGTAATCTCTCGATAGCATTTTTATAATGCTTTATATTATCAATTACATTTAAACCGCCTTCAGTCGTAAGCTCTTCTCTTTTTTCTGGCACAAGTGTTGCTAAGTCAGGACCAATCTCACCGGCAATTTTAATTATTTCATCAACTGCAGCCATTTCAAGATCGAGTTTTGTAGTAACTAATTCTCTAAGAAGCTTTACGTCTCTATCATTAATATGTCTTCTATCTTCACGAAGATGTACGACTATTCCATCGACACCGGACTGCTCTGCCATTAAAGCAAATGCAATAGGATCGGGTTGTACTTCACCTCTTGCATTTCTAACTGTTGCTACGTGATCTATATTTAAACTGAATTTCATATTTACCTCTTTTTAATTTTAAAGCCGGAGAAACCCGGCTATAAAATAAACAACTTATTACTATAATTAAATATCAAATTTAATCCCTTGCGCAAGGGGAAGTTTAGTTCCATAATTGATTGTGTTTGTTTGACGGCGCATATATGCTTTCCAAGCATCAGAACCTGATTCACGTCCACCACCTGTTTCTTTCTCACCACCAAATGCTCCACCAATTTCAGCTCCTGAAGTACCTATATTTACATTTGCTATCCCGCAATCGGAACCAGCTGCCGATAAGAAATATTCGGCTTCTCTTAAACTGTTTGTGAATATCGAAGATGATAATCCTTGAACAACATCATTCTGAATATCAACTGCATTTGAAACATCGCCTTTATATTTTATTAGATAAAGTATTGGAGCAAATGTCTCTTCCTGAACTATCTTAAAGCTATTCAATGCCTCTACTAAAGCAGGTTGGACATAACATTCTGATTTGTAATTTTCTCCGGTTAAAACTTTTCCGCCGAATAATATAGTTCCTCCCTCTTTTTTCACTTCTTTTAAAGCAGAAACAAATTCCTGAACTGCACCTTTATCAATAAGCGGGCCTACATGATTTTCGGAACTTAGCGGATCACCGATTTTTAGCGATTTATATGCTTTTACTAAAGTAGATTTTACTTTATCATAAATCGATTCGTGAATTATTAGTCTTCTTGTAGAAGTACATCTTTGTCCGGCAGTACCAACAGCTCCAAATACAATTGCCGGTATAGCAATTTTTAAATCAGCTTCGGGGGTTAGAATAATAGCATTATTCCCGCCTAATTCTAAAATAGCTCTTCCAAATCTTGCGGCAATTACTTCTGCAGCATGTCTTCCTATAGCAGTTGAACCTGTAATCGATACAAGAGGAATTCTTTTATCATTAATTAATTTTTCGCCTACGATAGAACCTTTACCAACTATCAACGAGAATAATCCTTCCGGAAGATTGTTCTTTTTAATCACTCCTTGAATTAGATTTTGAACTGCTATAGCCGTTAAAGGTACTTTAGAAGATGGTTTCCAAACGTTTGCATTTCCGCATACAACTGAAAGCATTGTATTCCATGCCCAAACCGCAACAGGAAAATTAAATGCAGTAATCACACCAACTACTCCAAACGGCTGGTATTGATCATACATTCTATGATTATCACGTTCGGAGTGCATAGTAAATCCATATAGCTGTCTTGAAAGACCCACTGCAAAATCACATATATCAATCATCTCTTGTACTTCGCCTAAACCCTCTTGCAAAGATTTACCCATTTCATAAGAAACTAAAGTCCCTAATTCTTCTTTATTAGCACGGAGTACATCACCAATCTGTCTAACGATCTCGCCTCTTTTAGGAGCAGGAACTACACGCCATTGAAGATATGCTTGATGTGCTTTCTCCATTAAAAAATTATAATCTTGTTCTGAAGCTTGATAAACCGAAGCAATATACTTCCCATCTACCGGTGAATATATATCTAACTCCTCTTGATCTTTCGTACTAAACCAACTTACACCGGTTGATGCTCCTAAATTCTTTTTTGAAATACCTAACTTTTTTAATAAATTCATATTGTCCTCTTTAAAAATGTTCTTTGTTTGGTAAAATTAAAGATATTAATGTATTATTACCAAATAGAAATAACTTTTTATTTATTTGATACTTTTAAAAAAATATCGTTAATTAAGAATATAATGAAAATAAAAAACTTTAAAAAACTTACAGGAAGACGAGACCTCAAGAGCTACCTCTGTTCACGCTTTGAACAGCCTTACTAAACTATGTTCCCCCAACTACTAAACTAATTTAAAAATTTAACCTTAGGGGAGCTGAAATGCTGATTCACGATATTACAACAATAGAAAAAGAAGTATCAACCAATATTTCCGCAAATGAAGTTCATAATACTTTAAATAAATGGATGCTAGTCGATGGCTTTGATATAGTGCTGGATACAACAAAAAGTCACGGACTATGGATAGTTAATGAAAAAAATGGTGATGAATATTTAGACTTTTTTTCATTCTTCGCCTCATCTCCAATTGGGTTAAATCATCCAAAACTATTCGATAAAGAATTTAGAGAACAATTAGAAACTGCCGCACGTATAAAACCATCTAACTCTGATATTTATTCGGTGGAAATGGCTAAATTCGTGGATACTTTTGCACGAGTAGCCAAACCATCATACATGAAACATCTGTTCTTTATTGATGGCGGAGCTTTAGCAGTTGAAAATGCACTTAAAGCGGCATTCGATTGGAAAGTAAGGAAAAATTTCCAGAAAGGTTATAAAGAAGAAAAAGGACAAATGGTAATTCACTTTAAAGAAGCTTTCCATGGAAGAACCGGTTATACAATGTCTTTAACTAATACTGACCCTGCAAAGATTAATTACTATCCTAAGTTTAACTGGCCCCGCATATCTAATCCCAAAATTAAATTGCCTTTGAGTGATAACTTAAAATTTATTAAAAAAGCTGAAGAAGACGCTATTAATCAAATATATGAAGCTATAAAAATGTATCCTGATGAAATAGCTGCGCTAATTATTGAGCCGATTCAATGCGAAGGCGGAGACAATTTCTTTAGAAAAGAATTTTTACAAAAACTACGTGATATTACTTTAGATAAAGATATTATGTATATCTTTGACGAGGTTCAGACCGGTATTGGAATGACAGGGAAAATGTGGGCTTATCAACACTATGCTGAACCCGATATGATTGCTTTTGGTAAAAAAGTTCAAATATGCGGCTTTATGTCTTCTAATAGAATTGATGAAGTAGAGGATAATGTATTCCATAAATCAAGCAGAATTAATTCCACATGGGGCGGAAACCTTGCTGATATGGTACGCTCAAGAAAAATTCTTGAAATTATCGAAGAAGATGATTTAGTAAATAATTCAAAAATCCAAGGCAATTATTTACTTTCTCAATTACGATCTCTCGAATTGGATTTCCCGGCGATAATTTCACAATCCAGAGGGCTTGGTCTATTAGCTGCTTTCGATCTCCCTTCTCGTCATGCACGCAAATTATTTATTAATAAATTATACGAAAACAAACTTATAATGCTCGGATGTGGTGATGTAAGCGTCCGCTTTAGACCATCATTAACAGTTACTAAAGAAGAAATTGATTTAGCTATCGAAATAATTAGAAAAACTTTAGGTGAATTAAATTTAGTATGATTGAAAAAGGTATAATCTTTGTAATTGCAACACCGATCGGAAATCTTGGAGATATTTCGGAAAGAGCTATCAATACTCTTTCCGAAGTTGATTTTATTTTATGCGAAGATACGAGAGTAAGTAGAAATTTATTAAATGCAAAAAGTATCCCTTATAAAGGATTAATATCGTTTAATGCATTTTCTGAATCAAAGAAGAGTAAATCAATATTAGAAAGAATTAAGTCCGGAGAAAATTGCGCTATTATTAGCGATGCAGGAACTCCATGTATTTCAGATCCGGGCGAATACTTTATACGGTTATGCCATAATAATGATATTCCTATTATTGGTATTCCCGGAGCAAATGCTGCGATTATGGCTTTAAGTATGTCCGGCTTTCCTTCCAGTTCTTTTGTTTTTGATGGTTTTCTTCCTCAAAAAAAAGGAAGACAGAAAAAACTTGTTTCTCTAACGAGTGAAGAAAGGACTATTATTTTATACGAATCCCCCTACCGTATAACTAAATTGATTGAAGAATTAAATAGTTATATGCCGGAAAGATATTTAATGGTGTTTAGGGAGTTGACTAAAAAATTTGAGGAGTACTGGTTTGGTACTCCTCAAACATTATTTGAATCTTTACCCGAAAGAACAATTAAAGGAGAATTTGTAGTGGTTATATCTCCTTTAAGCTGGTCTCCAAATTATTCGGAATCATAAGATACTAGCGATTTTACTTCATAGTTTTTGAATTTTTCTTTTCCATTTAAAAAGGAAAGCTCAATTATAAAACTGATCTGTGCAATTTTAGCTCCTAATTGCTCTACTAATTTGCATGCTGCAAACATAGTACCGCCTGTTGCTAAAAGATCATCATGAAGAAGTATTACATCCCCCTCTGAAATTGAATCTGTATGCATTTCAATTGTGTCGGTGCCATATTCCAATACATAAGATTCGCTTACTTTCACGTAAGGGAGCTTCCCCGGTTTTCTAATTGGAATAAAACCGGCGTTCAATCGTGAGGCTAAAGCTCCGCCTAGTATAAAACCTCTTGATTCAATTCCTACAACCTTCGTTATACCTTTATCTTTTGAAAATTCATATAGTTCATCCAATGCTTGATTCATCGCAATAGGATCTTTTAATAATGTTGTAATATCCCTAAACATTATTCCTTCTTTAGGAAAATTAGGGACACTTCTAATAGCTGATTTTAAATCCATATATCAACTCCGGTTATTTTTTGCTTATATATTCTCTAAAAGCTTTTATATCGAATGCGTTAATCACTAAATCTTTTGGATACGCAACTTTGCGTGCCATTTTAATTCCATATTTATAGCTCAAGATACCCTCCTTACGATGAGCATCCGGATTAATAGCTAAAAAACATCCTTTATCCATTGCATAATACAATTCTCTCCAATCTAAATCTAATCTTGAAGGAG
>Ga0209643_1002568_pt1 | contig 11397 bp, 11 predicted proteins | sample AutmiccBRH37_all_FD_187383 | JGI IMG/M metagenome (GOLD analysis project Ga0209643, IMG submission 187383) | Deep subsurface microbial communities from Mt. Terri, Switzerland - Autotrophic microbial communities BRH/37_all (SPAdes) (version 2) | ecosystem: Environmental > Aquatic > Deep... | reverse complement strand
TAAAACTGCACATAATTTTAAAATGCCCAATATATAACAAAGAGCTATCATCGGAATTTGCACTAAACTGGAGTGTATTCACAAACTTCAACGGGGCTTAACTACCGCGATAGCGGTTTAGTCCAATGGGGAGTATTCCGACATCGGAATACTCCCCACGTCCATTGTATCGTCCCTGGCGGGGGACTTTCCAATGATGGACTTCGCTTCGTCCATTCTCGTAAGAAGTTCTTTATTCCTGTTAAAGTTATTTCGAAGAAGTTCAGAGGTAAGTTCCTCGACCTTCTTAAACAGGCCTATGACAATGGGGAACTTGCTTTCTTTAACGAGGCTACCAAACTTGCGTTAAGAAGCAATTTTCTTTCTCTTGTCGACACTTTATATGAAAAGAATTGGGTTGTCTTTTGTAAGAAACCATTTAAATCTCCGGGTCATGTTGTTCGTTATCTTGGCCGTTATACGCATAGAGTTGCGATTAGTAACTCTAGAATTCAGGCGTTTGACGGTCAATCAGTTAGCTTTGCTTGGAGGGATTATAAGGATGGTAATAAGTCCAAAGTCATGACTCTTGATGCTGCTGAGTTTTCGAGACGGTTTCTTCTTCATGTTCTACCAAATCGCTTTGTTAAGATCAGACATTATGGTCTCCTTTGCAGCCGCAATATTAAGTCAAAGCTTTATAAATGCATGAGGCTTACCGGAAGGAAGCCCTTGCCTCCAATTATTAAGTCAAAGATAAACAATAAAATCTGCCGTTCCTGTGGAAGTACACATATTATTACGCTTATTCCTTACTCTTCGACTACGTCATCAAGCCCCTAATAGCTGTGAAACTAAAGAGCTACGGAAAGACTACCCTTCTTGGGGAGGGGGAAAGTCTACCCTTTTTTAGGTTTTTATGTTGTCCGTTTCTATATTAAACAAGAAAAATATCGTTTTGATATCCTTACAAGGAAATTTATACTCGGGTGAGAAAGATTGAATTCCCATATAGATTGAGTGCGATCTGCAGACGGTTCAGTACAACAGGAGATTCATAAGGGTCAGTTTTCTACATTGAATTATTACTTTCCTTTTAGCTATTGATTTTAATCAATGGCTTTTTCTCTATCTTGGACCCTCATAAATCTCTAGAAGTTATGCCCAACTTGTCACCAATAGCGTTGAGTAGATAAGTGGCACCATAAAAAATTCTGGTACAGACATCGATCGTCTTTGGTCCTCTTTTTTTGGGAGAATCTGTTTCTTCAGAAGGAAGAGATTTTCTCGTGGGAACAATTTCACCAGTTTCTTGATCCACTTTACCGATGAGTTTTCTCCTTGCACGGGATTGCTGTTTCTCTTTATCCCAGTAAGAAATAGACTCATATGCATATGTAATACCCGTTTCTTTGTTGGTTTGAAATACAATAGCTGCCACTGAATCACCTCTGTTCCTCGTTACATCATTATATCATGTAACGAGGAAAAAGCAAAGCAAATTATGGCTCAAACCCTGATGTTTGCTGGTATTTTTAAGGCTTCCTCGTTACATAATCCCGGGAGGACAGGATTAAAACACAGCCTCTTCCTAATAAAGCTTCGCAACTTTTCCATAAACGAATCAAGTATTTGATTTATAACTGATTCGGAAACGAATAAATTTTCCCGTAGAGTCTTGGTAAACAAGTCTAAACTATATAAAAAGGCTGGTGTAAAATCTAAATCAGCAACCTCATCGCAATATTCATAGAACAAGTTGCCGCTGGCTCTACTATCCTTGTTTTCACGGTTTTCTACTGCCAACATCATATAGCGAATGCAAACCAAGGTGGTATGCGCTGTCATCGAGTCATAACTGCGACACTGAACTTCTTTTGCCAAACGGAGAAAAGATTTACACATCTTAAAGTAAACTTCGATGTCCCAGCGTAAACCATAAATGCGAATCATCTCTTCCTCGGTTATCTCAATATCCGTTGATAACCATGATTTGATAGGTTTATACCCAAGCCTTCACCATCCGAAGCCCGTCTACGTATGCTGTAATTAAAGCTACCAAAAAGGCGGGAATCAAAATGAATGAACCCATCACTGAACGTACGCCGCAAGGCATCGCGGCTGAGATTAATAGGATCAAACAACAGACTTGTAAAATCATGCTTACCAATGCCATCGAGGTCGGCAAGCGCCTGAAGGAGGCCAAGGCCTTGCTCCCGCATGGAGAATGGGGAAAATGGTTGGTCGAATCGGTGAGCTATTCCCAGCGCACAGCTAACAGGCTGATGCAGCTCTTTGAAGAATATGGAGATAAACTGTTCGCTTCCACCGATGACGGCGGCAGGTCAAATTCGTCAGCGCTGACGAATTTGACCTACTACCAGGCCCTTCTCCTTCTGGGGCAGATATACCCCATCTCTTTGAGGCAGGGACTCAACCTGAGGTATATTCAGGAACTGTTAGGGCACAGCAGTTCTAAGACTACTGAGATTTAAGAAGTGGAAAATATTGACGAAATATTTTTATCAAAAGCCCTTTATGATATATGCCCACTGTCTATTACGAACAACAAAATCATTTATTCAGCTATTGCGCCATTTGATATTACAGCAACCATCAGAGTTTTAGATGACAGTAATTCAATATGGGATAGCGAAGTCAAAGGGTATATTATTACAGAATATAAATCAATTACAATAGGAAGGCGTCCTGGCACCTTTTGGAGACAGTTCCACTGTTGGTATAGGCGGAATAAGTACTGGCGGCGGAATTACGGTTATCCAGCGAACAGCCGGACTGATTTCCGACAACATTCTGGCTGCCACCATAGTTGATGCCAATGGTAAGATTTTACACGTCAGCGAAACCGAAAATCCCGACCTGCTATGGGCCATTCGCGGAGGTGGAGGAGGTAACTTCGGTATCATAACCGCCTACACATTTATAATACGCCCTGCTCCTTTTCAAGTCGGAATATTTGAAATAATCTGGCCATGGGAGCAATTGGATAAAGTTATCGATGTATGGATTATTGGTTTACTTTCATGATCATCTCGTCTGGTCAGTTCTCGTCAGCAAATTGCTGGCAACGGGAGTAAGCTTTGTCATCAATTTTACGGGTAGTCGCTTATTAGTCTTTGCTTAAATATTTTGAAGAAGTAGAGGAAAACACCAATGTTTCGTAAATTGCGCAATTTACACTTATGGATTGGATTAATCACTTCAATAATAATTCTCTTGGAGGCTGTTACTGGATTAATGCTTGCGCATCCTTCACTCATGGGAATGCAATCAAAAGTACCTGTTATGGAAAAGAATTCTCAGTTTACTTCATCATGGAATCAAAGTATGACAATAGCAGGTCAAGGTATGACAACAGCTAATCAGAGCACATCAATAGCAAATCAAAGCACGACAAGTCAAAATACAGAAACTTCCAATACACAAAATTCTAGTTTACAGGGGGAAAGGCAATCTGAAAGGGCAGCCCCGAACTCTGAAGGTTCAAAAAAACCAGAAGCAGGAAATAGCCTTATGGGAGTCGTTAAAGGACTGCATGCCGGAAAGCTTGGTAATCTGAATATCCAATGGGTAATCGATATTTCAGCGATTAGCATGATTATCTTGACTATTTCGGGGATTTATCTTTCCGTTAGGATTTTGAGAGGACAGAAGAAAGCGGAATAACAAAGAAAGGAGTAGTCTACGGTTTTTTTAGCGATAATAATTCAGCATTGTATGCGCCATCTCCAAGAAAACCAGCAAATGGTTCTGACGAGCGATCAGAAAGATAAAATCAAACCGATTCTGCAACTATTAATGGATACTGCAAATCCAAGTCAAGAATTCCTTCAACAAAAAGCCGAAGCAATCAACGCAGTTTTTACAGAGAAACAAAAGACTTTTTTAAGTACTAATACTCAGAAAGGAAATCCGAGCGGAAAGAGTCCAGATGGTACGACTCAACCAAAAGACAAACCAAAAGGTCAAAGCGGAGCACCAGATGGCAATCAAACTGCTCCTGCAGGCCAATCACAAGACATATTTAAACAAGTTCTAGCTTCTTTAACATAACTTTGATGGGATTTCAGAATTTCAAAGACATTTCAAAGCTTTACAGTCGATATATACGTAGTACATGATCCGTGATAACAAATATTATGAGAAGAAGGGGATTATTAATGAGTATTTCCGCTATAGGTAGTAGTACTAGCACTAGCACGACCCAAAGCCTCACCGAAATCTTGGCATGTTATAAACTATTTCGGTCTTATTCTATTAACTTACAGCAATTCAAACGACCTTATCATGAACTTTCAAAGAAATGGCTCTCGATTCCTGACGCGTCGCCAAATAAACGCCAGTAATGACAATGGCGGCACACATTAATTTAATCAGAGTGATCGATTCACCTAAGATTGTCACAGACTGGATAATTGTAAAGATAGGGACTAGATTTATAAAAACCGCGGTGCGAGGAGCACCAATGCGTTGAATGGCAATCGCCTGGAAAAGGTAGCCCAAAACTGAGGCAAACACGCTCATATATAAAATGGAGAGCCATCCTCTTGCTGTCGTTGTAGATAGATATGTGGCTGGATTTTCCCACAAGACGAAAGGAACGGAAATAACAACACAGATCAAGAATGTATAAGCTGTGACCATGAACGGCGTTAGCTGATATTGCTTCATATAACGTCGGCTTAGAAGGGAATAGGTCGCAATGCAAAAGACTCCGATCAGCATCAGAAAATCACCATAATTCATTTGAAATTGGGAAATTACCTGCAAATCCCCATTTGTAATGAAGAGAAAGACACCAATGAAAGACAGAAAAATGCCAAATACTCTTAAAGTAGTTAATCGTTCGCCAAAGAACATGGCTGCCAGAAGGGTCGTGAGCATGGGATTAATAGCTCCGATCAGCGACGAATTGATCGCCGTGGTATAGTTTAGGGACGTAAAAAATAGGGCGTGATAACAAAAGGTGCCAAGGAATCCAAGCAGGAGAAGTGCCGCCCATTGTTTTCCGCGCGGGAAAAGGTTTCTGGGCTCTTTAAGGTACAGAATTGTAAAGATAAACGGCAATGCGAATAAAAAGCGAAAGAAAGTCAGGGCAAACGGTGGAAATTCTTGTACGGAGAATTTTCCGGTTATAAATGCGCCGGACCAAAGAATACTGGTCAGCACCATGAGCAAACGGACCTGTTTATCGGACATCAAACTTCTCCCCCTAATGGTTATTCGACGATAACATTCATATTAGTTGTTTCTCAAAAGCTAGATGGCAACACTTTTCGATCGAAAAATGCCTCCATCTCAGGCAAAATCCAATTATCAAGTTGTTTTCCTTGTTCTTTAATGAGACGATTTACTAATACGTCGTGCCAAACATAATCCTCAAGCAAATAAATATGTACAGTATCATCAGTAAAAAATGCATTACTGTCACGTTCAGCAGAATGGCCGTATAGTAGTTCGCGACTATCTACCGAAAGAATAAACCAATTTTCTGAACGTAAAGAGGACATGTATTCGTTATGGCGATGACTATAAAGACCCTCAAGAGGCTGAAAAACCTCAAAAGTTATGCCGCGTACCCGGCGGCCGTTTTGTATTGCCTGCTGTAGGTCCGGCAGCAGTTCATTGTACATCGTATCCCAGATTGATAGGATTACTTGATTTTGTGCCCGGCGAATCAAAATGCGGCAAAATGCTAAAATGTTATCTCTTCCTCGCAGAGTAGAAATATAAGTATCCTGCTTTTCTCCTTGGTTCTCAATCGCTTTTAACTCTTTTTCGGCAAGAGAGAAATCGGTTAGCCAGCTATTTCGCATTTTTTCGAGAAAGACGCTTACTGGCAAACCTGTGTAGGTTTTTAACCCTTCAGCATTTTCTTCAATCATCACTATTCCCTGCTCAACCAAAGATTCTAAGGTATCATAAATTCTAGCTCTGGGAATACCGGATACTTTACTAACCGAGGAGGCATGGGAAGATCCACTTCTTACAAGAGCTTGATACGCTTTGGATTCGTATTGAGTAAACCCGAATCGTTGAAGGATCTCGCTTAAGTCTCGATCCATTGCTTAAGCTCCTTTCTATTCAAAATAGTTGATTCTATCCATGTAACTACTGAAGTAGTATCATCATAAATTGTACCAATCATTAGTACAGTAGTCAATCACAATAACTTGGTTATTAATCGCTTCCTTTGCCACTTAGGCTTATTAAATCGTTCTTTTCATATGTGAACTAATTTTGCATGGTTGTTCAGCGTTGTCCATTTTTATATTAATAGAAATGGTTCAAAAAATAAGACTAATTTTTGGAGGAGTATTTAGGAAAAAAGTAGAAAGTTTATAAAGGCGGTTGGTTGCTCAAATAATTGGAATTGCATAAGGATGTCGGGTAACCGGCCTCTCTACCGTAACTAAGAAATCAACAAGGAGAAAAAATATGAAAAATGTGTTGCTATTATTACAGTTTGAAGTGAGACCTATATCCCAGACAAAAACACTAAAATTCCCTCCCATGCTAGAATGATATTTCAATCACCATGGGAGGGAATTTTAGTTGAAAAATAGGCGAGCAACAAAAAAGGTACCATATGGAAATCAAATTGAGGCTATTCGACTTCATTTGGAGGAAGGAGTTCCGTACAAATCGATCACAGCCAAACTTGGAAGTTAAGCTTGAATATCAAGTATGTTATCGCTTGAAATAGTCGCAGTCTTTGTTTCTTGTGTACTAGTACTACTTTGGTTGGACTTCTTTGCTTGTATTTGGGCTTGAATTTGTACTATCTGAGCTTGTAATAATTGAATTGTTTCCTGTTTTGTTTTCTTATCATCTTTACTTTGAGTCTCAGTTTCGATTTGGCTCTGAAGTAGTTTTATTCGACTTAAAAGTTGTTTTACATCACTATCATTTCCTAAGGTATAAGAACTGTTAGATGTTGAAGAAACTGAAGATATGTTCATTAATTAAAACCTCCGCAAATTTATTAGGCTTAAGCTACTTTACTATACAAATCTGAAACATGGCTGAAACTAAACTGAAAGTTTGCTGAAGATTAGTATTAATTTGTTGTTTGATTCAAGCAGGAATCGATGCCCAGGGCACATCCTTCGGGATTACCGGGATGCCAATGGGGATAAAGGATCCTTTGAACAAGCCTTACAAGTGTACGGACGGGGTGGGGAACCCTGCAAAGTCTGTGGGCAGACGTTAGAACGCATTCGACTCGCTGGGCGGACAACGGTTTATTGTTCGATGTGTCAGAGGTAAGAATTGAAATGAGATGGATGTAAATTTGCCCGATCAAGGGATCCTTGTAGCCTTTACACAGGAATACAAACTACTGGTGGGAACCTTTGTATAGTTGTAATTGATTTCAATCAATGCTCTTTCGAAAAAGAAAACAATTAAAGGCTAGGGAAGTAGAACCCCTAGCCTTTAAAATTTTGTTACAAATTACACAGTTGTATGAATAGCAAAAATACAGTAATAGTGTTAATAAATTACAGTCAATAGAAGGGATTTGACTCCTGATGACGAAGTTTGTCCTAAAAGAAATTTGGCTGTAGGTATAACGATAACGTTTTAGTCACAAAACCTGTAATATTGATGGTTTCTTTTCGTAGTGATACAGCTAGATGAGTCAGGAGTGTGTTATGACGTTTTATGTAAATAAGTGAAGTAACCATAACCTTATTACTACGTTCGATTTATTACCGTCCTTATAATCTCGCCATTCAAAACTCACGGACTGACTGTCAAAGGCTTGAATTCTAGAATTGCTGATCGCTACTCTGTGGGTATAGCGTCCAAGATAACGAACAACATGCCCCGGAGATTTGAATGGTTTTTCAAAAGACAACCCAATTTACGCTATATTAATTATCGACAAGAGAAAGGAAATTGCTTCTTAACGCAATAGACAAAGTAAGTGTCTCAATTATTAGATCTATTGAATAGTGAAGGGTTTCCGAACACGAAAGCAATGCTTCCTCCACGGAAGAGAGAGGGCATAAAGTACATATACTTTTCAACCAATACTTCGTCTATGAGGATTAAACAATATTTGGATAATCCTAAAGCTGTTGCAGCTGGGCATCTCACAACAGAGCATTCACGACATTTTGCCAATATGAATGTGGTTGGGACGCATCGTGAATGCTCAGAACGTTAGTGCGCCAAGCGAAGCTTGGCACTTCTTACAAGGTGAAAGTCCTTGCTGGGTAAGGTCTAGCCAACCACCCATATCGAGTGTTGCGTCGAAACTGGAAACACTAAGGCGAAGCGTACACAGAGAACTATATAGGCCACAGGGAGAACCGTAACTCCTGAAGCATATTCAGCCCCGTCATAGTGTGTCTGGAAACAGACGAAGAGCAGATGACGACGTGGTTAACGTCACGGAAGTCCAAGCAAAGAAACCGACTAATGGCAAGGTTTCGGAGGGTCTGTCGGGGTCAGAGAACGTGGCATGTATGGAGAGAGGTGTCAGGAACTTGGGAGGTACCCTGATGGCTCTTGTCGTAAAGACAGGTAAGGCCGGACAATCGAAAAAGAGGAAGGCCGATGGCAACATTAGGGATTCGGATTCATTCATAGTGCGTGCGTGGCAGCACGTTCATCAGGTGGGTTAAAGTCCCACTGGATCCCGGACTGGGGGATCCATATCCAAACTTGGGGGTAATTCCTCAAGGGCTGATGCTCTTGCATCAGAGGGCAGGGCGTCCATTGCGAAGTGGAGTCTGAAGGGCTTGAGGAGAAGTACCAGGCCGTAGTGAAAAGGGGCCACCCGAATTGCGAACCGGTCGGCCAAAGATGGGGCAAGGTCGAGCCTGCACTATGGAGGCGAAGGCACTTTCAGTCCACCCATCGAACCAAGGTGTGTGCGGGCGGCATGGTATGGAAGATGGCGTAGCAACCCACGGAGACCTCGTATTATCTGAGGATGAACACCGTCATGGGCCGGTGTATAAATTAGCCGAGGTGGAGATCGTTGTGCGTGTTCACTTCAGTCAGACAAGCACAGCAACTCAGTAAGGCTTTCTATAAGGCAACCCCGAAGTGAAAGTTGACGTGGTGCGAGGAGTCGGAGAGCCGAATAGTACTTTAACTAACGAACAACAGAAACGTTAGGATCACCTGTCGCGTACAGGTGGCTTCGTTTTAGCTCAAAAGGCAAAGACGAAGGGGAAGGCGGCTCGCTTTATGGAACCAGAAGCCGAAGCGGAAATTCGTGAGTAGGCGGCAAGGAACGGAAAGTTCCCTATGTGAAAGACCCTGAACTTGCAGGCGGAGGAGACGAAAGCCATGAAGGAAGATGGTACAGTCAAAAAGGTTCATTCACTGATTGATAAGGTGTATCAACCGACAAACTTAAGAATGGCATGGGACATGGTTAAAGCGAACAAAGGTAGTGGCGGAATAGACAACGTCGGAATAATCGACTTTGATAAGGTAGCTGATGAGGAACTCGTAAAACTGCATAACGAATTAAAGAATGATACCTACAAGCCTATGCCCGTTCGGCGAGTCTATATCCCCAAACGTAATAAGCCGAATGAGAAGAGGCCTTTAGGAATTCCTTCTATACGAGATCGCGTCTGTCAGCAAGCTCTAAAGAACAGATTAGAACCCATCTTCGAGCCGGAATTCAGCGATTGTAGTTATGGCTATCGACCGGGGCGATCGGCACATCAAGCCATGAGGAAAATCTATCGTGAAATTATGTTAGGGCACGAGTGGGTTGTCGATGCTGACCTACGAGATTTCTTCGGGAATGTAGAGCATGAAGCCCTTCTTGATATGATTGCGGAAAAGGTTAGTGACAGCAGGGTTCTTAAGCTCACGAGGTCAATGCTCAAAGCTGGGTATATGGACCAAGGGAAAAAGTACCCAACGCCACAAGGAACGCCCCAGGGTGGGGTCGCTAGTTCGCTATTTAGTAATATCTATCTTAATCCGTTTGACCATAAGATGGTAGAAAAAGGACACCTTTTAACACGTTTTGCGGATGATTGGGTCATCCTTTGCAAAACACGAAGAGAGGCTACTCAGGCTTTACGTGATGCTAAGGTAATCCTAGAAACGCTAGGTTTAACACTGCACCCGGAAAAGACCCGAATTACCCACATAAGTAAAGGGTTCGAATTTCTTGGGTACAAAGTGAAACAGGCTCAAAGAGGACTTAGATTGCCATTACACAAGATTAAGAAAGGTCCAAATAAGCTTAATCTTTATGCAATTCCAACCCGAAAGTCTCTCGAACGTTTCATGGGTACGATCCGTAACCGAACGAAACGGCGGGTACCTCTAAAGCTTTACGAGCTCATCCAGAGCATAAACCCAGTCATACGAGGATGGGGTAACTACTATCGCAAAGCCCATGTGCGCAAGCTGTTCAACAAGTTACAAAGATGGATTTTACGGAGGATATGGAGTCATCGTCGCAAACGGTGGCGGAACGCCGGGTGGAAGAAATATCCGGTTAAGATGCTCTACGAAGTATATCGTCTAGAGAACCTGACGTCTCTCATACCGGACTTGAACCGAAAGACTGCATCTATTAGATGACATAAAGGAAAGCGGATTACGGGAAAACTGTACGATCCGTTTGAACGAGCGGACGGAGGAAGGCTTCTGCCGACCTCCTTCGACTCTACAGTGAATAAGTCCGTGCCAATGAACCTTGGTAACAAGCGGGAGGAGAAAACATGGATGATCATGCATTGATTGCATGGCCTGAACACTATCCAAAAGAAGTGTTCAGAGGCGAAGGGGGAAACCTCAGTTAAGGTTGAAAGACGAGTAGACCCTGACTATTGTAATGGGGTGAAAAGGAAGAGACCCGAGAGGAAACTCGATGACGGAGAAACCCACACTGAGTATCGGTGAGATGCAAGGGGAAAATTGCCTGGGTCAGTGAGACGTGAGGGCTAGGGAAGCCGTAATCCACCGAGAAGTAAACAGGAATAGCCAGAGGGATGCAACATCCCAAAACCGCGGAGAGGAACGTAAACGTGAACAAACAGAAATGGTACTCTCTTATCGACAAAGTATATCGGGTAGAGAATTTAGAAAACGCTTGGAAGCAGGTTAAAGCGAATCGTGGAGCAGCAGGCGTTGATGGTGTTACCATCAAAGATTTTGGTAAGGATCTCCATGGAAACATAGAGAGACTAAGCCAAGACATGATGACAAAGTGCTATGTACCTAAGCCAGTGCGACGAGTGGAAATCAAGAAAGACACTGGTGGAATCAGGCCGCTCGGAATTCCCTCTATTGGCGATCGTGTAGCGCAGCAGTCAGCGCGCAATGTACTGGAACCCATATTTGAGCCAAAGTTCTTGGACTGCAGTTTTGGGTTCAGACCGGGACGTAGCGCCCACATGGCTATTGATC
>Ga0209643_1002565_pt1 | contig 11402 bp, 9 predicted proteins | sample AutmiccBRH37_all_FD_187383 | JGI IMG/M metagenome (GOLD analysis project Ga0209643, IMG submission 187383) | Deep subsurface microbial communities from Mt. Terri, Switzerland - Autotrophic microbial communities BRH/37_all (SPAdes) (version 2) | ecosystem: Environmental > Aquatic > Deep subsurface... | reverse complement strand
GGTCTCATTGGCCAGATCGGCCCCCGTTCGCCCCGGCACGTTATAGAGCAGGATCGGCAGTTGGACGGCGTCGGCGATGGTCTCGAAATGCGCCGCCATGCCCGCCTGCGACGGGCGGATATAGTACGGCGTGACGATCAAGGTCCCATCCGCACCCACCGCCTTGGCGTGTCGGGTCAGTTCGAGCGCTTCCTTGGTATAGGGCGACCCTGTTCCGGCGATGACGCTGACACGGCCCGCCACCAGCCGCACGCACAGTTCGATCACATGCTTATGCTCGTCCAGATCCATACTGGCGCCTTCGCCGGTCGTCCCGACGGGCACGAGCCCGCTGACGCCTGCGGCGATCTGACGGTCGATCAGGGTGGCGAATGCGGCTTCGTCCACGTTTCCGTCACGAAGAGGTGTGATCAGGGCGGTGATCACGCCCTTGAACAAAGGGGCGGTCATGGGACTAGCTAGCCTGCGTGGGGAGGGGCGAAGGACGGATGTCCAACGCCTCTGTCTTTAGAGCGCGGGACGTTAGGTCGCCAGCGGCTCCGCCGCAACCGGGATGAATGAGAACAGGAAAGATCATGATTGCGACCAGTCTGGCTGCGGCCCTCGCCGTGCTTGCGCCGAACCCCCAGGATATGCCGTCTGGCCAGCCCGTTCCCTATGCGTCCGTGTCCCAGTCCGTGCCGGGTTACAGCCCGACCTATCAAGGCCGCGTGCTGAATGATCAGGACACGGCCCTGTTCCGGCAAGGGCTCGCCGCCGCCCGCGCCCGCGACGTCTTCGGCGCCCAGTCGGCGATTTCCCAGTTGCGCGACCCAACCGCGCGCAAGCTTGTTGAGTGGGCCCTGATCGACACTTCGGGCGAGCAGCTGTCCTACGCCGAACTGGCCCAGGCCCAGACCGCCCTCGCCGGCTGGCCACGCGCCGAATCGCGACGCGAGGCGACCGAAAAAGTCTTGGACCGCTCTGGCGTCGGCCCGGACGCCGCCCTGGCCCTGTTCGCCGATCAGGAGCCCGAGACGGTCGAAGGGGCCATCGCCTATGCCTCGGCGCTTGAGCAGCGCGGACGTCGCGACCAGGCCCGCGCCCTGATTCGCGACTGGTGGCGTACCCGCTCCTTCGACGAGGCGCCCCAATCGCGCATCCTATCCGCTTGGTCCGGCTGGCTGACCCCCGCCGATCACGAGGCGCGACTGAACCTGCTGCTGCTGGGCCCTCACGGTCCGGCCACGCTCGCCATGCTGGGGCTGGTCTCGCCGGAACGGGCGGCCGTCGCGAACACCGTCATCAGCCTGCGCACGGCCTATAGCCCCGACGCCGTCGTCGCTGGCCTGACCTCGGCCCAGGCGACGGACCCTGCGGTGACGCTGGAACGGGTTCGCATCCTGCGCTCCCAAAATCGCCAGTCGGAAGCCTTCCCCCTGCTGGCCAACCTACCGCCGGCGCCGGGCCATACGACAGGTGACAACACGCTTTGGACCGAACGCCGGAACTATTATCTGGACGCCCTGCAACAGGGGAACTGGCGCGCCGCCTATGAGGCGATGAACGGCCACGGCTTCACCTCCGGCGACCGGATGGTGGACGCCGAGTTCTTCGCCGGCTGGGTCGCCCTGACCAAGCTGAACCAGCCCGAGGTCGCCGCCCGCCACTTCGAGGCCCTACGCACCGCCTCCTCTACCCCCATCACCCAGGGCCGCGCCTATTATTGGCTGGGTCGAGCGGCGGAAGCGCGCGGCGAACGCGAGGCCGCGCTCAGCTATTATCGCAACGGCGCGCAGCATTGGCAGACCTTCTATGGCCAGCTGGCGGCTGAAAAGGCCGGCATCGCGACCCTGACCCTGCCCGGCGAACCTGCGCCGACCGCGGCCGACGTAGCCCGGTTCGAGGGCAACGAGATCGTCCGCGCCACGCGCATCCTCGGCGAGACCGGTGAAACCAGCCTGGTGCGCGTCTTCGCCTATCAGCTCGACAATGACCTACCGACCATTGAGGATCTGGCTCTGCTGATGGACCTGACGCGTGGCTATGGCGAGGGTTTCACCGCCATGATGGTCGGACGCGCGGCCAGCCAGCGTGGGTTCGTCCTGCCTGAACGCATGTACCCCGTCCGCGTCCCGCCCCAGGTCGCCGGCGCCGCACCGCTGGAGTTCACCCAGGCCATCACTCGTCAGGAATCCAGCTTCGATCCCCGCGCCCGATCCGGGGCCGACGCGCGCGGAATGATGCAGTTCCTGCCCGCGACCGCCTCCGGCGTCGCGCGTCGCCTGGGCATGGGGTTCTCGGCCGAACAGCTGTGGGATCCCGACTACAACATGACCCTCGGCAGCTATCACCTGGGCGAGCTGATGGCCGCGAACAACGGCTCCATGCTGCTGGCGACGGTCGGCTATAACGCCGGCCCGGCCCGACCGAACCAATGGATCGCGCGTTGTGGCGATCCGCGCGGCGACGCGAACGCCGCCATAGACTTCATCGAATGCGCGCCCTTCACGGAGACGCGTAACTATATGATGCGGGTGATGGAGAATATGGCCGTCTACAAAGCCCGGCTGAACGGCGGCTCGGCGCCCCTGACGCCCTCGGCTGACATCGCCCGAGGCGCGGCCGCCGGTCCCCGCCCCTACATCGCCTACTGAGTCCGGCGGGCCGCCAACAGCGGCCCGTCCGGTCCTTCGACCCAGCGGGCGTCCAGTCCGAACACCTGTCGCAGCACCGTCGGCGCCAGGGCAGTGATCGGGGCCGCGTCGGCGATTACCCGGCCTCGATCCAACACGATCACCCGATCCGCAAAGGCGGCGGCCAGGGTCAGGTCGTGCAGACTGACCAGAACCCCCGCCCCCGCCTCTGCCCGCGCCTTCAGCCGTTCCAGCACCAGTCGCTGGGCGTCCGGATCCAGTCCTGCGATCGGCTCGTCAGCCAGCATCAGAGGCGCCTGCGTCGTCAGGGCGCGGGCCAACAGGACACGCGCCCGCTCCCCGCCCGACATGTCGGCCACGCCTCGATCCGCCAGATGCCCCGCGCCGACCGCCTCCAGCGAAGCCGCCGCCTTCGCCAGCGCAGCCTCGCCCGACAGGAAGGGTGCTCCCAGGGCGGCCACCTCGACGGCCGGCAGGTTCCAGGCGATCCGGCGCTCCTGCGGCAGATAGGCGACGCGCTCGGCCCTTTGGCGCGGCGAGAGCCGTCCTATAGCCACGTCGCTCAGACGGACCTCGCCGGCTTCGACCGGCAGAAGTCCCGCCGCCGCGCGGATGACGCTGGACTTGCCCGCGCCGTTCGGACCGCACAGGGCCGTCACCTCGCCCGCCTTCACGGCGATGTCGATCCCGTCGAGAACCCGCACCTGCCCCAGGCTGGCGCGGACGCCTTTGAACGTCAGCAGGTTCACAACCGCCACTCCCGCGCCGCGCGCCAAGCGATCAGGGCGAAAAGGGGCGCGCCGATCAAGGCGGTGAACACCCCCAGCTTCAGTTCCTGATCCGTCGGCGTCAGGCGGGCCAGCAGGTCGGCGACCACCAGCATCAGACCGCCCGCCAGGGCCGAAGGGGCCAGTATTCGTCCCGCATCGCCCCGCACGGCCGCCCGCACCAGATGGGGCGCCGCCAGACCGACGAAGCCGATCACCCCGGCCACCGCCACTGCCGCTCCGGTCGCCACCGCCGCCGCGATCAGGGCGAATACCCGCAGCCGCCCCATCGACAGGCCCGAGGCCGCCGCCGCCTCGTCGCCCAGCGTCAACATACGCAGTCCGCTCGCCGACAGACCGGCGAAGACCGCCGCGACCACAACCGCAGGCGTGACCCAGGCCACGTCGATCCAGCTTCGGTTCTGCACCGACCCCAGCAGCCAGGCCATTACCTCGGCCTGGGCGATGGGCGACGGAGAAAGATTGAAGATCAGGGCCGTCGCGGCGCCGGCGAAACTGGACAGGGCGACCCCGAACAGGATCAGGGCCTCGGGGGCCCGGACCAGACTGGAAGCCACGATCAACAGCCCGCCCGCGGCGGCCGCCCCGGCCAGGGCCGAGCCCTCGACCAGTCCCGTCACGCCCGCCCCGCCTAAAACTATGGCCAGCGCCGCCCCAAGGGCCGCCGTCGCCGACACGCCCAACACGCCGGGATCCGCCAGCGGGTTGCGCAGCAATCCCTGCATCACCGCCCCCGCCAGACCCAGGGCCGCCCCGACCACCAGGGCGCAAACCGCCCTCGGCGCCCGCACCTGCCACAGCACTTCCCAAGGCCCGGACGCCGGATCGCCAAAGGCCGCCGCATACTGACCGCCATCGAAGGGCGTCTCCCCGACCAGAACCGCCGCCGCCAGGGCCGCGACGATCGCCAAGCCCAGTAACAGACACAGACGCGCCGTCCGGCTCATGGCCGGCCCTTCGCCATCATCTCGACTCCGTCCGCGGCGAACCAGGCCGGACAGGTCAGCACCGCCGCAGGCAGGCTGGCCGCCGTTCGTCCCTTGGCCGCCCGCCGAACGACGGGATGACGTCCCGGTCCGCGCCAGTCGGACCGCAGTTGATCAAAGAAGCCCAGCACGAACCGGATCGGCGGCTCCAGCGCGATCCGCTCGACGCTGATCGCCCCGAACCCCGGCGCCTGGGTCAGGTTGTGAAACCCGGCGGCCCGCAGCATCGCATCCATCAGCGTGCCGGGACCGGACGTGAAACCGCCGGCGGTCAGATAGACGGCGCCCGGCCTGGACGCTCCAGGGGCCGGGGCGGCGCGATCCAGCTTGGCCTGCATGGTCCGCTCCAGCCGGGCGCCCCGCTCGACCTGGCCCAGCGCCTTCGCCGTCGCGCGAAGGTTTGCCTTCACCCCGGCCAGATCGTTCGCGTCCTCTATGGTGACCACCTTCACGCCACGTCTTTCCAGCGCATTCAACAGCCGAGGCTCGCCGCCCCAGTAGCGGACCACGACATCCGGCTTGAACCCGACCGCCGCCTCCAGCGTCGGGCGTAGGCGGCGATGGCCGGCGGCCTCGCGTCGCAGCCAGGCGTCGGGATCGTCGGCGCGCGGCGACAGGGCCAGATCGGCGTCGGGCGCCAGGGCCAACACATATTGATCGGCGCACTGATCCAGCGCCATGATCCTTTGCGGGCGCGCTTCGGCGGTCTGGGCGAGGGCCAGAACCATGACCGCCAGCGCCGCGCCCCCCCCAGGGTTCATGGCTTCATCAAGCCCGCGAAGACGGCGTCCAGCGTGGTCTTCACCAGAGCGTCGCGATCGACCCAGGGGAAATAGGGCTTGGTGATCATCAGGGAGACGACGCCATGGGCCGAGGCCCAGATCGCCTGAGCGACGGCGCGCGGATCTCCTGCCATCCGCCCCGACTGGATCGCCTCTGCCACAAGGGCTTCAAAAGCCGAAAAGACGTCGGCGCCCAGTTCCTGGGCCAGGCTCTGTGCGCCCTCGCGGGCCTCGGCGGGCCGGGTCAGATAGATCAGTCGATAGGCGTTCGGGTATTCGAAACCGAAATCGACATAGGCCTCGATCAGGCGGCGCAGACGGACCTCGGGCGGTCCGTCCATCGCTGACAACGACTCTGTCGCCGCGATCAACTCGCCGAAGGCGTGGCGACAAATCTCCTGCAGGATCGCTCCCTTGTCAGGAAAATGCATATAGAGGGCCGTCGATGACAGCCCGACCTCGTCCGCAATCTTGCGGATGGTCGCCCCCTCGTAGCCGTGCTCGACGAAGATGCGTTCAGCGGCGGCGAGAATTTCACCGCGTCGCGAATGGCCTTCGCCCTTGGGTTTACGGCTGGAACGCGAGGATGGCGAAACGACGGACAAGGGCGACTCCGGATCAGGCGCGCCTTGAATAGCGACAATCCGTCACCGGCGCCAATCGGTCTCGCATAACGCAGTTGCACGTAATGAGTATTTCTAGTTGTATATCCCAATGGGGCGGATGGGGCGAACGACGATGGAGCGGGAGAGGATCGGCGCAGCGCAGCGAACGCCGACGGCCTGGCAGGCTGTGGTCGTCGCGGTCCTGACTGCGATCCTGATCGCCGCCCTCGCCGCGTGGCCGCGCTCCACCCTGGCGGGATGGGTGATCGCGCTCCAGGCCGGCTTCGTCATAGCGGCCGTGTGGCGGACCGCTCTGGCCGTCGCCAGTCTCCGCCCTCTTTCGCCCCCCGCGCGTCCCCGGCGCTGGCCCCGCTACACCATAATGGCCGCCCTGCACGACGAGGCCGCCGTCGTGCCTCAGTTGATCCAGCGCCTGTCGCGCATCGACTATCCCCGGCGCCAGCTCGAGGGCTTTCTGGTGCTGGAGGCCCACGACTGCGCCACACTTAACGCCGCCATGGCCGCGCACCGTCCCGACTGGCTGAAGATCATCGTCGTCCCTCCGGGAAGCCCCCAGACCAAGCCGCGCGCCCTGAACCACGCCCTATCCTTCGCCACCGGCGAACTGATCACCATCTATGACGCCGAGGATGCGCCCGATCCCGGCCAGTTGCGCGAGGCGGCGGCCCGGTTCGCCGAGGCGCCGCGACTGGGTTGCCTCCAGGCGCCGCTGCGCATCCGTCGCACCGGCGCCGACCTGTCCAGCTTCCTCGACCGGCAGTTCGCTTTCGAATATGCGGCCCTGTTCGAGGTCAATCTGCCTGGCATGGCCCGTCTGAACCTGCCCTTTCCATTAGGCGGCACCAGCAATCATCTGCGCACCGCGGCCCTGCGCGGCGTCGGCGGCTGGGACGCCCATAATGTGACCGAGGACGCCGATCTGGGCTTCCGGCTATGGTCGGCCGGCTGGCGGTTGGGGGTGTTGAACAGTCCGACCTGGGAAACCCCGCCCGGCGGCCTGGAGCGCTGGCTGCCGCAACGCACCCGCTGGCTGAAGGGCTATATGCAGACTTGGGGCGTTCATACCCGTGCGCCCTTCGCGCTCGGAAAACGCGGTCTCCTTTCTCTCGTTATGACCCTGGGCGCGGCCATCGTCTCGGCCGCCTGCCATGCCCCGGCCCTGGCTTGGATCGCCTCGGCCCTGATGGTTGGGCTGCATGCCGGAATAGCGCCCGAAACCCCTTTGGCCTCTTGCGCTGTCCTGGCCGTGGGCGTCATCGCCGCCTGGATGGGCTGCGCCGTCGGCGCGCGGCGGGCCGGACTGGACTACAGGCTCACAGACATGCTGGCGGCGCCCGCCTATTGGTCCCTGCTCAGCCTGGCCCTCGCCCATGCGGTCTGGCGGCTGATCGTGGCCCCCCACGTCTGGGACAAGACCGCCCATGATGCGGAGATCGACGCGGAATGCGCGCCCGTCGTCGTGCTGGACGCTGGACGTGAGGCCGCCTGACCGCCTATCAGCCGCATGATGGCGCCCCTGCTCTCTCCCACACCCGAAACCCTCGTGACCACCGGCTGGTCAGACTACGCCCTGCTGGATTCCGGCGATGGCAAAAAGCTGGAGCGCTACGGCCCCTATACGGTGGTCCGACCCGAGCCTCAGTGTTTCTGGTCACCCCGCGATCCCTCGGCCTTCGACAGGGCCAACGCCCAGTTCGACCCGCAGCAGGAAGAGGAAGACTCCGGCCGCTGGAAGTTCGACCGGCACGGACCCATCGACGCCTTCCCCCTGTCCTGGCGCAATGTGAAATTCACCGGCCGTTTCACCCCTTTCCGCCATCTGGCCTTCTTCCCCGAACAGGCGGCGAACTGGGAGTGGCTGGATGGCCGGGTGCGAGCGTTCACGCGCTCAAGCAGCCCGAAGGGCGATAGCGCCACTGGAAAAGTCCCGAAGATTCTCAATCTGTTCGGCTATACCGGCGTCGCCAGCCTTGCCGCCGCCGCCGCGGGCGCCGAGGTCACCCACGTCGATGCGTCGAAGAAGTCGGTCAACTACGCCCGCGAGAACGCCGAACAGTCCGGCCTGTCCGATCGTCCGATCCGCTGGATCGTCGAGGACGCCCGCAAATATGTAGCCCGCGAGGTTCGTCGCGGCTCTCGATACGACGGGATCATCCTGGACCCGCCCAAATACGGACGCGGCCCGACCGGCGAAGTCTGGCGGCTGTTCGAGGATATGCCCGCCCTGCTGAAGGATTGCGCCGCCCTTCTGTCCGACGACGCCGACTTCCTGTTGCTGAACGCCTATGCCGCGCGGGTGTCCGGCCTGTCGCTGGCCCATCTAATGGCCGAGGCGACCCAAGATCGCGGCGGCCGCATCGACTGGGGCGAACTGGCCCTGTCCGAAGACGGCCCAGAAGCGCGCTCCATCGGCCTGTCCTTCTTCGCGCGCTGGAGCCGGGGATGAGCGCCAAGGACGAATACCGGGTCATCACCTCCCTGACCAACGACACGATCAAGAGCGTTCGCGCCCTGCATATGCGCAAAGAACGCGACCTGACCGGCGCCTTCCTGGCGGAGGGTTTGAAGTTCATTGGTGAGGCCCTGGACCTGGGCCGCGCGCCCCGGATGCTGCTGGTCGGCGAAGACGCCCGCCCCCATCCCCTGCTGGACCGGGCCAAGGCAGAGACACGCAACGCCGGCGGCGACATCGTCATTGTCACCCACGCCATCCTCGAAAAGATCAGCCGCCGCGACAATCCCCAGACCGTGCTCGGCGTGTTCGATCAGGTCTATGCGCCCCTGGACAGCCTGGACCCCACATCCGCGCCCTGCTGGGTGGCCCTGGAGCAGGTCCGTGACCCAGGCAATCTGGGCACCATCATCCGCACCGCCGACGCGGCCGGATGCGGCGGGGTCATACTGATCGGCGACTGCGTCGACCCCTATTCGGTCGAGGCCGTGCGGGCCACCATGGGCTCGGTCTTCGCCGTCTCGATCACTCGGACCGAGCCGGAGGCCTTCTTGGCCTGGCGCAAGACCTGGCCCGGCAGCGTGGTCGGCACCCGCCTGGACGCCTCCGTCAGCCACCGCTCGGCCGTGATGCGCCAGCCGTCGCTGATCCTGATGGGCAACGAACAGGCGGGCCTGACCGACGAACTGGCCGCCGCCTGCGACCTCAACGTCAAGATCCCGATGCGGGGCCGGGCCGACAGCCTGAACCTGGCCATCGCGACCGGGATTATGGTCTACGCCGCCACCGACGGGACCTAGAGCTCGGTCTCCGGGCTCAGCCGCGCCATTCCCCACAGGGCCAGTATGGTGACGGAGGCGGATACGGCCAGATAGCCGCCCACCGCCGCCAGTCCATAGTTTCGCGCCAGCCAGGTCGCCAGATAGGGCGCCAGCGACGCCCCGACGATGCCGGCCAGATTGAAGGCCATCGACGCCCCCGTATAACGAACCGTCGTCGGGAAGGGCCGCGCCATGGCCGCGCCTATCGGTCCATAGGTGCAGCCCATCAGCCCAAATCCCAGGGCGAAGAAGATCAGGAGCCCGGTCAGGCCCGCTGCGAACAGCGGGGCGAACAAGGCGCCGAACAGGCCGATGCCGATGGACGAGGCGATCAGCACTCGGGCCTGGCCGTACTTGTCGGCCAGCAGGGCGGTCACCGGAATAAAGGCGGCGAAGAACAGCACTCCGATCAACTGGATCGGCAGGATGTCCGCCCGCGCCAACCCCATGCCTGTCGTCGCCCAGCCCAGGGCGAAGACGGTCATCAGATAGAAGAGGGTGAAGGTCGTCACCCCGCTGAAGGTCCCCAGGAACAACGCCGCCTTGTGACGTGTGAACAGGGTTACGGCCGGGGCCTTCAGCTGTTCGTTCCGGTCCAGCGCCTGCTGGAACTCTGGCGTTTCGGTGATCTTCAGCCGCACCCACAGGCCGACCAGAACCAGGACCGCGCTGGCCACGAACGGGATACGCCATCCCCAGGTCTCGAACTGGCTCTCGCTCATGGTCGAGGTCAGGACTATGAAGGAGGTGGTCGACAGGATGAAGCCGATCGGCGCCCCCAGCTGCGGGAACATGCCGAACCAGGCCTTTTTGCCCGGCGGGGCGTTCTCGGTGGCCAGCAGCACGGCCCCGCCCCATTCGCCGCCCAGGCCCAGCCCCTGTCCGAACCGGCACAGGGCCAGCAGCAGCGGCGCCAGCACGCCAGCCGTCTGATGCGTCGGCAACAGTCCGATGGCGACGGTCGACACCCCCATGGTCATCAGTGCCGCCACCAGGGTCGCCTTGCGCCCCACCCGGTCCCCGAAATGGCCAAAGGCCAGGGCGCCGACGGGGCGCGCAAAAAAGGCGATGGAGAAGGTGGCGAAGGACGACAGCATTGCCGTGGTCGGATCTGCGCCGGGAAAGAACAGGCGCGGAAACACCAGCACCGCCGCCGTGGCGTAGATGTAGAAGTCGTAGAACTCGATCGTGGTGCCGATCAGACTGGCGAAAAGAACGCGACCGTTCTTGGCGGTCGGCGAAATGTTTTTTGCGTCTGACACGTCGGCATCCTGTCTGGGCGCACGGGCAATGCTTGGAACGCCGTTCCACGTCAAGCCTAGGTTCACGTCCCTCGCGGTTTGACCCGGTTCGTGGCCTGGGCCTCGGCTGGGTTCTCGGGCCAGGGATGGCGGGGATAACGGCCCCGCATCTCCGACCGCACCGCCGCCCAGGATCCAGCCCAGAAACCCGGCAGATCCTTCGTCACCTGAACCGGCCGCCGCGCCGGCGACAACAGGGACAGGGTCAAGGGCACGCGCCCGCCCCCGACTACCGGATGGGTGACGACGCCGAACAGTTCCTGAACGCGGATCTCCACGCGCGGCCCGCCCTCGGCGCCATAGTCGATGCTCGCCGACCCCAGCGGCGTCGTCAGCCGGCTCGGCGCCAGATCATCCAGCCTGCGCTGCAGATCCCAGGGGATCAGGCCGCGCAGCGCATCCGCCAAACGTCCATCAACGATGGATTCCAACGACTTCGCCCCCTCCAGCAACGGCCAGAGCCAGTCCGCGCGTCGTGCCAGAAGGGCCGTGTCCGAGATGTCGGGCCATGTCGGGTCCAGCCCATGCAGGAAGGCCAGGCGCGCCCGCAATCCCGTCGCCTGTTCGCCCCATTTCAGCGCGCCCAGCCCCTCGGCCTCGATCTCCGACTTCAGCGCCGCCGTCATGGCCTTGGCGTCCGGCGCCCCGATGACCTTTTCGTCCAGGACCAGGGCGCCGATCTTCCGCGCCCGTCGGATCTCCATCCGCCCGGAGGGCGCCTTGGTCAGCCGGTCCTCGACCTCAATCAGCCGCCCCAGGTCGGTCTCGATCCGCGTCCCGTCCAGCGCCGCCGCCAGCCGAACCCGGTCGCGCGCCTCGCCGCCGGCCCCGCCCCCTGCGAGTTCCGCCACCGCCAGCCAGGGTTCGCGCGCCAGATGATCGGTCGCGTCCAGCACCGCGCCCCGCCCGCTGGCCAGCAGCAGTTCGCCGGGCTTGCCGCGCGCCTTGGCGATCCGTTCGGGAAAGGCTTCGGCCAGCAGCATGCCCGGCTCGACGGCTTCGCCCCGCCC